>Ga0182006_1000628_pt1 | contig 25215 bp, 15 predicted proteins | sample Sormic07211104_1_FD_123022 | JGI IMG/M metagenome (GOLD analysis project Ga0182006, IMG submission 123022) | Rhizosphere microbial communities from Sorghum bicolor, Mead, Nebraska, USA - 072115-104_1 MetaG | ecosystem: Host-associated > Plants > Roots > Rhizosphere | place: USA: Nebraska...
CACTTTATTGATGGTTTTAATCGCTGAAGTAGAAACTTTCAACGTAATCCAACGGTTTTCTTCAGGAATATAAAATTTCTGAAGTTGTAGGTTTGGGTAAAATTTGCGTTTGGTTTTAACGTTTGAGTGAGAAACGTTGTTACCTACCATTGCTTTTTTTCCTGTTAAATCACAAACTCTTGACATGACTTGTAAATATAGTTGTTAATATCGTCCGCTTAATTTTTTTAAGAGTGTGCAAATATCTGAATAATAATTGTAAACAGCAATAGTACAGCTAAATATTTTTGTAATTAATATTTATAGGCTGAAAAGGTTTGTGCAAGGAATGTTAATGCCAAATATTAAATTCTTTATATGCTACATCTATTTAAAATAAATATTTCTGATCAAACGTTTGATATTCATTTTGATACGATTAGACTATTTTTCCTTATTATTATTTATTTAAATTAGCCCCACTAATCCAAAATATAGAAACGAGCAATGCAAATTACATCTTTTAAGCAATACGAAGAAGATTATAAGAAAAGCGTAGAAAACCCCGAGCAGTTTTGGGGCGAAGTAGCGCAAAACTTTCAATGGCGCAAGCCTTGGTTCAAAGTATTATCCTGGAACTTCAACGAACCAAATATCAAGTGGTTCGAAGGCGCTAAACTTAATATCACCGAAAATTGTTTAGATCGGCACTTAGCTACCAATGGAGATAAACCTGCCATTGTTTGGGAACCTAATAATCCTGAAGAAGAAAGTGTTACTTATACTTATAAAATGTTGCACGAACGCGTTTGCCGTTTTGCCAACGTTTTAAAACGTAACGGAGCAAAAAAAGGCGACCGTATTTGTATTTATATGCCCATGGTGCCCGAACTGGCTATTGCTGTTTTGGCCTGTGCAAGAATTGGTGCTGTTCATTCGGTTATTTTTGGTGGATTTTCTGCTAAATCTATTGCCGACAGGATTAACGATTCGCAATGTAAAGTGGTGATTACGGCTGATGGTTCTTATCGTGGCAACAAACAGATTCCTTTAAAAGATGTAATAGACGATGCCTTAATTGGTTGCCCAACCGTTGAAAAATGTATTGTGTTAACCCATATCCGTACACCCGTTTCGATGCTGAAAGGCAGGGATGTGTGGTGGGAAGATGAGGTTAAACACGTCAATGATATTTGTGAAGCAGAAGAAATGGATGCAGAGGATATGCTCTTTATCCTTTATACTTCTGGTTCTACCGGAAAACCTAAAGGTGTGGTGCATACCTGTGGTGGTTATATGGTTTATGCGGGCTATACTTTTTCGAATGTATTTAATTATCAGCCTGGCGAGGTTTATTTCTGTACAGCCGATATTGGCTGGATTACCGGTCACTCTTATATTGTTTACGGACCGCTTTCACAAGGTGCTACTTCGGTTCTTTTCGAAGGAATTCCTACTTATCCAAGCCCATCTCGTTTTTGGGATATTGTAGAAAAACATAAAGTAAATACCTTATATACAGCGCCTACTGCTATTCGTTCTTTAATGAGTTATGGCGATGATCCACTTAATGGTAAAGATTTAAGCTCAATCCGCGTTTTAGGTTCGGTAGGAGAACCGATTAACGAAGAGGCATGGCATTGGTTCGATGAAAAAATAGGGCACGGTAAAGCGCCTATTGTTGATACCTGGTGGCAAACGGAAACAGGAGGCATTATGATTTCGCCTATTGCTACGGTAACACCAACCAAACCTAGTTTTGCTACGCTGCCTTTGCCGGGTATTCAACCGATTTTGGTAGACGAAAATGGTAATGAGATTGAAGGGAATGGGGTGATGGGAAATCTTTGTATCAAATTCCCTTGGCCGGGCATGTTGCGTACAACTTATGGCGATCACGAACGCTGCAAACAGACTTATTTCTCTACTTACGAGAATTTATATTTTACTGGCGACGGCTGTTTACGTGATGAAGATGGTTATTATCGAATCACAGGTCGTGTTGATGATGTATTAAATGTTTCTGGACATAGAATTGGTACCGCTGAGGTAGAAAATGCGATTAACATGCACGCTGGTGTGGTAGAAAGTGCAGTTGTGGGTTATCCGCATGATGTAAAAGGTCAGGGCATTTATGCTTTTGTAATCTACCCTGAAATGCATGGCGAGGCAGAATTGTCCAAAAAAGATATCTTACAAACAGTTACACGTGTAATTGGTGCGATAGCTAAGCCTGATAAAATATTGTTTGTTTCTGGTTTACCAAAAACGCGTTCGGGCAAAATTATGCGTAGAATTCTGCGCAAAATTGCTGAAGGAGATACGACTAATTTAGGCGATACTTCTACGCTGCTTGATCCGGGCGTGGTAGAAGAGATTATTGAAGCGGCGAAGAAGCTTTAAATCCTAAGTGCCAGATACAAAAAATGCCCCGAAATTTCGGGGCATTTTTGTTAATATGTTGTTTTAATAACCTGGGTTTTGAACTAGGTTTTTGTTGGCATCAATTTCCCTTTGTGGAATTGGGAAAACTAATCTGGTAGAATTCCAGGGTAAGCTACCAATATTGGTTTGCGTTCTTTTTGCATCATGTAATGAAAAGCCTTCAAAAGCAAATTCCAGTTTTCTTTCATTTAGAATATTTGCCAGGGTAGCGGTTAGTGTTGTTAAACCAGCCCTGCTTCTAACGGTGGTTAAATCTTGTAGTGGTGTAACGCCTCCAATAGGAGCAGCCGGAGCTAAGCGAACATTACATTCTGCTCTGATTAAATACATTTCTGCCAGCCTGATTACGGGAACATTTCCGAACTGATTTCCAAATTTCGCCGTAAAAATATCGTCATCATCGTAAAAAGCATTAGCCCTATCGTCGCCCGCGCTATAAGTTGCGTCAATCCAATCTTGCGAAATTACAGCATCTCCACGGCCACCAAATGTTGATGAACCAAAAAATTCATTAAAACCGTTAAATCCGGTTAAAGTTGTTACCTGCATAGCGAAAACATCTTCTGTCGAATTTTCTCCAGGTTTTGCAGGTTTTCCACTTTCTGGCATTTTAGGAAAAGCATCAAGGTAGGTCCCAGTTAACTGATAATTTCCTGAAGTAATTACCCGGTTTGCGGCAGAAGCGGCAGCACTATAATTGCCCATTTGTAAATATAACCTGGCTAACATTGCTGCAGCCGAAGATTTGGTGGCAAAGAAACTGTTGGTTGCAGGCAATTTAGCTTCAGCATCGGTTAAATCAGCTATGGCCTGATTATAAACCGCCGCTACTGTAGCCCTGCTTACATAACTTGATTCATTTACAATGTTAGTCGGGCTTAATACGATCGGTACACCCAGGTTTGTACTTGCCGAACCATCGTTGTAGGCTTTTCCAAATAACCTAACCAACTCAAAATAGGCTGCACCCCTAATAAATTTGGCTTCACCTTCAACCCTGCTCTTTTTAGCAGCATCTACTTTATCTATAGCGGCAATAACATTATTGGCATCATTAATTGCAGTATAGCCTGATGCCCAAACGTTATCAACAAAAGTATTTGTTTTTAGTAACGATTTGTTTATTGCCTGGGTTAGTTCTTCATACGTGCCGAACCACTCAATGGCATCAGTATTCGCTAAGAAATCAGCTATCAAAAACGAACGGCCACCGAAAAAATTACGGCTGCCAAGATCTGAATAGGCTCCAATTAGCGCTCCTTCAACATCTTTAGAGGTGAGCAAAGCATTTTTTTGCTCAATGGTATCAACAGGATTTACATCTAGTGCCTTTTTGCATGATGATAAAGCCATCAAAAACAGGCAAGCAAATATGATATTGTTTATATATGTCTTTTTCATTTTGATTCTTTTTTAATTACAGGCCAATGTTAATACCGAATGAAATTACCCGTGGTTGTGGTGCTGAGTAAAAATCTACGCCTTGATTAATGTTTGTCGATTGATAATCTGCGTTAACCTCCGGGTCCCATCCTTTGTAACCAGTTATGGTAAGCAGGTTTTGCGCCGTAGCATATAACCTTAATTTGCTTAACTTAATTTTGGTTAATACCGAAACTGGAAAAGTATAGCCAAGCGTTAATGTTTTTAAACGAACATAAGAACCATCAGATAAATATCTTGTTGAGTTTCCGATACCATTTCCTGCAAACAGACGGGGCTCTGGAACAGATGTAATATCACCCGGTTTATCCCAATAACTCATTTGATCTGCAGTTTGGTTATCATAACCGTTTGATGCATTTGCGCTCATATACTGGCCGCCAGCATTGAAAATTTTATTGCCTTTTACACCTTGGAAAAATATACCTAAATCGAAATTCTTGTACGAAAACGTGTTGTTTAAGCCGAACGTATATTTAGGATTAGGGTTGCCTGCAAAAATCCGTTGTGCATCGTTAATGTTATTTGTTGTGCTCCTGTCTACATTGCCATTTGCATCAACTGTGTTTTTGTAATAAATCGCATCACCATTAGCCGGATTTACCCCGGCATATTCCGGGATGTAAAATACGCCGATCGGTTGCCCTGAAATAGCCGCATTTATTTCATTGCTATTTAAAATCTGCCCTCCTAAATTTGTAATCTTATTGTTGTTAATTGCTCCTGTTATTGCAGTTGACCATTTAAACGCGCCTACAAAATTTTCTGTATTGATGCCCAATTCAAACCCGGTATTTTTTAGCGAACCTAAATTTTGGGTTTTAGTAGAGAAACCTGTTGTTTGCGGGATAGGTACATCCAATAATAAATCGGTGGTATTTTTTTGATAGAAATCAAAAATTCCTGTAATTCTATTCTTTAAAATACCAAAATCAAAACCGATGTCGAGTTGCTTCGTTTTTTCCCATGTTAAATCCGGATTGGCTATCCGCGAAGGAGTTTGCCCGGGCAAACCACCATATGCCCCTGTTCCGGCGAATAAACCACGGGCAGAATAATTACCAATTTCGGCATTACCTGTTAAACCATAACTTGCCCTAAATTTTAATAAACTGATGGTTTCACTTTGTTTTAAGAAATCTTCTTCAGATGCAATCCAAGCCACTGAACCTGCCGGAAAATACCCATATCTATTATTGGCTCCAAAACGTGATGAACCATCAGCCCTTACACTAAAACCCACTAAATAACGGTCGTTGTATTTATAATTGGCCCTAAAGAAATAAGACAGAAAGCTAAAAGCACCTTCATTACTGGTTGCTATCACTTTTGTTGCAGCAGAACCTAATTTAATGTAAGAATCGCTTGGGAAATCCTGTCCTTCAATAGTGCTGTACTTAGTGGTTGATTTTTGATAACTTGTACCCAAAATCACATCAAAAGCACTTTTTCCGATAGTTGTGTTATAACTGAAGAAATTATTGGTATTCGCATTAATTACAAAAGTTGAAATATTTTGCCCGTACCCATTCGAAGTGCCCGTATTCCTAAACGTTAATGAACCATAATAACTTTCTTCGTTTTGATTTAAGTTATCAATAGAAAAATCAGTGCTGAATTTTAATCCCTTAGCAAGGTTTATATTTGCAAAAGCTTTGCCAATTGTCCGGTACACGGTTGCTTTATAAAAAGCATTATCGACACTAATGAATGGATTGTAATACACCGGATAATTTGAAGCCGCTCCAGGTAAAGTTCCACTTATTAAACCCGACCTTGGGTCTATAAAAGGCGTAATAGGAGAGAGTGCTACAGATTGTAGCGGACTTGAAAAGGCATTATCATTTGATAGCCTGTTATTAATACTATTTGAAAAATTAAGGTTAATACCTACTTCTAAAAAATCAGTTACTTTATTGGTTAGGTTTAGCCTGCCGCTGTAGCGTTTATAACTGTTGCCTATCACAATTCCCTGTTGATCTAACGCCTGCCCGCCGATGTAGAACTTAGTTTTTTCATTGCCACCTGTTAAGTTAAGGTCGTATTGTTGCGTAACAGGTTTATCCTGAAAAGAAGCAGCTTCCCAGTTAGAATTTACCTTGTATGTTTGATAATCGTTGTTGCCAGCTGAATACCGGTTTAAACGCGCCTCTACGCTTGCGCTATAATCATCTAATGCTTCTTGCAGGGTTGCATAATCTCCATTGAGAAAATCCTGATTCGCCTGGCCCTGCCCAGCTCTACGCTCTATTTGAACGTACTGTTCTGCATTTAAAAAATCCCTATGGTTAGACGGGGAGCTTACACCACCCAGTGCATTAAACTGGATAAGTGTTTTGCCTGCCTTACCTTGTTTGGTGGTGATCAATACCACACCATTTGAAGCTCTTGCGCCATAAATTGCCGATGCCGATGCATCCTTTAATACTTCTATAGATTCGATATCATTGGTGTTTATATCTGCCAGCGCACTCGTAGGTGCAGTAGTACTTGAAAAATCTCCCGAAGTAATTGGTATTCCATCAACGATGTAAAGTGGCTCGCTACCGGCAGTTACAGAGGCAGCACCCCTAACCCTTACCGTTATTCCCTGCCCTAATTTTCCATTTTGAGCAGCAATCTGAACACCCGCCGCTTTTCCTTGTAAGGCTTGTTCAAAACTTGTTACAGGTAAGTTTTCCAGATCTTTAGATTTAACAGAGGCTACAGATCCGGTTACGTCCCGTTTATTCTGCGTACCATAACCCACCACCACCACATCCGATAGCGTATTGTTTTCCTCATCGAGGTTTACATTAACGGTCTGCCCGGTAATTGGCACCTCTTTGGTTTTGTAACCTATAAAGCTAAAAACAAGTGTTTTAGCATCATCGGAAACGGTTAATTTAAAGGCGCCCGAGGCATCACTCTGTGTGCCGTTAGCAGGTGAGCCTTTTACAAATACGCTAACGCCTGGAATTGGTCCAGAGGTTGACGTAACTTTCCCGGTAATCACTTTGCTTTGTGCGAAAGCAAACGAAATTGCACCGAGATACAAAAGCATACTTAAGAGTAGTTTTTTCATCAAATTGGTAGTTTAGTTAATGATGTTTATTCATTCATAGAAATGATACTCTTAATTTAACTAAAAATATGTGAAAAACCATCTGCATCAGGATAAAATCAGACCATTCTTTGGTTTAATGTGCTTAAATCAAAACAAAGAGCAGTGAAAACTGTTAATAGATTTAGAAATTACATTGTTTAAATCAAAAAAATACGAGCATGGATAAGTTAGAATTAAAAGGAAAGTGGAATGAAATAAAAGGAAAGGTTAAACAAGCTTATGCCGATTTAACTGACGATGATTTAAAACACGAAGAAGGTCAAGACGATGAATTGTTGGGGAAACTGCAGCAAAAAACAGGAAAAGGAAGAGATGAGCTTGTAAAATGGATCAATTCATTATAATCTCAATTTAATTAATAATATACAGGCGGCCAATTTTGGTCGCCTGTTTGGTTTAAAACCTTATGCCATGAGTGATATTGCACAACGGTTTATTCAAAACCCAATACTTTGTCCAAAAGATCTAATACCGAGTACAGCGGGCCTGGAAATCGCATGCCTTTTAAATCCCAGTGTTTTTACCTTTCAAAATAAAATATGGCTTCTGGTGCGGGTAGCAGAACGGCCGGGGCAAAAACAAGGACTTATCTCCTTTCCGGTTTTAAGGAAAAACGGTATCGAAATTATCGAGATAGCGGAGGCCGATCCTGCTTTGGCAGATAATGATCCACGGGTGATCAATTATCAGGGTGCTGATTATTTAACCACATTGTCGCACTTAAGGCTGGTTTGCAGTGATGATGGTGTGCATTTTTATCAACCGGTCGGTTATCCTTTATTACAAGGTGAGGGAGAAGATGAAACTTTTGGCATTGAAGATTGCCGTGTATCCTTAATCGATAAAACCTACTATTTAACCTTTACTTCCGTATCAGCCCATGGGGTAGGGGTTGGATTAAGAACAACAAAAGATTGGAAGCGTTTTGAGAAACACGGCATGATTATCCCGCCGCACAATAAAGATTGTGCCATATTTGAAGAACGCATTAACGGTAAATTTTACGCCTTACACCGGCCCAGTAGTGTAGCTTTGGGTGGTAATTATATCTGGCTGGCCGAATCTCCCGATGGCATTCATTGGGGCAAACACAAATGTATCATTAAAACCAGGCCTAACCACTGGGATAGTGCACGTGTGGGCGCCGGGGCAGCACCCATAAAAACCGCAGCAGGATGGCTCGAAATCTATCACGGGGCAAACGGAAAACATCAATATTGTTTAGGTGCCTTTCTAATGGATTTAAATGATCCATCGAAAGTACTGGCCAGAACCGATGAACCGATTATGGTGCCAACAGCAGATTACGAACTGCATGGTTTCTTTGGTGAAGTGGTATTTACAAACGGCCACATTGTTAACGGAGATGAATTAACGATTTACTATGGTGCGGCTGATGAATTTGTTTGTGGCGCTAAGTTTTCGATACAGGAGATTTTGGAGGCGCTGGTTTTTTACCACTAAGGCACGAATACAAAATTGTTTTTCTGCATCACGAAACCAATGAACTTAATTGCCACGGAGGCACGGATTAACACGGAAGATGTTATAGCTTTTACCACCAAGATACAATTGTTTTTTTGCATTATGCAACCAATGACAAATTAAAAAATGGCTAATGAACTATTGAACTTAACAAAAAAAGCGATCCCCGTTTCCGAGAATCGCTAGTAATTTTGATATTAAAGCATCAGGTTCTACCTTAAACCTTCCGCCTTCCTACCCTCTACCTTTTTAGTATCCAAAAATCTGCTCCAGGCTTAATTTAGTTACCGGACCAAATTTTGCTAAATCGGCCATGTTGATTTTTTTCTCTGAGGCTACGATACAGTAACTGTAAGGTTTGCCCGAAAGATTGGTTTGATGGAATGATTTTACATCATTAAAAGTTAATGGTTTTAAGTTCGCGTATTCATCAACTCTTGAGTCGTGATCGAAACCTAATTTCTTATCTGCCAAATAGCTATAGATAATTCCATCTTTGGTGATACGGCTGGTTTCTAAGCCATTTAATGAATTGGTTTTTGATAATGCAAATGATTTATCAGACTCTGGTAAAGTGGTTAATAACTCATTCATACCGGCAACGGCCTCATTCATTTTATCTGCCTGTGTACCTACATAAGCGATAATGGTATTTTCTTTTTCTTTGGTATTTGGAGAAGAATATACTGCAAAAGTAGAATAAGCCAAAGCTTTAGATTCGCGGATGGTTTGAAATACTACTGAACCCATGCCGCCGCCGAAATAGTTGTTAAACAAGGCGATTTTTGCAGCGTTGGCCGGATCGTATAATCCTCCGTTGCGTACCCAACGGATTTCTGCCTGCACCATATCGTAATCGGCAAAGTAAACTTTGTTCGAATCGGTTTTGGTGTATACAAATTTCTTAATTGGCGCTGCATCAGTAAATTCTTTAGCCAATGGGTGTGCTTTTACAATATCAGCAGAAAATGCTGTTAAAGTTTTAGGGCCATAATAAGTAATGGTGTGTTTGTAATTGGTAAGGTTATGTAAGATATGGATCAAATCTGCCGATTTCATATTTTTGATCTCATCATTGGTTAATCCGTAATTGAAAGGATTATCGGCACCGTACTGTGCATAACTCATTAAACCACCAAGAATTGATGATTTGTTTAATTTTGCGTTATCTCTCGATTTTAACAAACGGCCTTTTAAATCTTCTAAGGCTTTTTCGTTTGCTTTGCAGTTTGCCAGTACATCTTCTACCAAGGCAACAGCTTTATCAAAGTTTTCTTGTAAACCACTGATGGAAACTGTAGTTACATCGGTACCTACGTTTATGTTATAACTACAGGCAATGTTGTAAAAAGCTTTACTAATATCCTCTGCCGAATATTTATCGGTACTTAAGAACGCTAAATATTGAGCAGCATAAGGCAATAACTTGTAGTTGTACGAGCCCATATCAAAACGGTAGCCCAAACGGAAAATACCGTTTTCGGTGTTTTGAACCGCAATTACATCAGCAATACCTGCTTTGCCGAAATTAAGGTCCTTGGTATAATCTAAAAATTTAGGGGCGATGGGTTTTACCGGCGCAGCAATAATGTTTTTTGTAAATGGAGAAACCTCATTAACATTGGTTTTTACAGCGGTAATGGCTGGCTTTTCTACTTTGATGATGCTTTTATCTTCGCCTTTATGTTTTAAGATAGAAACGTAGTTGTTGACGAAAAATTTATTGGCAAAATCTACAATTTCCTTTTTGGTTACTTTAGCCATTGCATCGGTTGATGCCAGCGTTTTATCCCACTCCGTACCACGGTTTTGGATAAAGGCATTCATCGCGAAATCTGCACGCACATCGTTATTATCGAAGCTTTGTAACTCCGCTAATTTAATGTTTGCAACAGTTGCTTTAATCAAACTTTCGTCGAATTCGCCTTTTTTAAGCAGTTCTACCTGCTCTAACAATAATTTTTGCGCTTCTTCCAAACTTTGGCCAGCTTTAGGTGAGCCAGATAAAATGAAGATTCCATAATCTTTCATCGAGTTATAACCGGCGCTCGCCCTCAACATTTTTTGCTGTTTATTGATGTTGATATCCATTAAACCCGCTTTTCCGTTGGCTAAAATGCTGCCGATTAAATCTAACAATAAACTTTGGTGCGTATTTTGGGCAAAACCCCTGTAAGCAACATATAAATTTTCGGCACTTGGACCATAAATATCAACCGTTTGAACCTGTGTTAACGGTTTTTCTGGTGCAGGGTTATAAAGCGACAAAGGTTTAGGTGCCATATAAGCGAAGTCCTTGTCGATTTTTTTGATTAAATCATCATAATTAATATCACCACTCATAATTAGCGCCATGTTATTGGGCACATAATATTTGTTGTAATATTTTCTGATTTCGATTAACGATGGATTTTTTAAATGCTCGATGGTACCAATGGTGGTTTGTTGCCCGTAGTTATGTGTTGGGAACAAAGCATATAACATTTTCTCATACATTTTACGGCCATCGTTATCCATACCGATGTTTTTTTCTTCGTAAACCGCTTCCAACTCAGTATGGAAGATACGGAAAACAGGCGCGCGGAAACGTTCTGCCTGCACAGCCAGGAATTTATCAATGGCATTTGATGGAAGATCTTCCTCGTAAACGGTTTCTTCTACCGAGGTATGGGCGTTGGTAGAGTTGCTCCCGATCGATTTCATCATTTTATCGTATTCGTTTGCGATAGAATAATTAGAAGCTTCGCCCGAAGTTTTATCAATTTCCTTATAAATCTCTTTACGTTTGACCGGATCGGTAGTTTTGTTGTAGGTTTCGTAAAGTGCCTCGATCTTATCTAAAAGTGGTTTTTCTTTGGCATAATTTAAGGTTCCGAATTTATCCGTACCTTTAAATAAAAGGTGTTCTAAATAATGCGCCAGGCCGGTATTGGTACGCGGATCGGTATTACTGCCCGCTCTTACCGCCATTTTATAGGTAATATTGGGCTCTTTATTGTTCTGGGATAAAATTACTGTCAAACCGTTTTTTAGCGTATAAAAACGTGTTTTGGTCGGATCGTTGGTTACATACCTGTAGCTAAAGCCACCAGAAGTTCCTGTTTTCCATTGATAGGTTGTTTGCGCTTTCGCTAAAGAACCTGTAATTAGAAAACAAGCCAAAGTAAATAGTTTGAATTTCATTGAATTGGTTTTGGTTTATGATCATGAGTGCGTACCTGTTCGTTTAAGTATGATCTCAAATACAGCCTTCATTTTTAATAAGTTATTTATCCAAATATATATGCTTTCTGGCAGGGAATGAAATAATTTTGACTTCAAAACTAAAAATACAGGAATAAATGATTTTAGCATATAAATCATGGTTTATTGTGCCTTGAATTTATAATCTGTATTTTTACCGGCATGACAAAGCAGGGCACAAAACCAAATATTTTAGTTGTAAATGATGATGGGATTACAGCTACGGGGATAAAGAATCTAATGGAAGTAATGCAGGAGCTGGGCAATGTAGTGGTGGTTGCACCAGATAGTCCGCAAAGCGGTATGGGACATGCCATTACCATAGGCAAACCGATCCGTTTTGATAAGGTTGATCTTTATGCAGGTGTAGAAATGTATAAATGCAGTGGAACTCCGGTTGATTGTGTTAAAATTGCTGTAAATAAGATTTTTAAAGGTAAAAAACCTGACTTATGCGTTTCTGGAATTAACCACGGATTAAACAATTCGATTAATGTACTTTATTCAGGTACCATGTCTGCTGCAGTGGAAGGCGCGATAGAAAAAATTCCATCTATTGGTTTCTCTTTAGATGATTTTGCAGCCGATGCCGATTTTAGTCATACCAAAAAATACATTAAAAATATCTGTGAGCAGGTTTTAGCGAATGGTTTACCAGAAGGAACGCTTTTAAATGTGAATTTCCCAAAAGGCGATCACTTAAAAGGCGTTAAGGTTTGCCGCCAGGCCAATGCCAAGTGGATGGAAGAATTTGATGAAAGAACTGATCCTTACAAAAGACCGTACTATTGGTTAACCGGTGTTTTCGAAAATTTTGATAAAGGAGAAGATACCGATGTTTGGGCATTGGAAAACAATTACATTTCTATTGTTCCGGTCCAGTTTGATTTAACGGCCCATCATGCGATACAAGCAATAAACAGTTGGGATTTTATCGGCAACAATGCTACGAAATCTAAAAGTGCCGGAGCTAAAGTTTCAGCGCCCGATGGCATTAATTTAGGTTAAGCGCTTGCCATTATGATTGATCGATTGAAAAGATTAAATAATTCGGTATGGATAGGTTTGGGCATAGGTTTACTTGTGCCGGCAATATTTTGTTCTATGGCCTGGTATATCATTCACCATGTGGCTTCCCTTGCTAAAGCAGATTTGTTATACATTGGTGGTATTGCCATAAATGCTTATACCATGCAATACTTTTTTAAATACAACAAAGAAAATATTGGAAGAGGCATATTGGCAGCAACCTTTTTATGCGCTTTTGTGTTTTTTGCATATAAAGTTTTTTAAGAGAAATACAAGAGTAACAATGACTGATTGAGTCGGTTCGTCATTCCCAACTTGGTTGGGAACCACGAAGTGTTCATCGAAGATAATCCTGCTGCTGTAGGCTTTAAGGTTCCCGCCTGCGCGGGAATGGCGATCACTTTTTTCTTGTATACAATAATGTTTTTTCTATAAAATTATAACATGAAATACTACCTCGTAGCCGGAGAAGCCTCAGGCGATTTACATGGCGCCAACTTAATGAAAGCCTTAAAAGCAGAGGACGGCGAAGCTGCATTCAGGTATTTCGGGGGGGATAAAATGCAGGCCGAAGGTGGCGAGTTGGTTAAACACTATGTCGATATGGCTTTTATGGGTTTTACCGAGGTGATTTTAAATTTACGAACCATTTTCAGAAATCTTAAAGCCTGTAAGGATGATATGCTAAAATGGAAGCCCGATGTGCTGATCCTGATAGATTTTCCTGGTTTTAATTTAAAAATCGCGGAGTTTGCAAAAGCAAACGGTATAAAAGTATGTTATTATATTTCGCCTAAGGTTTGGGCCTGGAACCAGAAACGGGTGTTGAAAATCAAGAAGGTGGTCGATCATATGTTCTGCATATTACCTTTCGAAGTAGATTTCTACAAGGAATGGGGTATGAAGGTAGATTATGTTGGCAATCCGTTATTAGACGAAATTGCGCAGTTTACGCCAGATCTAAATTTTCGCGAAAACCATCAATTAGGAGATGAAAAAATTATCGCGCTGTTGCCTGGTAGTCGTAAGCAGGAAATAGAACGTTTATTGCCGGTGATGTTGAGCATTACCGAAAACCATCCCGATTATATTTTTGCCATTGCAGCAGCACCAACTTTTACCGAAAGTTATTACCGCCAGTTTACGGGAGATAAAAAAGTCTATCTTCTTTTTAACAGTACCTATAATTTATTGTACCATGCCCATGCTGCAATTGTAGCTTCAGGAACAGCTACGCTAGAAACTGCTTTGTTTAAAGTGCCACAGGTGGTGGTTTATAGGGGCGGAACCATTTCAATTGCCATTGCCAGGCTATTGGTGAAAATTAAGTTTATTTCACTGGTTAATCTTATCGTTAACAAGAAGATTGTAACCGAACTTATCCAGGAAGATTGCAATACCCAAAAGGTGAACGAAGAACTCAAAATTATATTAACAGGCGAGGGTAGGAACGGGATGTTAAAGCAATACTACGAGCTGCTTTTACTCATGGGAAAACCCGGTGCTTCGGTAAAAACGGCCAGATTAATTACGACCTATCTGCACAAAACAAATTAACTGGATAGAGGGGCCTGATTATAAACTTATCTATTTATACAGGATATTAATTTTGATACAAAAGATGCTTTAATGGCGCCTTTTGTTGTTTTAGGCTTTCCTATTAACATTGTACCATCCTTTCACAAACGTTTCTAAAACGATTAACATAAAAAATGTTAAATTGCGTTTTTATACTGGCAAAAATTTAAAAGCTATAATTTTTATTTAGCTTTGAATTGATTAACTCAAAAGAAATCCCAAGCAAATGAAATCGCTTTCTATTAAAGATATAGCCGTAAAAGCAAATGTATCCATTACCACAGTATCATTCATTATTAACGGTAAAGCAAAAGAGAAATCGATAAGCGAAGCAGTAATAGAAAAAGTTAAAAAAATTATCGAGGAAAGCGGTTATAAGCCTAATCAGATAGCGAGAAGCTTAAGAACTGGCAACTCCAATATCATTGGCTTAATTATCGAAGATATTTCCAATTCATTCTTCTCGAGGATTGCAAGGTTAATCGAAGATAAAGCCTATAAAAGAGGATATAAGATCATTTATTCCAGTACAGAAAACAGCATCGACAAAGCCAAAGAGCTGATCAACATGTTCAAATCGCGAAAAGTTGATGCCTATATCATCTCTCCAATAAAAGGAATAGAAGAAGATATACAAATGCTCCTTGATGATGGAAACCCCGTAATCCTGTTTGATAGAAATTTGTCAGAGGTTAATACCAGCTATGTTGGAGCAGATCATTTTAATGCCTCGCACCAATCCATACAGAGTTTTATCGATCAGGGTAAGAAGAATATAGCCTTGGTTACCACTGATATAAATGTGGAACAGATTATAGAGCGGTACGATGGTTATAAAAAAGCGCTGGAAGATAATGGGATCAAATATGATGACAAGCTGGTTTTAAAAATCCACTTTAATCAGGAAGAAGGCGAAACGATTGCTCAGATCCAAGAACTTTTCGAAAATAAAAAAATCGATGCAGTGTTATTTGCAACCAATTATTTGGCGATTAGTGGCTTAAAAGCGCTAAAACAAATCAATAAAAAAGTAGGAGATGATTTCGGAGTGATCGCATATGATGATCATGAAGCCTTTGAACTCCATACCCCTCGTATTTCTGCTGTCCAACAACCCCTGGAAGAAATAGCCGAAACGATCATTAAACTCATTTTAAACCAGCTTTCTTCAAAAGGTAAATCACCTGCTGAAGAGGTAATTATCCCCGCCAGATTAGTTATTAGAGACTAGAAAAAAATCCATCCCTTCGCTCAATTGTAATATTTTTTTTACTTACTAAAACGTTTTATTATAATTTAAAATCCTTATAATTGACTGGCTAAAACGTTTTAGCCTAACCAAGTCGTTTTTATGAGAATTACAGCATCCCCTTCTGAAATTTAACAGCTCTATAAGACTGCAGAGATAAACTTGATGCTTGAAGTTCGTTTCTGCTATTGCCAATCAAAATTTTAAATCAATAAAGCACTCGAAAATGCCAGGCAATCAATCCAGTCTGGTCATTTCCATCACAGATAAAATATTACCAGGAAAACAAATAACTAATCATTTAAAATTTAACAAAACCGTTAATGAAAATTAATTTACTTAAAATTACGGGGCTGTCTGCTGCAATTGTGTTGCTAAATAGCCCGGCGTTTTCAATGAATCCGGAGTGGAAAGGTACAGGGGGAGGCTTGTACGCAAACGCATTTACCGGGCGCATCCAGGCGCAAAAAAATGTAACAGGAACCGTTGTCGATGAAAATGGCCAGCCAGTACCGGGTGTTGGTATTAAGAATATAACTTCGGGCAAAGGCGCTGTAACAGATGTTGCCGGCAAGTTTACTATCGAAGCCAGTACAGGTGATGTGATCAGGATCAGCTATGTAGGCTATTTAACGCAAAACATTACCATAGCAAATCAAACCTCATTAAATATCAAATTAGTTGTGTCTTCTGATACTAAACTGGACGATGTTGTTGTTGTTGGTTATGGTAGCCGTAGTCAAAGAGAGTTAACATCTGCTATCACTAAAGTAGACACCAGTCAATTCAGACAAAGTGGTGCTAGAAATGCGCTGGATTTATTACAAGGTAAAGTTGCTGGTTTACAAATTACCAGGAGTAGCTCAAACCCAAATACCGGCGTAGCTATTCAGCTTCGTGGTGTTACCTCAATTTCAGGTACAGCGAGCCCGCTTATTGTAATTGATGGAATTCCTGGTGGTAATTTAGATTTACTGCAACAAGATGATATCGAATCTTTTACTGTATTAAAAGATGGTTCTGCGGCAGCAATTTACGGTACCAGAGCTAATGCGGGTGTTATTTTGGTTACCACTAAAAAAGGCCGTAAAGGAACTGCTCAATTCAGTTACAATGGTTACGCAAAACACGAAACATTGTACAAGCGCCCTGATTTTATGAATGCAACTCAGTTCAGGGAAAGAATTGCAGCCGGGCAATACACTGCTAAAGATTATGGCGGTGATTTTAATTATTTCGACGATCTGATCAATAAAGATAATCTTACCAATTATCAAAATTTATCGGTTTCTGGCGGTAGTGATAAATCAAACTACCGTGGATCATTTACTTACAATAAGTTAGATGGTTTTGCAAGGGAAAACAGCAGAGAACAATATCAATTTAGAATGAGCTTAACACAAAAGGGCTTTAAAGATAAGGTTACTGCTATGTTTAATGTTGCTTCTAACCTCAACAGAGCCAATTTATTAGGTGGAGGTGGTTGGGAAGCTGTTTTAACCAAAAACCCTACAGAATCTTATTATAATCCTGATGGTTCTTATTTATTTACCAGAAATATTACCAATGAGATTGCGCGTTTAGCACAAGAGACCAGTAAAAGAAATCAGCAAACTTATTCAGTTGATGGTAAAATAGACATTGACATTATTAAAGATCTGAAAGCATCAGCATTTGTTGCTTATCAGAGAAATCAGTTTGTTGATAATCAATATCGTTTACTTGGAAGTCAAAATTCTGTAGAGAATGGTGATGCACCAGGTGGTGGTTATGCTTATAAGGGAACTGAATTAAACGAAAATTTTAACTTTGAACCAACAATTGAGTATAGTAAAACGATCAAAGATAAACATCGTTTAACAGGCATGATCGGTTATTCTTACCGTTATGAAGTAAACGAATCTTTCAGCGCAAACAACCGCGGCTATACAAACGATATTTTCGAAGAAAATAATTTGGGCAGTGTGCCAGTTGCGGTAAACAGAATCGGTATTGCCAGCAATAAAAACGATAATACCTTAATTGCTTTATTTGGTCGTTTGCACTACACCTTCGATGGTAAAGTTAACTTAGAGGCTGTATTAAGAAGAGAGGGATCGTCAAAATTTGGAGCGAACAATAAATGGGCAAGTTTTCCGGCAATTTCTGGGTCATGGGAGATTACCCGTGAGAAATTTATGGAAAATGCCAAATGGCTTAATTTCTTAAAAATTAGAGCAGGGTACGGCGAAACTGGTAACTCTGGCTTTGCAAACTATGCATCTTTAGTAACCTTAAGTACAGGTAATCTTTATCCTTTCCCTGGAGGCCAATGGCTACAAACTTATGGCCCATCACGTAATCCAAATCCAAATTTAAGATGGGAACGTAAAAAGGAATATAACTTAGGTTTGGATTTTGCCATGTTCAACAATAAATTAAGTGGATCGGTAGATGTTTTCAAACGTGATATTGAAGATTTACTTTACACTTATACTTCTCCGCAACCCCCATATGTTGCAAGTCAAATTTATACCAACGTAGGTACAATTTCTGCAAAGGGTATCGAATTGACGTTGAGTTATGCCGCAATAAAGAACAAAGACTTTTCATGGAATGTTGATTTTGCAGGAAGTACGATTGACAACAAGTTGGTTACTTTTTCGAATGACGAGTTCAGAAGAGATATGGAACAATTTGGAGGTATTGGTGGTGCTGGTGACTTAGGTAACGCATTCCGTACTTATGAAGGCCGTAACATTGGAGAGTTCTGGGGTAAACGTTTTAACAGCTTCACACCAGATGGTAAATGGTTATTTACCAATCGTGCAGGCCAGGCGGTGCCAAATGCACAGATTAATACGTCTCCTTTCCGTGATCAAACTGATTTGCAGGTTATTGGTAATGCAATTCCTAAGTATTACTTATCTCTGGGAAATACTTTTACTTACAAGCAATTTGATTTAAGAGTTTTCTTAAGAAGTAAGTTAGACTTTGATGTATTAAATACTGTTGCTTTATCATATGGAAACAAATTTGGAACACAGGGTAACTTATTAAACAGTGCTTTTACCAAATATGGCGAAATCAACGATACGTATATGTACTCTGATTATTATCTTGAAAGCGGAAGTTTCCTGAAAGTTGATGAGGTAACTTTAGGTTATACATTCAAATTTAAAGATAAGGCGTTTAGAAGCTTACGTGTATATGCCGTTGGCCAAAACCTGGCATTATTAACGGGTTACACAGGTAACGATCCTGATTTGATTCAGGATACGGGCTTAGGTCAGGAAATTAACGGGCGTAGTTTAGGTATTGATACCAGAAGTCCTTATCCATCAACCAGAAGCTTTGTGTTCGGTGTTAATTTTGGATTTTAATAATAAGAAAAATGAAGACATATAAAAAAATTATGCTATTGGTACTCTTAGTTACGCCTGTATTATTTAATGCATGTACTAACTTAGACGAGAAGATATATAGTCAGCTAATCACTGATAATTATTACAACAACAAAAATGAAGTTTTATCTGCGGTTTTAAGGCCTTATACGCATGCGAATGCCTGGGCAACACCATCAGGTCAGGATGGCTGGTGGAGGCCATCAGAACTTTCTGGCGATCAACTGGCCTGGCCAACAAAAGGACGGCATGGAGAAGATGGTGGTAAATGGAAACGTTTACACTATCATACCTGGTTGGTTGATGATGGACCATTGAATAACGCCTGGTCGTTAATTTACGGAGGTATCGGATACTGTAACGATCCGATCGAAAACTTAGAAAAGCGTAGCCTGGCACAAATGGGCATCACCCAAACAGAAAAAGATGGTTATATTGCTGAATTGAAGCTTTTAAGAGCATATCACTATCTAAAATTGATGGATCTTTTTGGAAACATCCCGGTAGTAACTCAAGTAGGAACTCCTAAAAAACCAGAGACTATGCCGCGTGCTCAAGTTTTTGCCTTTGTCGAAAAAGAAATCAAAGAAAATATTGATAAGGCGCCAAACTTATCAAGAAATATGATTGGCCGAATGACTAAAGCTGGCGGTTACGCCATGTTGGTTGAACTTTATTTAAATGCTGAAGTTTGGACAGGAACCGCGCGTTGGGATGATTGTATAGCTGCTGCTGATAAATTAATTAACAATGAAGCTGGTGGACAGAATGGAAATATGGCACTTGATGCAAATATTACTGATCAGTTTAAAAGCACAAATGATTTATCTAAAGAAGTGATTTTTGCTATTGCTTATGAATTTAGAATAGCTAACTCACAGCCATCATGGACAGGTGAATTCTTCCATTTCCAACAAGACAGAATCTACGGTGGTTCTAGAAATGGAAATAATGGAGTAGTAATGGTTCCGGGTAACTACACTAAGTATAACAATGATGATTTGAGAAAAACAACTTGGTTATTGCAAGGCCCTCAGGTTAGATTTGACAATGGGCAGCAAGCACTTGCTTCTGGAGGTAATGAATACGATGGACAACAAATTAATTTTGTTGATGAAATTCGCCGTGCCAAAGTAGGTTCTACAGTTTCTAACATGAGTGAGGGAGAAGAAAACAGTGGTGTTCGTTTCAATAAATATAAATTAGGCAACAACGTTGCTGGTATAGTAGGCGGCGTGCCTGTTGCAGTTGATCTTAACTATAACTGTACAGACTGGAATTTATATCGCTTAACATGGGTTTATTTTGCAAAAGCCGAAGCATTGATGCGTAAAAATGGCGGTACAGCAAATGCTCAGGCAGTTCAGTTGGTTAACGATTGCAAAAAACGTGCATTTACTGCTGCAACTTGGCCTGCAAATGAATACACACCTGCAACTTTAACACTTGATGAGTTATTGAACGAAAGAGGTAGAGAATTTGTATTTGAAGGTTTCCGTCGCGATGATTTAATTCGTTTTGGTAAGTTTACTACTGGAAGCTGGTGGGATCATACCCCTTCTGCAACATTTAGGAACTTGTTCCCAATTCCACAAGTTCAACGCACACTCAATGAAAACTTAGCACAGAACCCAGGTTATAATTAATATAATTTTGGTTGAACATAAAATGCCGTATCATAAGAAATTGTGATACGGCATTTTGCAAATAAATACAATAATAGTCATGATAAGCTTAACTAACGATGCTACAAATTATATGCTTAATCTATAGCTTAAAGGCATGTTATATTTTTACACTTGTACATTACTGATATCGACTATTTTCGCCCATTTTTAAATTAATGCTCCGTAACATATATGTTACGGATTTAATGGGTAAAAGATGAATATTTTTTTGCTAATATTGAATTAGTAAAACGTTTTACTTTAATCGACTACCAAACAGCAATAATCCATTTAATTTAGCGGTCATTTTACATTTTTTCTGTTATCAGAATTAGAAAATTAAGTGATAGAATTAGGTAAAACGATTTATTAATGAAACCAAATATTAACTATGAGAAAACTTTCCTTAGTGGCACTTTGTCTTTTTTTTAATTTAATTACAAAAGCACAAGACAAAGCACCTGCTTATCCATTAATAACGCATGATGCTTATTTTAGTATTTGGTCTTTCGGCGATGGACTTAACCAATCGGTAACTAAACATTGGACAGGGAAGGAGCAATCTTTACTGGGCATTATAAAAGTAGATGGTAAATTTTACCGGTTTTTAGGGGAGGAAAGCAAAACCTTTAAAGAAATACTCCCAACTGCAGATGTTTTAAAATATCAGGCTAGTTACAGCTTTGATAAGCCTGAAGCAGACTGGGAAAGCAATAGTTATAACGATAACACCTGGAAAAAAGCTGAAGCTCCTTTTGGAGACGATCATTCTGCCAAAACAAAATGGTATAGCGACGATCTTTACTTCAGAAGAACCTTCGATATGGCCAACGTATCGGCCGCAAAAAAATACCTAAAACTCAACCACGATGATAATGTAATTGTTTATTTAAACGGTAAAGTAATTTACAAAAAGACAGGATGGGTTTCTGATTATACCTATTTGCCAATTGAAGATGGGATTTTAAAAACAGGAAAAAATGTATTAGCCATCCATTGCAAAAATACAGCCGGTGGCAGGCACTTAGATGCCGGGATTGTAGAAGAAGATGCAGATCATGTAAAAACAGCTCCCGCCACTCAAACCAATGTATCCCTTCAGGCTACCACTACCAAATATACTTTTAGCTGTGGCCATATAGAACTACAGGTAGCTTTTACCTCTCCATTATTACTCAATGATATTAAATTAACGGCAAGGCCCATCAGTTATATCAATTACACCGTAAAATCTACTGATGCCAAGCCGCACAGTGTGGATATTTTCTTTGGCGCATCATCTAATCTGGCTGTAAATACACCAAACCAAAGTGTATCGGCCTGGAAAAGTTCGAAAAACAACCTATCTATCTTAAAAACAGGAACGGTAGAACAGCCGGTGTTAAAAAAAAGGGGGGATGATCTGCGTATCGATTGGGGTTATTTATACGTGGCAATTCCTGCCAAGTTTAATGCCACTCAGTTTATAGCTACGCAGAACGAAAGTTTAAAAAGTTTCGTTGATTCCAAATATCCAACACCAACACAGGTTTTAAATTCGAAAAACCTAAACCTAAGCAGTATTATTCCTTTTGGTTCGGTTTCTTCAACCCCGGTAGATAAATATATGATGCTGGGTTATGATGACCTAAAATCGGTTGAATACTTTGGCGAAAAACTGCAGCCCGTTTGGCGCCAGGCAGGTTCACAGCAATTTGAAGATCAGCTGGCCGAGGCGAGTACTCAATACGCTTCGTTAAAAACCAAGTGCATCGTTTTTGATGCCAAACTATACGCCGACGCCGAAAAAGCTGGTGGAAAAGAATATGCTGATATGTGTAAATTAGCTTACAGACAGGCTATCGCAGCACACAAAATTGTCTACGCCCCAAATGGCGATATCCTGTTCTTATCGAAAGAAAATTTTAGTAACGGATCAATCAATACGGTTGATGTAACATATCCATCAGCGCCGCAATTTTTGGTGTACAATCCTGAATTGTTAAAGGGAATGCTCAATGGTATTTTCTATTATTCAGAAAGTGGAAAATGGAAGAAACCGTTTGCCGCACACGATTTAGGTACTTACCCTTTAGCCAACGGCCAAACCTATGGCGAAGACATGCCTGTAGAAGAAGCCGGCAATATGATCATCTTAACGGCTGCCATTACCAAAGCAGAAGGAAATGCAAAGTATGCGGAGAAACATTGGGAGGTAATGTCTGTATGGGCAAACTATCTGCTAAGAGAAGGTTTCGACCCGGCCAATCAATTATGTACTGACGATTTTGCTGGCCATTTGGCCCGGAATTCGAATTTATCGGTAAAAGCCATTGTAGCTTTAGGTGCTTACGCACAAATGGCGCAATTATTAGGCAAGGCCGATGTGACTACAAAATATAGAACAGCTGCCTTACAGATGGCCCAGAACTGGATGAAACTTGCTGATGATGGCAATCATTACGCTTTAACTTTTAATGATAAAAATACCTGGAGCCAGAAGTACAACCTCGTTTGGGACAAACTTTTAAAACTTGATCTTTTTCCTAAAGAAGTATATAAAAAGGAGATTAACTTTTATTTAACTAAACAAAAAGATTTCGGATTGCCGTTGGATAGTCGTAGAACTTATACCAAATCTGATTGGATCATGTGGACAGCCACTTTGGCCGATAATGAAACCGATTTTAAAAAGTTTATAAGCCCGATATACCGTTTTGCTGCCGAAACAGAAAGTAAAGTGCCATTAAGCGACTGGCATGAAACCACCAATGGGAAAATGACAGGCTTTCAGGCAAGAAGTGTTGTTGGCGGTTATTTCATCAAAATGTTAGCCGATAAATGGAATGTTAAGTAATAATATAAATCAGCATTTGCAAGCACAGATATACGCTTTCAAATGCTGATTTTTTTTAAATATGGCTTTGGTTAATCAGCTGTAAAGAATAAACACACAAACGAATGAAATTTAAATTAATCGCATCCATTTTATGCTGCCTTGCTGCCAAAAGTTTACTGGCGCAGCAGAAAGATTGGGTTCACTACGTTAATACACTTCAGGGCACAAATTCCAAACACGAACTTACCAGGGGGAATACCTATCCAACAACGGCACTGCCATTTGGTATGCACACCTGGACACCCCAAACCGGTAGAAATGGCGATGGTTGGAAATATCAATATTTTAAAGATAAAATAAGAGGCTTTCAGCAAGCGCATCAATGCAGTTCGTGGACGAGAGACTATGCGGTATTTTCTTTAATGCCAATGGTTGATGAACTGATTGTAAATGAAGATAAACGCGAAACTAAATTTAGTCATCAGGACGAGATTGCTAAACCAAACTATTATAAAGTAACCTTCGAAAATGATATTACCACCGAAATTTCACCATCAGAGCGTGGTGCGCACCTCAGGTTCAGTTATCCAAAAGGCAAAAGAAGCTTTTTAATTTTAGATGGATATAACAGGTTAAGTGGGGTTCAGATCCATCCCAAAGAAAATAAAATAACGGGCTGGGTAAACAATGGCGAAGGCTTTAAAAGGGGTTGGAAGAGTTATTTCGTAATTCAGTTCGATCAACCCATTAAATCTTACGGCACCTGGGAGAACAAACGTAATACCATTGCAAAAGATTCTATTTCTGCTGAAGGACTGGGAAAAGGTGCATTTGTACAGTTCGAATCGGGGGCAAAGGTACAGGTGAAAACCGCTTCTTCTTATATTAGTTTACAACAGGCCGAACTCAATTTAAAAAGAGAACTGGGCAATGATCAGACTTTGGAAGATACCAAAGCCCATGCTGCTGCGGTGTGGAATAAATCGCTGGGTAGGATAGAAGTAGAAGGTGGATCTAAAGCAGACATGGAGACTTTTTACTCCTGCTTTTTCAGGGCAAGTTTGTTCTCCAGAAAGTTTTATGAAATAAATGAAGCCGGAAAACCCTATTACTTTAGTCCGTATGATGGCAAGGTACATGATGGCTATATGTTTACCGATACGGGTTTCTGGGATACCTTCCGGGCACAATTTCCACTAAATACACTGGTGCAGCCTGAAATGCACGGCCGTTATATGCAGGCCATGCTCGATGCCTATGAACAATGTGGTTGGTTGCCATCATGGTCTTTTCCCAGCGAAGCTGGAAGTATGATTGGTAACCACGCTATTTCTTTGCTAACCGATGCCTGGGTAAAGGGAATCAGGACCTTTGATCCGAAAAAGGCGCTGGATGCCTATTATCATGAAGCGATGAATAAGGGACCCTGGGGGCCGGCGAATGGTAGGGATGGCGTAACCGAGTATAATCAATTGGGTTATGTTCCCTATCCAAAATACAGGGAAGCTACAGCCAAAACGCTAGAGTATGCCTACGACGACTATTGCGCTTACCATTTGGCCAAAATGACTGGCGATAAACATTATATGGAGGTTTTTGAAAAACCGATGTTCAATTATAAAAATGTTTATGATCCTTCTACCCGTTTTATGAGGGGTAGGAACGCCGAAGGGAAATGGTCGCCAAATTTCGATCCAACGGAGTGGGGAGGCCCATTTACCGAAGGAAATGCATGGCATTGGCAGTGGTCGGTTTTTCAAGATACCAAAGGTTTAATTAATTTGATGGGA
>Ga0182006_1000629_pt1 | contig 25201 bp, 22 predicted proteins | sample Sormic07211104_1_FD_123022 | JGI IMG/M metagenome (GOLD analysis project Ga0182006, IMG submission 123022) | Rhizosphere microbial communities from Sorghum bicolor, Mead, Nebraska, USA - 072115-104_1 MetaG | ecosystem: Host-associated > Plants > Roots > Rhizosphere | place: USA: Nebraska...
AGAGCTTCTTCTTCCTGGCCGACTACCACGCGCTGATCAAGGTGGCCGATCCCGCGCGCGTGCAGCGCTCGACGCTGGAGATCGCCGCGGCCTGGCTGGCGTGCGGGCTGGACCCGCAGACGGTGTGGTTCTACCGGCAGTCCGACATCCCCGAAGTGCCCGAGCTGATGTGGCTGCTGACGTGCGTCACGTCGAAGGGCCTGCTCAATCGCGCGCACGCTTACAAGGCTGCCGTGGATCGCAACATCGAGAACCAGGAAGACGCCGATGCCGGCGTCACCGCGGGCCTCTACATGTACCCGGTGCTGATGGCCGCTGATATCCTCGCCTTCAACGCGAACAAGGTGCCGGTAGGCCGCGACCAGATCCAGCATATCGAGATGGCCCGCGATATCGCCCAGCGTTTCAACCACACCTACGGACGTGAGTTCTTCGTCATGCCAGAGGCCTTGATCGAGGAACAGGTGGCGACGCTGCCCGGACTCGATGGCCGCAAGATGTCCAAGAGCTACGACAACACGATTCCGTTGTTCGAAGGCGGCCCCAAGGGCCTGCGCGAGGCGATCATGAAGATCGTCACCGACTCGCGTGCGCCGGGCGAACCCAAGGACACCGAAGACTCGGCCCTTTTCACCATCTTCCAGGCATTCGCATCGCCCGCGGAAACGACGGCGTTCGCCGATGCCCTGCACAACGGTATCGGCTGGGGAGAGGCGAAGCAGGTGCTGTTCGAGCGGATCGAGGCCGAGGTGGCACCGATGCGTGAGCGCTACGACGCGCTGATGGCACGCCCGGACGATATGGAAGACATCCTTCTTGCCGGTGCCGCGAAGGCGCGCGCGATCGCCGCACCGCTGCTGGATACGCTGCGCGATGCCGTGGGCTTGCGCAGCGCGCGGCACAAGCTGAAGTCTCCCGAGGAACCGGCAAGTGCGCCGGTCGAGCAGAAATCGAAGCCGCCTCGCTTCGCCAGCTTCCGCGACACCGACGGCAGCTTCCGCTTCCGTCTGTTCGCCGCGGACGGTGAAGAACTGTTGCTGTCGGCGCCGTTCTCGGATCCGAAGGCGGCAGGAACGCTGCGCCAGGCGCTTTCCACGATGGGTGGAGCGCACGCCACCATCGAGTCGCAAGGCGATCATGTCGCGCTGCTGGTGGATGGCAAGGTCGTGGCCAACGGTGCGTCTTACCCCGATGAAGTGGCGCGGGCCGCGGGCGTGCTGCGTCTACGCACGGCGTTGGACGTGCTGGCCGCCGCGACCGCCGAAGAGGCGGCAGCCAAGGCGAACGCCGCCCGGCAGGGGGCCTGACGCATGCGCTACCTCGCGATCATGCTGCTCGCGCCATGGCTGGTCGTGCTGGGGTGGGCGTATTGGGCCTATCCGAAGTCGCTGCTGACGAACATGACGCGGCGCGGTTTCGACGTGCTGGCGTTGTTGGCGGCGACGGTCGCGGCGATTCAGGCGGCCGTGATCGCGTTCGATGCCGTCGAGCTTCCGGCGGCGGATCAGTTCGGGCCCAAGAGCGGGGCCATTTGGCAGCAAGTGGTGCCGGCGCTGTATGGGTACGGGGCGTTCGTGGGCGTGTTGGTGGTCGCGCTGGTTATTCGCCAGGTGGTCTGGAAGAGGCGCGCTCCGTAGGATCGCCGACAAGGTCGACTCCCACCGGGCTGCGGGTCCTGCGGGCTGTGGGTTCCATCAGGCAGCGGCTCCCACCGGGCTAGCGGTTAGTTGTCCCATTGATTGAGGTGGGGGCCGAAGTCGTCGCCTTGTCTCGGGACGATGCAGAAGCGGTGTCCTGTCGGGGCTTCCATCACCCACCAGCGCTTCACGAAGCCGATCCGTTTCGCGCCCAGGGCCTCCAACCGCCGGGCTTCGGCTTCGAGGTCGTCCGTTTCGATGTCCAGGTGCACGTGGCTGTGATGGTCGACGCGTTGCAACAGGACGCGCAGTTCGTCCTTTTCCATCTTGAGCACCGCGTACTTGCCATCGCCGTCGTCATCGGTGGTCTCGATGGGCTTGCCGAGTGCGCGGCTCCAGAACTCGGAAGCGGCGGCGAGATCGCCATCGTGGCAGTCGAGGACGAGGGTGCAAAGCCTGCTGTGATGCATGATCGGGCCTCCACGGAAGGGGAGGCCGACGCTATCACCGCGAACAACGAGAGGACGTGATCCCGGCGTCGACGCGGTGCTTACTGCCCGCGCAGGCGGGCCGTCAGGCCTTTCAGGAAATTGCGCAGGAACTGATCGCCGCAGAGGCGGAAGTTGGTGTGCTTGGGCTGGCGGAAGAGGGCATTGATCTCGCCTCGGGACACGCGGAATCCCGCCTCGGTCATGATGGCCAGGATGTCGTCTTCCTTCAGTTCGAAGGCGACGCGCAGCTTCTTCAGCACAACGTTGTTGTTGACGCGGTTTTCGACCGGTCGCGGCGGCTGGCTTTCGTCACGTCCGCGACGATGGATGATGAGGCCATCGAGGAAGTGCGCCAGCGCGGTGTCGGGCATTTCCGCGAAGTCGGGCTCGTCCTCCTTGCGCAGCCAGGGTTCGACCTGTTCACGGGTGGCGGGAAATCCGCTGAGCTTCATGATCTCGACGACGTGGACGTCGCCGAGGTCGAGCATGTAGCGGATGCTGCGGAGGGTGTCGTTGTTGAGCATGGCGCCAAGGGTACCATCGCGGTACCGCTATCGCCGCTGAAGCGGCTCCCACACAGGCCATGGGCCGGTGGGAGCCGCCTTCAGGAGGGGAGCCGGCTTAGTTGGGCAGCCCCAGGTCGTCGATCATGGCCTTCAGGAAGCGCGCGGCTTCCCCGCCCGTGGCGGCGCGGTGGTCGAAGGTGAGCGACAGCGGCATGCGGCGGTGTACCTCGATGCCGCCCATCACCGCGACCACGTCATGGCTGAGCTTGCCGGCGCCGACGATCGCCACCGTCGGCGGCACGACCACCGGGGTGGCGTAGCGGCCGGCGAACATGCCGAAGTTCGACAGGCTGATGGTGTAACCGGACAACTCCGAAGCCGGGATGCTGCGGTCTTCCACCGAGCTGCGCAGGCGCTTGATCGCGGCGCGGATACCGGCGCCGTCGAGCACGTCGGCATTGCGCAACGCGGGCACAAACAGGCCGTCCTCGGTGTCCACGGCGATGCCGATGTCCACGTGCGGATGCAGGGTGCGGCTGAGGTTCTTGCCGTCGAACCAGGCATTGAACGCGGGCACGGTCTTGCACGCCACCACGATCGCGCGGATGAGGCGCGCCGTGATGTCCTGCTTGCCGATCCAGGCGTGGAGGTCGGCATCGTCGACGATGGTGGTCGGGACGACGTTGGCATGTGCCTCGGCCATCACGCGCGCCATATTGCGGCGGACGCCCTTCAACTGCTCCGGCTGGCCGATCGCTTCCTTGCCCGGAGGCGCGGTGCGGACGGCCTTGCCGGCGAGCGACACGGCGGTGCGCTGCTGCGGCGCCGGGCCCGGCTCGGGGAGGGTGGGGGCGAGGTGCTGGGCGGCGGCCGGACGGGCCGGAGCGGCACCCAACGCGGCGCTACCGTTGGCGGCGGCGTTCTTCACGTCGCCCATGGTGATCACGCCGCCGGCGCCCGTGGGCTGCACGCGGGTGAGGTCGACCTTCAGCTTCTTCGCGGCGGCACGCACGGCCGGCACGGCCTTCACGCCACCGGCGCTGCTCACCTGCTCGGTGTGCACGGCGTTGCCGCTGACCATGGCGCCGACGACGGTGCCTTCGTCTTCGCGATCGGCCTTGCCGTCACCCGAGTCGATCTCGCCGCCGTCATCGGAAGCGACCACCTTGGAGGCGTCGTCCGGGGCGGGGCTGCCCACGCCCTTCTTCGGGCCGTGGTGATGGCCGGTGGATTCGGCCTCGGCCCGCTGGCGCGCGTTCGGGTCGATCTCGAAGTCGGCCAGCGAGGCGCCGGTCTCGATGATGTCGCCCGGTGCGCCGTGCAGCTTCTTCACGGTGCCGGAGTAAGGCGAAGGCACGTCGACGACGGCCTTGGCGGTTTCCATCGACACCAGCGGTGCGTCGAGCTTGATCGTGTCGCCTTCCTTGACGTGCCATTCCACGACGGTCGCGTCGGGAAGGCCCTCGCCGAGGTCCGGCAGGAAAAAGGTCTTGATATCGGCCATTTCTATCGGTTCCTCAGGAGGCGGCCAGCGTGCGCTGGGCGGCTTCGACGATGCGTTCCACGCTGGGCAGGTACTTCATTTCCAGGCGGAACAGCGGGATGTGGGTATCGAAACCGGTGACGCGTTCCACCGGCGCGAGCAGGCTGTAGAGGCATTCCTCGGCGAGGCGGGCGGCGATCTCCGCGCCGAAGCCGGCGGTCTTCGGGGCTTCGTGCACGATCACGCAGCGGCCGGTCTTGGTCACCGATTCGGCGATGGTGTCGAAATCGAGCGGCGTGAGCGTGGCGACGTCGATCACCTCGGCGCTGATGCCCTTCTGGGCCAGCTCGTCGGCGGCTTCGAGGCATTCCTTCACCTGCGCGCCCCAGGTCACCAGAGTCACGTCGGTACCGTCGCGCAGGACGAAGCAGACGTCGAGCGGCAGCGCCTCGCCGTCGTCGGGCACCTCTTCCTTGTACTGGCGATAGATGCGCTTGGGCTCGAAGAAGATCACCGGGTCCGGATCGCGGATGGCGGCGAGCAGCAGGCCGTAGGCACGCGCCGGCGACGACGGCATCACCACGCGCAGGCCCGGGATGTTCGTGAACAGGTGCTCGTTGGCTTCCGAATGATGCTCGGGCGCACGGATACCGCCACCCCACGGGGCGCGCCATACGGCGGGAACGGTCATGCGGCCACGGGTGCGGTTGCGCATGCGCGCGGCATGGCAGGCGATGTGTTCCATCATCGGGTAGATGAAGCCTTCGAACTGGGCTTCGGCCACCGGCTTCATGCCCTGCGCGGCAAGGCCGACGGTGAGGCCGGCGATGGTGCCTTCGTCCAGCGGCGTGTCGATGACGCGCATCTCGCCGAACTGTTCCTGCAGGCCCTGCGTGGCGCGGAACACGCCACCGTTGACGCCGACGTCCTCGCCGAGCACCACGACGCTGTCGTCGTTGCGCATCTCATAGGCGAGCGCCTGGGTCACCGCTTCGATAAGAGTGATTTGTGCCATGGGACGAAATTCCTTACGACTTGCGATCGAGGGAAGCGACGAGCTCGCGCTGTGCTTCGAGGTCGGCCGGGAGCTCGGCGTACAGGTAGTCGAACATCGCCGTGGCCGGCTGGTTCTTCGTTTCCAGGTACGCGTTCACTTCGTTGTCCATCCAGTCGTCGCACTCGGCCTTCCAGGCCTCTTCCTTCGCGTCGTCCCACTTGCCCTTGCCTTCGAGCCACTTGCGCAGGCGCGGCACAGGATCGCGTTCCCAGGCGTCCTTCACTTCCTGCTCGCCGCGGTAGCGGCGGGCGTCGTCGGCCGTGGTGTGGTCGCCGAGGCGGTAGGTGACCGCCTCGATCACCGAGGCGCCCTGGCCGGAGCGGGCGCGCTCCAGCGCGATCTCCATGGCGGCGCGAACGGCGATGATGTCGTTGCCGTCGACCTGGATGCAGGGCAGGCCGGCGGCGATGCCCTTCTGCGCGAGCGTGCCGGCGCCGGTCTGGATGCGGCGGGGCACCGAGATCGCCCACTGGTTGTTCACGATCACGGCCACCAGCGGCAGTTCCTGCGCGCCGGCGACGTTGATGGCGCCGTAGAAATCGCCCTTGGACGAGCCGCCATCACCGATGGTGCAGACGGCGACCCGCGGCTCCTTGCGAATCTTGAAGGCCAGCGCCGAACCGGCGGCATGCAGGCATTGCGTGCCGATGGGCACGCACCAGGCGAAGTCGTGCGCGGGGGCATCGGCGTAGTCGTTGCCACGCTCGTCGCCGCCCCAGTAGGTGTAGACCTCGCGCGGCTTCACGCCGCGGTACAGCTGGGCGCCGTACTCGCGATAGGACACCGCCAGGGAGTCTTCGCGGCGCATCGCGCTGCCGATGCCGACATGCGCGGCCTCGTGGCCCAGGCACGAGGCATAGGTGCCCAGCTTGCCGGTACGCTGCAAGGCGATCGACTTGGCGTCGAACACGCGGGTGGAGACCATGAGCTTGTAGAGCTCGACCATGTGGTCGAGATCCTTGGTGAATGCGGGGAGTTCCTTTCCGGTTTCCTTGCCGTCCTGGTCAAGGTATTGCAGGTATTCGATTTCGAACTTGGCGGCGATGGACACGACTCGCTCCCAGGGGAAGGTTAGAAACGACACGCACGATTGGGGAAGCGGCCAGGCCCATCCAGCGGGGCGCGACACGGCTTTTGGGTTCTTGCGAGCCGGACTAGATATCAGGGGTATTATGGCGCGGCAAGGCATGGCGCAGCATGGATTTCCCCGTCAGAGGCCACGGATGGCGTCATGGCGCGGGTTTGGCGGCTGTCAACCCCTCATTGTGAATTCGTCCCCATGGCCAATCCCAGGCGCGACCTCGAACCCGGAATCCGCACCGAACTCGACGGGAGCCTTACCTATTCGGAGTACCTGAAGCTCGACCAGGTGCTCACCGCCCAGCATCCGCGCAGCCAGCCGGCGCATCACGACGAGATGCTGTTCATCGTGCAGCACCAGACCTCGGAGCTGTGGCTGAAGCTGATGATCCACGAGCTGGACGCCGCGCTCGAGCGCCTGCGCGCCGACGACGTGGACGGCACGCTGAAGATCCTTGCGCGGGTCAAGCAGATTCAACGCCAGCTCTACGAACAGTGGGGGGTGCTGGAGACACTGACACCGGCGGAGTACCTGCAGTTCCGCGACGTGCTCGGGCCCTCGTCGGGCTTCCAGTCGCTGCAATACCGCATGGTGGAGTTCCTGCTCGGCAACAAGCACGCCGACATGCTCCGCGTGTTCGAGCACGATCCCGTGGCGCACGAACGCCTGCGCGCGGTCTTCGAGGCGCCCGGCCTTTATGACGAATTCCTGCGCTACCTCGCGCGCCGCGGCCATCCGGTGCCGGTGGAATTGCTCCAGCGCGACCTGACCCAGCCCTGGCGAAGCCAGCCCGCGCTGCTGCCCGTGTTCAAGCGGATCTACGAGGACACCGCCCACCATTGGCCTGAGTACCATCTCAGCGAGGAACTGGTGGACATCGAGGAATCGTTCCAGCTCTGGCGGTTCCGGCACATGAAGACCGTGGAGCGCATCATCGGCTTCCGACCCGGTACCGGCGGTTCCTCCGGCGTAGCCTTCCTGCGCAAGGCCCTGGAGCAGAGTTTCTTCCCGGAACTGATCGAAGTGCGCACGATCCTGGGCACCTGAAAACCCGGCGGATTTGACGCATGGGGCCGGGCCAGCTAAACACCCTGCACGAATCTTCCACAGGGAAAGCCATGACACCGACCGCCCCAGCCGCCGCCCGGCCCGTGCCCGACTACCCGCAGACCCTGGGTCACCCGCGTCCCTTGTGGATGCTGTTCATGACCGAATTCTGGGAGCGCTTCGCCTTCTACGGCATGCGCTGGGCCCTCACGCTGTACATCGTCGCCGAGTTCTTCCACGGCGATCAGGCGGGGCAGGGCTATGCCAGCCGGACCTATGGCGCCTATCTGGCGCTGGTCTATGCCTCGGCGATCTTCGGTGGCTGGGTGGCCGACCGTATCCTCGGTTACCAGCGTTCCATCCTGGTGGGCGCGGCGGTGATGGGTGCCGGCCTGTTCATGGTCATGGTGCCGAACCAGCAGGTGTTCCTCGCCGGCCTGGCCACGGTGATCGTGGGCAACGGGCTCTTCAAGCCGAACATTTCCTCGCTGGTGGGGCAGATCTACCCGGTCGGTGACGACCGCCGCGATCGTGGCTTCACGATCTTCTACATGGGCATCAACCTGGGCGGGTTCCTCGCGCCCCTGGTCACGGGCTGGCTCGCTTCCGTGCTGACGGACACGCCGCTGCAGGACAACTACAAGGCCGTGTTCGCCGCCACCGGCGTGGGCATGGTGATCTGCTTCATCTGGTTCCTCGTCGGCAAGCATCAGCTCAAGGGCGTGGGTGTCCCGCCGCCGGAGCGCCACGAGGGGAAGAACCTCGTCGCGGTGATCGTCGGCATCCTGGTCGCCATCCCGCTCGTCTACCTGCTGATGGCCAAGGCCGGCGCGATCTTCATCGCCTGGTTGCTCGGCGCCCTGTTCATCGGGGTGGCGGTGATGCTGGTGATCGAGGCGGTGCGCCACGACCGCATCCAGATCCATCGCGTGATCGCGATGTTGTTGCTGTTTACCTTCAACGTGCTGTTCTGGATGTTCTTCGAGCAGGCAGGCAGTTCGTTCAACTTCCTCGCCCAGAACATCGTCGACCGGCAGATGTTCGGCTGGGAATTCCCCACCGGATGGTTCCAGTCGGTGAATTCGGGGGCGATCCTGGTCTTCGCGCCGATCGTGGCGCTGGCCTGGGGCTGGTCGGCGCGCCTGCGCAAGGAGCCGTCCATTCCGCGCAAGTTCGGCCTGGGCCTCATCTTCAACGCGCTGGGCTTCTTCGTGCTGATGTATGCGTTGAAGAGCCTCGTGGGCGGCAACGGCCTGATCCCGTTCTGGCCGCTGGCGGCGTGCTACGTGTTGCAGACCATCGGCGAGCTCTGCCTGTCGCCGATCGGCCTGTCGATGGTGACCAAGCTGGCGCCGATCCGCGTGGTCGGCCTCGCGATGGGCGGCTGGTTCCTCTCCACGGCCATCGGCAACAACCTGTCGGGCCTGCTGGCGGGCCACATCAGCGGCGAGACCGGCATGACCGTGTCCTCGGCACTGTCCGGCTTCAGCTTCAGCTTCGAACTGCTGATCGGCGCGGGCATCGTATTGCTCCTGATCGCGCCGCTGATCAACCGGTTGATGCACGGGGTGAAGTGAAGCATCGCCGACAGGGTCGGCTCCCACCAAGCAGGAGCATCGCCGCTGAAGCGGCTCCCACGAGGTAGCCGGACTTTTGCTATCCCGGTGGGAGCCGACCCTGTCGGCGATAGACATGCGAGCCGATGCCCACAGAAGCCGAACCCTGTGGCCGGTGCCTACAGAAGCCTGACCCTGTGGGAGCCGCTTCAGCGGCGATAAGCCTCATGGCGCCAGCAACTTATCCAGTATCCGGTTGAGCTGCACCCGCTCGCCCTCATCCAGCTTCGCCAGCAGCTCCCGCTCATGCGCCCTGGCCATCGGCGCGACCTCGTCGTGGATAGCCCAGCCCGCCTCGGAAAGCTTCAGCACGGAACGGCGCTTGTCGCCGCCATGGGTGCTGCGGTCGACCCGGCCCGCCTCGACCAGCCGCGCCACGGCACGGCTCACCGCCACCTTGTCCATCGCCGTGCGTTCGGCGACCTCGCGAGCCGAGAGCTCCGCGAAGCGCCCCAGGACCGCCATCACGCGCCATTCCGTCATGCTGAGTTCGAATCGGTCCTGGTATTCCGCCGCGATGGACTGACTGACCGTATTCGACAGGATCGAAAGCCGGTAAGGCAGGAAGCGCTCCAGCTCCAACGGGGCATGTGCGGGGACGGTTTCGAAGGTCATGCTGCGCTGGTCCTTGCAAATGGTTACAAGTGAAACTATAACGTGGCGGTATACGGCGCAAGCCGTGCCCGTCGCAGGAGTATCGCCCAATGAGCGCCCAGCCCAACACCGGTATGGAAGTCACCACCTTCGAAAACCCGCAAGGTGTCGATGGCTTCGAGTTCGTCGAATTCGCAGCACCGGATCCGGCGCTGCTGCACGCCTTGTTTCCCCGGCTCGGCTTCACGCCGGTCGCGAAGCACAAGACGAAGAAGATCACCCTCTACCGCCAGGGCGACTGCAACTTCCTCGTGAACGAGGAGCCGGACTCCTTCGCTGCGGATTTCGTCGCCAAGCACGGCCCGTCCGCCTGCGGTTTCGCCATTCGCTTCAACCGCCCCGCCACCGACGTGCAGGCCACGGCGCTGTCCAATGGCGCCACGAAGATCGGCTTCAAGCCGGAGACGCTGGTCCTGCAGGTGCCGACCATCGAAGGCATCGGTGGTGCCGCGCTGTATTTGATCGACACTTATGGCGCAAAGGGCGAGGTGTACGACGCCGAGTTCGAGTGGCTGCCGGGCGTCGATCGTCGTCCAAAGGGTTTCGGCCTCACCTTCATCGACCACCTGACGCACAACCTCCATTTCGGCAACATGGAGAAGTGGTCGGAGTACTACGAGCGCCTGTTCAACTTCCGCGAAATCCGCTACTTCGACATCAAGGGCGCGAAGACCGGCCTCGTGTCGAAAGCGATGACCGCGCCGGATGGCCTCGTGCGCATTCCGTTGAACGAGTCCTCGGACGAGAAGTCGCAGATCAACGAATACCTGCGCGAGTACAACGGCGAAGGCATCCAGCATATCGCGCTGTTCACCGACAACATCTACGAGTCGGTCGAGGCGATGCGCGCACAGAATGTCGCCTTCCTCGACACGCCCGAGACGTACTACGAAGTGATCGACGTGCGTGTGCCGGACCACGGCGAAGACGTGGCCCGCCTGCAGGAGAACAAGCTGCTGATCGACGCCGACGACGAGACCAAGAAGAAGTTGCTGCTGCAGATCTTCACCCAGAACACCATCGGGCCGATCTTCTTCGAGATCATCCAGCGCAAGGGCAACGAAGGTTTCGGCAACGGCAATTTCAAGGCGTTGTTCGAGTCGATCGAACGCGACCAGATGCGCCGCGGCGTGCTCTGACGCCGGACCGGCCGTCATCGCATAAGGACCACCACGATGAGCCACACCGACGATACCCGCGGCTACCAGACCGGCTTCGGCAATGAGTTCGCCACCGAAGCCGTGGACGGTGTGTTGCCCTCCGGCCAGAACTCGCCCCAGCGCGTGGCCAAGGGGCTGTATGCCGAACAGCTTTCGGGTAGCGCCTTCACCGCGCCTCGCCACCGCAACCGGCGCAGCTGGCTGTATCGCATTCGTCCGGCGGCGCAGCATTCGCCATTCACGGAACGGCGGCACGCGACGTTCCACAACCGTTTCGACGAAGCACCGGCCACGCCGAACCAGCTGCGTTGGGAGCCGCTGCCGATGCCGGCGCAGGCCACGGATTTCCTCGACGGCCTGGTCACGATGGGTGGCAACGGCGGGGCGGCGGAGCAGGCTGGCATCGGCATCCACCTTTATTGCGCCAACCGGTCGATGGAGGGGCGCTACTTCTACGACGCGGACGGCGAACTGCTGATCGTGCCGCAGCAGGGCAGGTTGCGCGTTCGCACGGAACTCGGCGTGCTCGACGTGGAGCCGCTGGAGATCGCGGTCGTGCCGCGCGGCATTCGCTTCCTCGTCGAGTTGCCTGATGGCGAAGCGCGTGGCTATGTGGCGGAGAATTTCGGAACGCCGCTGCATCTGCCGGACCTGGGTCCGATCGGCGCGAATGGCCTTGCCCAGCCGCGCGACTTCCTCACGCCCGTGGCGGCCTACGAGGATATCGATGGCGAGTTCGAACTCGTCGCCAAGTTCCAGGGAAACCTGTGGGCTGCCTCCATCGGCCATTCGCCGCTGGACGTGGTCGCATGGCACGGCAACTACGCCCCTTACAAATACGACCTGCGGCGCTTCAACACGATCGGTTCGATCGCGGTGGACCACCCGGACCCCTCGATCTTCACGGTACTCACCTCGTCCAGCGACACGCCGGGCGTGGCGAACATGGATTTCGTGATCTTCCCGCCGCGATGGCTCGTGGCCGAACATACGTTCCGGCCGCCGTATTTCCACCGTAACGTGGCCAGCGAGTTCATGGGATTGATCGACGGCGCATACGACGCCAAGGCCGGCGGTTTCGTGCCGGGTGGGGCGAGCCTGCACAACTGCATGAGCGGGCATGGCCCCGATGCGGCGAGCTTCGAGAAGGCCTCGGCCGCCGATACCTCGCGTCCGGACCATATCGTTGGCACCATGGCCTTCATGTTCGAAACGCGCAAGGTCATCCGCCCCAGCCGGCAAGCCCTGGAATCGACGGCGCTGCAAGGCGATTACTACGAATGCTGGCGCGGATTGAAGAAGCACTTCGATCCGTCGGCCACCTGATCTGTAAGGAACAGCATGAAACTCGCTTCGCTGAAGGAAGGCGGCCGAGACGGCACGCTCGTCGTGGTCGATCGGTCCCTCACCCGTGCCGTGAAGGCCACGGGCATCGCACCGACGCTGCAAGCGGCGCTGGATGAATGGCACTCGGTGGCACCTCGCCTCAACGCTCTTTCCGAGGCGTTGAACACCGGCAAGGCGGAGGGTGCTTTCGACCTCGACATCGCGAAGCTCGCCGCGCCCTTGCCGCGTGCCTACGAATTCGTCGACGGCAGCGCCTACCTGCCGCACGTGGAGCGCGTGCGCAAGGCGCGTGGCGCGGAAGTGCCGGAGTCGTTCTACACCGATCCGTTGATGTACCAGGCGACGAGTGCCGGATTCCTCGGCCCGCGCGACCCGGTGGTCGTGTCGAGCGAAGCGTTCGGTATCGATCTCGAAGCCGAGGTGCTGGTGGTGACCGACGACGTGCCCATGGGGGTGACCCCCGCGCAGGCCGCGGGACATATCCAACTCGTGGGCCTGGTCAACGATGTGTCGCTGCGCGGGCTGATTCCCGCCGAATTGGCGAAGGGTTTCGGCTTCCTCCAGTCGAAGCCGCGCTCGGCGCTGTCCCCGGTATTCGTCACGCCCGACGAACTGGGCGAGGCATGGCGGGACGACAAACTGCACCTGCCGATGCGCACGTGGATCAATGGCGCGTGGTTCGGTGAAGCCGAATGCGGCGTGGACATGCAGTTCGATTTCGCCCAACTCGTGGCGCATGTGGCGAAGACGCGTCCTTTGACCGCCGGCACGCTGGTGGGCTCGGGCACGATCGCCAACCAGGACACGTCCAAGGGCGCGTCCTGCCTCGCCGAGCAGCGGACCGTGGAAACCCTGCGCGACGGCAAGGCGAGCACGCCCTTCCTGTCGTTCGGCGACACGGTGCGGATCGACGTCACCGACAACGAGGGCGCTTCCATCTTCGGATCGATCGAACAGGCGATCGTCAAGGCGTAGGAGCCTCCATCGCTTCGTGTATCGCCGCGACCTTCAAGAGCACGTCCGCCTCCAGTCGGGAATCGCGCGATACCCGTGCCTCGATCGTGCGATTCAGTTGCGCCAGTGGCGGCAGCGGGAGCCCGTGCATCACGTATTCGACGCGGGTCCAAAGAGCGGCCTCATAGAGGTGCCCATCGGATAGTTCCAGCTCCGCGAGCCGGTGCATCGCGTGACGGCGCCCCCGGTTCGCCGCCGCGGTGAGCATATGGCGTGCCCTGGACATGTCGCGAGTCAGCACGTTCCCCTTTCGTGACTGCCCCTGGTAGTAGAGCGTTCCCGCCAGTTCCTGGCTTTCCGCGTTCCCTGCGAGTGCGGAGCAGAGCAGGCGGTCGGAGAGCCTCCTGCGTCGTTCGATGGGCACGGACGGAGTCAACAGGCCCTCGTCCATGATGTCCATCGTCGACGGCCGCGTGGCCGTGCAATCGGCCGCGGCGACTGGCGGCGCGAACCACAACAGGCAGGCGGCCAGGATGAATCCTTGATACATCGGTCGTTCTCCATGCAAAAAAAGGGGGCCCGCATCGCTGCGGGCCCCCCGTGGCCGTACCTATTCGATTGTGGCGGCGCTTACTTCGCGGCCATCAAGGCCTTGGCCATGTCGAGCATGCGGTTCGAGAAGCCCCACTCGTTGTCGTACCACGAGAGGACCTTGACCAGGGTGCCTTCCATCACGCGCGTCTGCGTCGAATCGTAGATCGACGAGTGCGGGTTGTGGTTGAAGTCGATCGAGACCAGCGGCTGCGTGTTGACCGAAAGAATGCCCTTCAGCGAACCGTTCGCGGCTTCGTTGATGGCGGCGTCGATCTCTTCCTTGGTCGTGGCGCGCGCGGCGGTGAAGGTGAGGTCGACCACCGAGACGTTGATCGTCGGCACGCGCATGGCGAAGCCGTCGAGCTTGCCGTTGAGTTCCGGCAGCACCAGACCCACCGCGGCGGCGGCGCCGGTCTTGGTCGGGATCTGGCTGTGCGTGGCGCTACGGGCGCGGCGCAGGTCGGAGTGGTAGACGTCGGTCAGGACCTGGTCGTTCGTATAGGCATGGATGGTGGTCATCAGGCCATGGACGATGCCGATCTTCTGGTGCAGTACCTTGGCCAGCGGGGCGAGGCAGTTCGTCGTGCACGAGGCGTTCGAGATGACTTCGAGTTTCGAGGTCAGCTTGTCGTCGTTCACGCCCATGACGAAGGTGCCGTCCACGTCCTTGTCGCCCGGGGCGGAGATGATGACCTTCTTCGCGCCGCCGGCGATGTGCGCGCCGGCCTTGGCCTTGGAGGTGAAGAAGCCGGTGGATTCCATCACCACGTCGACCTCGTGCTCGCCCCAGGGCAGCTTCGACGGATCGCGCTCGGCGAACACCTTGATCCGGTCGCCGTTGACGATCAGGTCGCCACCGTCGACCGACACCTCGCCCGGGAAGCGGCCATGGGCCGTGTCGTACTGGGTGAGGTGGGCATTGGTCTCGGCGTTGCCGAGGTCGTTGACGGCGACGATCTGGATGTCCTGGCCGTTCTTCTTCGCCTCGTAGAGCGAGCGCAGGATGTTGCGACCGATGCGACCGTAACCGTTGATGGCGACCTTGATGGTCATGTGCTGCCTCCGGGATGGGATGTGCTAACGAAGTAGGGGCGGGTGGTGTAAACCTCCATGGTAACGGAAGGCCCCCGGACCCTGCTTGCTGCATCGCCGCGATTTGTCATCCGGACCTCAGCCCGGCTGTGGCACACTTGCCCGTTCGCCCGCCCGGAAACGTTTGCTGGTCCATGAAAGCCCTCCATAAGCGCCGCACCATCGCCGCCCTGCTGGCCCTCGCCATTCCCGCCTTCGCCGCCACCGTGCAGGCCTGGGGCGACATAGGCCATCGTATCGTCGCCGAACTGGCCTGGCGCCAGCTGGACCCCTCGGCCCGGGCCGAGGTGACCCGGCTGCTGAAGGCGGACGGTTCCGATTCCCTGCCCGACATCGCCAGCTGGCCCGACCATCTGCGCGACATGCCCGGGAAGGAAGACCTGGGCAAGGCCACCGGACCCCTGCATTACGTGAATTTCCGCGACGGGAAGTGCCATTACGTGCCGCCGCGCGATTGCGCCGACGGCCGTTGCGTCGTCGGCGGGCTGGAGAAGTACGTGGCCATCCTCGGCGACCGGCACAAGTCCAATGAGGAACGCGCCGAGGCGCTGAAATTCGTGGTCCATTTCGTCGGCGACGTGCATCAGCCGCTGCACGCGGGCAACCGCGACGACAAGGGCGGCAACGAATATCAGGTGCAGTTCGACGGCAAGGGCACGAACCTGCACCGCGTGTGGGACTCGCAGATGCTCTATACGCGTGACCTCAAATGGCAGGCCTACGCGGATCGCCTGGCCGCCGAAGGCCCGGTGAAGCTGCCGCGCCCGATCGCGCCCTTCGACAACCCGTACGCGCAGTGGGCGGAGGAATCGTGCGCGATCGTGGCCACCCCGGGCTTCTATCCCGACGGCCACCGCGTCGATGACGCCTATGTGGCGACCAACCTGCCGATCGCCGAGACGCGCCTGCGCGAAGCGGCCAAGCGCCTCGCCGACCTGCTCAACAAGACGCTGACAAGGTAATACTCCATGACCGAAATCCAGGTACGCCGCACCAAGATCGTCGCCACCCTCGGCCCCGCCACCGATGCGCCGGGGATGCTTGAGAAAATCCTTGAGGAAGGCGTGGATATCGTCCGCCTGAACCTTTCGCATGGCCAGCCGGACGACCATCGCGCTCGCGCCGCCGCGGTACGCGCGGCGGCCGACAAGGTCGGCCGCGAGGTCGGCATCCTGGCCGACCTGCAGGGTCCGAAGATCCGCATCGAGAAATTCGCGGGTGGCCCGGTCGACCTGATGACCGGTGACAGCTTCGTCCTCGACTGCCGTCCCGACGCGCCTCCGGGAAACCAGACCCGCGTCGGCGTGAGCTATTACGACCTGCCCAAGGACGTGAGCGCTGGCGACATCCTGCTGCTGGACGATGGCCTGGTCGCGCTCGCGGTGGTCGAAGTCGTGGGCAGCGAGATCCGCTGCCGCGTTGCGATCGGTGGCCGCCTGTCCGACCGCAAGGGCCTGAATCGCCAGGGCGGTGGCCTGTCGGTCGCGGCGCTGTCGGACAAGGACCGTAACGACATCAAGCTCGCCGCCGAGATGGGCGCTGACTTCCTTGCCGTGTCTTTCGTCCGTTCCGCCGCAGACCTGCACGAAGCGCGCCGTCTCCTGCGCGAGGCCGGCGGTGACGCGGCCATCGTCTCGAAGATCGAGCGCGCCGACGCCATCCCCGTGCTGGGCGAGATCATCGACGCCTCCGACGTGGTCATGGTCGCCCGTGGCGATCTCGGCGTGGAGATCGGCGACGCCGAGCTTCCGGGCCTGCAGAAGAAGATCATCCGCGAATCCGTGCAGCGCAACCGCTCGGTCATCACCGCCACGCAGATGCTGCAGTCGATGGTCACCGCGCCGATCCCGACCCGCGCCGAAGTGCTCGACGTGGCCAATGCCGTGATCGACGGCACCGACGCCGTGATGCTCTCGCAGGAGAGCGCGGCAGGCGCGCACCCGGACAAGGCCGTGGCCGCGATGCGCCGCATCTGCCTCGGTGCCGAGCGCCAGTTCGAGCCGCGCGACGACCTGCGCCCGGACACGCATTCGATCGACCGTTCCGACCAGGCCATCGCCCTCGCGGCGATGCTGCTGGCCGCCCAGGTCGGCGTTCGCGCGATCGTCGCGCTGACCGAATCCGGCGCTACCGCGCAGTGGCTGTCGCGCTATCGCTTCGCCGTGCCGATCTACGCGATGTCGCCGTCCGACATGGCCCGCCGCCGCATGCTGGTGTTGCGCGATGTACAGCCGGTGGACTTCGAACAGAGCAACCTCGACCCCGCGCACACCGCCCGTGCCGCGCTCCAGCACCTGTTCGCGCTGGGCAAGCTGACCAAGGGCGACCGCGTGATCCTCACCCATGGCGACCATATCGGCCGGGGTGGCGGTACCAATACGCTGAAGTTGCTGGTTGTCGGGGAAGACGGCATCGCGGACAGCTTGCGCGACTTGTAAGAGGCCCGTCTCTGGCCATAACGGCGGTACGCCACCGTGGAAGCTCCACCGCGAGCTCCGCGGTGAAACTCCGCCTTGTGGGAGCCGCTTCAGCGGCGATCCCGCGGCAGCGGGCAGTCTGGGGCTAGCACCCATCGCCGTTGAAGCGGCTCCCACAAAGGGCTCCCTCAGGGGTGGCTCCTTCACGGGTTCCCTCGGGGGTTCGCAAGGGGAGCAAACCCCATCACGAGCCGGCCCAGATCGCCCACCGCACGATTTCACACGCACCGCATCCCCCGGCGGGAGTAAACTCGATGCCCTGGCAAATCCACGAGGGCGTCATGATCCGCATCAGCTTCCGCACCGGCGCCATCGCCGCCGTCCTCCTCCTCGCCGCCGGCACCGCCGCGGCGCAGACCGTGCGCCGCGTCGCCCCCGAGCGCCTCACCGGCTACTGGTTCCTCACCAACAAGACCATCGACGCCGATGTGCCCAACACGGGCAAGAACCTCAACCAGCCCGGTTGTGTCGCCGTCACCTACATGATCGGCTCCGACGGCAGGACGCGAAATCCCACGATCGCGAAGGTCGTGCCGGAAGGCGACCTGGGCCAGGTTGGCGTCAGCATCGTGAAGCAGCTGGTTTACGTGAAGGGCGCGCAGAACGGTACCGCCGAGCCCGTGCAGACCTACTACGTCGCCGGTTTCAACCTGCCCGACGATCCGGCCCGCAAGGCTTCGATCCTGAGCCAGTGCAAGCTGCCCGGGTACGACCAGACCAGTTGATCGCGCCGCACAACGGCGTCCACGGGGTATTCCCATATACTCCGCCGGTTTTTGCATCCGCCCCCAGGCTTCGCGGGGCATACCACTACTTCCACGGAGTTGTCATGAGCATCGAAAACCTCGAACAGATCGCGCAGGCGATGGTTGCCACGGGCAAGGGCATCATCGCCGTCGACGAGTCGACCGGCACGATCAAGAAGCGCTTCGACGCCGCGGGTGTTGAGAACACCGAGGAAAACAGGCGCGCCTACCGCGAGCTCCTGCTGACCACGCCGAAGCTCGGTGAGCACATCTCCGGGGCGATCCTGTTCGACGAGACGATCCGGCAGAAGACCAAGGACGGCGTGCCCCTGGTCGAGGCCATGAAGAAGGCCGGCATCATCCCCGGCATCAAGGTGGACAAGGGCCCGGTGCCGCTCGCGGGTTTCCCGGGCGACATGATCACCGAAGGCCTCGATGGCCTGCGTGACCGCCTGAAGGAATACGCCCAGCTCGGCGCGCAGTTCGCCAAGTGGCGCGCGGTGATCAACATCACCGAGGACAACCCCAGCTCCACCGCCATCGAAGCCAACATGCACACGCTGGCCCGCTACGCGGCGCTGTGCCAGGAAGCCGGGCTGGTGCCGATGGTCGAGCCGGAAATCGTCATGGACGGCCCGGAGAGCACGCACGACCTCGACGTCAGCTACGAGGTGCACGAGGCCGTCCTGCGCAGCCTGTTCAACGCGCTGTACGAGCAGAACGTGATGCTCGAAGGCACCATCCTGAAGGTCAGCATGGTGATCCCGGGCAAGCACGCGCCCAAGGAAGCCCAGGCCACGCCGGAAGAAGTCGCCGATGCGACCATCCGCGTCCTGAAGACCACCGTGCCGGCCACCCTGCCGGGCATCGTCTTCCTCTCCGGTGGCCAGACCGACGCCCAGGCCACCGAACACCTGAACATCATCAACCAGATGGGCCCGCACCCGTGGCCGGTCAGCTTCTCCTACGGTCGTGCCCTCGTGGCCGAGGCGCTGAACGTCTGGTCGAAGGACCAGCAGAACAACGTGAAGAAGGCCCAGGACGTGGTCTATGCGCGTGCGAAGGAAAACGGCGATGCCGCGCTCGGCCGCTGGAAGAAGGGCGGCTGATAGCCCCTCCGGTTTCGCCCAGAAAAAACCCGGCGCCGCGAGGCGCCGGGTTTTTTTGTTTCGACCGAAGCCGAAGCGGGCTTAGAAGCGGTATTCCGCCGAGACCGAGGTCATGTTCGTCGACAGGTCCAGGCCGTCCTTCTTCGCATCGTAGTGGTCGTAGTTGATGCCCAGGCTCCAATTCGGCGTGAAGTCGTAGCCCACGCCCACGCCGGCGTACCAGCTGGTCTTGTCGAGGTCGCGGCGGGTGACGTCGTCGTTGCTGACGCCATGGCCCTTCCAGCCATAGATACCGGCGCGGCCGCTGATGTACCACTTCGGATCGACGTTGAAGTGGCCGTTCACGCCGGCGGTCCAGCCATGCAGTTCCGACTTGCGGCGGTCGACGACGCGGTCGCCGTTGAAGAAGTTCTTCGCGTTGATGTTGCCGAGGTCGTTATAGCCGGCCTCGACACCCAGGGCGGCCCACGGGGTCACGGCCCAGCGATAACCACCGTTGAGCGCATAGCCGGTGTCGTGACCGTCGTAGCGGTCCTTGTCGACCGACGTGCGACCGACATTGCCGTTGATGAACCAACCGCCGGCGCCATTGGCGTCCTGCGCGAAAGCGGGAGCCGCGGCCATGCCGGCGGCGACCAGAGCGAGGGCGATAAGGGTCTTCTTCATGGTGGATCTCTCCTGCTTCTTGTTCTTGTTCGCGGCGCGGCCATGGGGGAATGCCGTATGCGCTGCGGCGCACGAGCGGGGGTGCCGTGCGTAGAACGTTAGATGTGGGGCTGTCCGATAGATTCAATACCGCTTAGTGCAGTATTAAGAAACGATTAAGCCGCGACGGGGGTGGCGTCGCGGCTCTGTCGTTGAAGGACAGTTTTTACGTGAAGCTTAGAAGCGATATTCGCCCGCGAGCGAAACGATGCCGGTGGAACGCTTCAGGCCGCGGGAGACTTCGCCCGTGGTGTTGTTGCGGACCTTGCCGGCGTCGGCATGGAAGTAGTCATAGCTGACACCCACGCCGAAATGCTCGTTGACGTCCCAGCCGGTGCCGAGGCCGGCATACCAGCTGCCGCGATCCGGGCGGCCGCCGCTGGAGAAGCCGAGATCCTGGCCTACGCTGTTGTTGTAGTTCTGGTTGTTGTCATTGGCGCGGAAGTAGCCGCCGTGCGCGCTGATGTACCACTGCGGCACCAGGTTGATCTTGCCGTTGACGCCGACCATCCAGCCACGCAGCGCATTGCGCGTGCCCTTCTGGTCCACGTCCTGGCCCGACTCGAAGACGTTCTTCACGCGATAGTTGCCGAGGTCCGCATAGCCCGCCTCGACGCCGAGGCCGAGGTCCGGACCGACCTTCCAGCGATAGCCGCCGAGCAGGCCATAGCCCGTGCGACGATCTTTCTCGCCGTGAAGGAAGTTGAATCCGCCGGTGTCGCTGCCGAAGCCACCGGTGTCGCTGCCGTTGGTGCGGCCGACGTTGGCGCCGATGAACCAGTTGCCGCTACCCACGGCCTGGCTGGGCTGGTAGTTGCCGGACACAGCAGGATTGCTGTCCTGGGCGAAGGCCGGAATGGCCGCGAACGAGACGCAAGAAACCGCAAGGGCAAGAGCTGCCTTTTTCATGGAGATGTTCCTCTTCTTTTCGGGGCGGCCACCGTCCGTTTGGGGGATGGGGGAAGGTCGATGGCCGTGAACGATTAGAACCGCCCGTACCTGAAGAGATTCAAAAATCGGTGTTAAAAGATTAAGCCGAGGTTAACTTGTGCGCTGCGGCACGAACGTCCACGACAAGCAGGAACCAATGCGCGACAATCGTAGTTTTTCCGCCGCCTGCTAACTGGAGAACGCCGATGACGACACGCCGCGAACGCGCAAACGCGATCCGCGCACTGGCCATGGATGGTGTCGAAGCCGCCAAGTCCGGGCATCCGGGCATGCCGATGGGCATGGCCGACATCGCTGAAGTGGTGTGGGGTGACTTCCTCCACCATAACCCGACCAATCCGCATTGGCCCAACCGTGACCGGTTCGTGTTGTCCAACGGCCATGGCTCCATGCTGCAGTATGCGTTGCTCCACCTCACCGGCTACGACCTGGGTATCGAGGACCTCAAGCACTTCCGCCAGCTGGGCTTCCGCACCGCCGGCCACCCCGAGTACCACCACACCCCCGGCGTCGAGACCACCACGGGCCCGCTCGGCCAGGGTCTCGCCAATGCCGTCGGTTTCGCCATCGCCGAGGAGGTGCTGGCCGCGCGCTTCAACCGTCCTGGTCACGACATCGTCGACCACCACACCTTCGTGTTCGTCGGTGACGGTTGCCTCATGGAAGGCATCTCGCATGAAGTCTGCTCGCTCGCCGGCACGCTGAAGCTCGGCAAGCTCGTGGCCGTCTACGACGACAACGGCATCTCGATCGACGGCGAAGTCCACGACTGGTTCACCGACAACACCGCCGAGCGCTTCCGTGCCTATGGCTGGAACGTCGTCGTCGGTGATGACGACAAGCCGGTGGACGGCCACGACGCCGAAGCGATCAAGAAGGCCATCGCCGCGGCCACCTCGCAGAGCGAAAAGCCCTCGCTGGTGATCTGCAAGACCGTGATCGGTTTCGGCGCCCCCAACAAGGAAGGCAAGGAATCCTCGCACGGCGCGCCGCTGGGTCCGGACGAAGTGAAGGCCGCCCGTGAAAGGCTGGGCTGGAAGTACGGTCCCTTCGAGATCCCGGAAGAGATCTACGTCTCGTGGGACGCCAAGGAATCCGGTGCCAAGGCCGAGAAGGCCTGGAACGACAAGTTCGACGCGTACGCGAAGGCGTTCCCGGAACTCGCCGCCGAATTCAAGCGCCGTATCGCGGGTGAGTTGCCGTCCAACTGGAAGGAAAGCGCAGCCGCCTATGTCAAGAAGCTGCAGGCGGAAGGCCCGGTGGTCGCTTCGCGCAAGGCGTCGCAGATGGCTCTCGATGCGTTCGGTCCGCTCCTGCCGGAACTGATCGGCGGTTCGGCCGACCTCGCCCCGTCGAACCTCACCATCTGGAAGGGCTCGAAGAACATCGCCACCGGTGGCGCCGAAGGTAACTACATCCACTACGGCGTGCGCGAGTTCGGCATGACGGCGATCTCGAACGGCATCGCCCTGCACGGCGGCTTCGTTCCCTACGACGCCACCTTCCTCGTGTTCTCCGACTACGCGCGCAACGGCGTGCGCATGTCGGCGCTGATCCCGGCGCATGCGATCCATGTCTATACCCACGACTCGATCGGCCTGGGCGAAGACGGTCCTACCCACCAGCCGGTGGAGCACCTGGGTTCGCTGCGCCTCATCCCGAACAATCGCGTGTGGCGCCCGGCCGATGCCGTGGAGTCGGCGGTTTCCTGGAAGAAGGCCATCGAGCGCGCGGGTAACCCGTCGTGTCTGATCTTTTCGCGGCAGAACCTCAAGCACAATCCGCGCACCGAGCAGCAGGTCGCCGACATCGAGAAGGGCGGCTACGTCCTTTGGGAATCGCAGGAGAAGTTCAAGGCGATCATCATCGCCACCGGCTCGGAAGTCGGCATCGCCGTCGAAGCCGCGCAGGCACTGGGCGACCAGGGCGTGCCGGTCCGCGTCGTCTCGATGCCCTGCACGGAAGAATTCGACGCGCAGCCGGTCGAATACCGCGAAGGCGTCCTGCCGTCGTGGTGCCGCGCGCGCGTGGCGGTGGAAGCGGCCAGCGTCGACTTCTGGTCGAAGTACATCGGCCTGGACGGCAAGGCGGTCGGCATGACGACCTTCGGCGCCTCCGCTCCGATCGACAAGCTGTATGAACACTTCGGCATCACCACCACGGCGGTGGTGGATGCGGTGAAGAGTGTGATCAAGTAAGACGAGCGAGGCCCCCGGGAGGGGGCCTCGTTTTTCAGGGACCTTGATCAGGCAAGCCATGTCCTGAAAAAAAGCTGCTAGTCTTCGCGGCCCAGGAGCATGACTGTCATGATGACGCCCTCCCACCGCGCAACGTACCTGCCTTATATCGACGGTCTCAGAGCGCTCGCCGTTCTCGCTGTCGTCTTGTACCACCTCGCTCCAGAGGTGCTTCCCGGTGGCTTCGCTGGCGTCGACGTATTCTTCGTCATCTCTGGATTCGTCGTCACGATCTCCTCGCTGTCCCGGGGAAGCAATTCGCCGCTGACGTTTCTCGGCGATTTCCTCGCACGCCGATTCCTGCGGATTCTTCCCGCGCTCGTCGTTTGCCTGCTCGTCACGTCGTTGGCATCGGCACTATGGATTCCCGCCGCCTGGCTGAGCGATTCCATTCCCCGGACAGGTCGCCTCGCTTTCTTCGGGATGAGCAACATCGAGCTCGCCCGGAACGCCAACGATTATTTTTCACCTGTCTCCACGTTCAATCCGTTCACGCACACTTGGTCGCTCGCGGTCGAGGAGCAGTTCTATCTCGTCGTGCCTTTGCTCCTATGGGGTTGGACTTGCGGTGGTCGATGGAGGATCGGTGCTGGCGTCATCCTGGCGATGGCGGCAGTGGCTTCCGGTGCTTATGCGTGGATGGGTGGCAACCAGGGTGGCGCGGCCTATTACCTGCTCACTACCCGGTTCTGGGAACTGGCGGCGGGTGTCGCGCTTGGTTGGCTGTTGGGAAATCGCAAGGATGTTAGTTCCGCGCATGGACCGTTGGAAATGCTCGGGACATGGACACCTCCGGTCGCGCTCATCGCCCTTGGCATCGCATTCGCGTCCAGTCGCCCCGACTCGTTTCCCGGGCGGGGTGCGTGGTTGCCCGTGGTAGCCACGGCGCTCCTGATTGCCGCGTTGCACGGGCAGGGAGCGCGGCGGTGGTTGGGGCGACTGCTCGGCATCGAGCCACTGCGACGCATCGGAGAGTTGTCTTATTCGCTCTACCTGTGGCATTGGCCCATCTTCGTCTTGTTTCGCTGGACCGTCGGTTTAGAGGGTCCTCTTCACATGCTGTCCGCGTTGATGTTGTCGTTCGGACTGGCATGGGTATCGCAGCGTTTTATAGAACGACCTTTCAAGGCATCGCCAGGGGCGCGTCGCCCAGCCCGGACGATAGGATTTGGTGTTCTTGCCGTCGCGATCGCAGCCTTCACCGCACAGACACTGCAGAAACAGCAGCATCGGATTTCCCCAAGCGTGGTGGCGAAGGAGCGTGCCGATTGGTATCCATCACGCGCGTTACGACTACGATCGCCAAGCGGATGTTCTGTTTCCCCCCATCGTGTCGACCTCCCGCTGGGATGGCATCAGACTTTCGAACGCGTCGGATGCCCGGCGGCGGCATCCGCCCCCAAGGTCTTCGTCGTAGGGGACTCGCACGCACTGGCATACGGTCCTCTCTTCGCACGCTATGCCATGGAGACAGGTGCGACCGTAACCGTCTACAACAACGGCGGGTGCCCGCTCCTGAGCTTGCAAGGGAGCCGCGAGTCCAGCGCACACTGCATTGAGGCCGCCGATCTTGCCATCGCGGACCTGTTGCCCCGCCTCGGGCCGTCCGACGTCATCTTCCTTCCGTCGCTGCGGGTGCCCAGGTATGTCGAACAGGGTTGGGTCATGTCCGATGAGACCGTCGTAGCGCAGGTTCATGGCGCCGAAGCTCAAGCCTCACGGCGTGCGGCGTCGCTAGTGGCGGTAGCCTTGCTTCATCGACTCAGGCAGACGGGCGCCCATGTTTCGATTCAGGCCCCCAACCTCTTGCTCAAGGCACCATTATTTCGCTGCGCGGACTGGTGGAACAGGGGCAATCCCATCTGCGAAGCCGGTACGTCGACGCTTCGGGAGGAGTTCGAGGTGCTTCGTGCTCCGGTACTTGCGGACCTGGAATCACTCGCCAAGGCAGACGATGACGTCACGATATTCGACCCACTTCCATCGCTATGTCCCGAAGGGACGAGGCTATGTGATGGGTTTCGCGATGGCCGGCCGTTGTTCTTCGATGGCGACCACCTCAGTGCCTATGGGAGCCAGGTGATCTACCCTGCATTTGTCGCATCCATGTGGGCGGCTCGACCAACGCGTGGCGAAGTCCCCTCTGGAACGTCGCACCCGTAACGGAACCCGTCATGCGTCAACCTGGAACGAGCATCCCCGCAACCGCCACGATCTCGGCCGGCTTTTCGATCACCTTCCAGGCGCCCGCGGTCTC
>Ga0182006_1000630_pt1 | contig 25105 bp, 17 predicted proteins | sample Sormic07211104_1_FD_123022 | JGI IMG/M metagenome (GOLD analysis project Ga0182006, IMG submission 123022) | Rhizosphere microbial communities from Sorghum bicolor, Mead, Nebraska, USA - 072115-104_1 MetaG | ecosystem: Host-associated > Plants > Roots > Rhizosphere | place: USA: Nebraska...
ACTTGAACGTGTCGAATGGACAGTGCCTGCGTTGGAGGCAGACCTGCGTGCCGAACCTGACGATCAACTGCGCAAGTACCGTGCGGTGTTCGCTCAAGGCAGAGGCGTTGCGTGGGATAAAGCACGGACGTACAACGGCGAGCGGCAAATCGAGACGACCAATGTGGTGCGGTGGATTGAACAGAATCTGCTTTGACAGGGGTTGTTTTGTATAGAGGTGGTCTGGAGGTGGAGGGTTTTATGGTCGCAGCAGGTTGAATTTCTGTGGGGTGTGGCGTGGTAGGTGTAATATCTTGTTACGCATAATGTATATTATGTTAAACGACAGGCTATGTTGGAAATGTTCATGAGCCACCTAAGCCACTGATTCGACCAATTCGTTTTCGACGTCTACTCTTTCAACGGGCTATGTCCATAGCGTTCATGACGATTCCTTGAATGAGGTGGCTGTCGATGAAACTGATTCAGTGCACGTTCTCTTCAGGTCAACGACTACCGCTGCTTGTACAAGCTGGTGATGCGACGCCTTTCCCCATACTCATTCCGTTCATCTACGTCCAACTCAAACTCAGGCACCGCGCTTACAACACGGCTGCGGCGCACCTGCGCGCGATCCAGGCTTTCTATGCCTATGCCAAAAGCCGAGATCTGGATATCGATGAGGCCATCTTGGCCTGCCACTTTGAGGCGATTCTGGCTTTGCTGGACGGTTACGCTATTTGGCTTCAAAGTGGCCGTCATGCCGATAATCTGATCGCCAGAATCGGCAAAGCTGGCACTGTACTTTTTCAGCAGATCAGTTCACGAACACGTGATCAGTACCTGCGCCTGCTGAAGAAATACCTGTCTTGGTGCGTCACCCGTTACATCCCGCGCGCCCGTCAGAATTCAGCCACACAGGCTGACATCAACGTGGTATTTGCCGATGTTGCCGACGTCATTGAGCGGCGCTTTGAGAGCCATATCATCAATGCTCGTCCCGATCGCACTCGTTACCGCAGCCTGACAGATACGCAACTACAGATCGTTCGCACACTGATTCGCCCTGGCGCGGCGGCGAATCCGTTCCCGGAACGTTTGCAACTGCGTAACTGGCTAATGATTGAATTGCTCTTGGAGACCGGCATCCGTCGCGGAGAGCTTCTGAAGCTCTACACCACGGATATCAATAAAGGTTCTCAGCACGCCTATGTCAGCATCAATGATCGCGAACATGATCCCCGCGACCCGCGCGTTGAAGAACCTGCGCTCAAAACACATGGGCGGACCGTAGGCATCTCCGCAGAGTTGTATGAGGTCTACGAGCGCTATATCCAGCGCGACCGGCGCCCTCTGCGTGACGGTAAACCGATGAAATTGCTGTATCGCTATTTGTTCATCTCGGATCGTGGCCGCCCGCTGTCGATCCGCGCGCTGTCTAACGTTCTTGATCGGCTGTTTCTGACCATTGAGCTGGCTCATCCAGGATTGTTGCCTACACTTTCTGCGCATGACTTTCGCCACACCTTTGCAGACCACTTTTTGGCTTACCTGGTCGAAAAGCGTGGGCATGACCTCGAGCGGGCCACGGACGAACTACGGCGAGTCTGCGGTTGGTCTGAGACCTCGACTATGCCACGCCGTTACGCAGGTCGTTATCTAGCCGAGTCGGCCAACCTCCACAATGCCCAGCGCAGCTCGGCAGCCTGGAGTCGACTTGACAGTTAAGGAGGTTCGCCGTGACCAAATCAGCCGATCAGGAACACGCGTCACCGCCCTCCTCTTTGCCAGCTTACGTGTTCAGGGGGCCCGCTTCCGTTGCAATTCGAACTCGCACTAATGACCAGCCACGCTACGTCGATACGCGGCTGAAGGTGTGGACATGGTACGACGGTGGACTTGCAATGAAAATCGATTGGACTACGATCCAGTTGAATTCAGAGCTAATCGAAATAGGCAAAGGCTTTATGGCCTTTGCACTTGAGAAATATGCACCTCGAACTGCGGCAATGTTCGCGGATACCCTTCGTTTTTTATCTGGTACAAATCTCGCGGTCGGACTTCCTTGGGCCACACATGAACTAATCACTGTTCTCGAAGAAATCAAAAAAACGAGGACAGTACTGGTAGGATTTCGAGGGCTTTATCGTTGGGCAATGAATAGAGGAATCAATGGTTTCGATCCAATCACATATTTAAAAATCAAGGAGGTAAAGTCAGATCGTGTTGACCCGTATGCTCGAATTTTTCTCTCGCAGTCTGGTTTAGAGCTTGATGAGGAAATTCGATTACTCAAACGCATTGAGCGAGAACTCAAATCTGACTCTTGGGAGGCTGTTCAGTTTAATATAGTGCTTCATTTGGGTTTCGAACTCGCACCTAGGTCGATTCAATTTCATTCGCTCGACATTGCTGATTTTGAGTTTATTGAGAGCGCTGATCACGAGAAGTACTACACCCTGTGGTTACCCATGGCCAAAAAAGTCGGCCAGCGCAGACCTGAGCGGCGCCCCCGTAAAGTAACCACCCGCCTGGGTGAGAAAATCTCACGGCACGTTTCAGAAATTCAACGCCGTTTTGGTAGCGACTGTGAACCATTATTTGTCAATCCTTGTGGAAGACGTCTCTCGGTTATTGAAATCGGTACAGGCCTAAAATACGAACTGCGTGAAGCTGGGATAGATAGGCCGAATCAGGTAACCATGTTGTTGCGTCATCACCTAGGGCAAGGCTTGGCGGATCAGGGTACTCCAGCAGACATGATTGCCGAACTGCTCGGTCACAACAGCACGGTTGCAGCGCGTGCTTATGTAACGGCCACCCCCAACATTGCCCGGATCAAAGAGAAAGCACTGGGTAAGAGCCCGGCCTATCAACGCATCATGCGCAGCCTATTAACTGGGAAAATCGTCCAACGCCGCGATACAGCTCCTGAAAGAGCCGTCCGCGGTGTCATTGATACGCAGTACATAGGCGATATTGGCGCCTGCGCTCTGCCGGTCCACACCCATTGTCCCTACAACCCTATATACGCGTGCTACACCTGCAAGAAATTCCACCCCTTTGCTGACGGCCGCCATGAGCACGTAAAGGATGCGCTCCAGCGGGAGGCCCAACGGTTCATTGATAGGGCAGAACTCGCCGGTGACCTCATTCACAATCGGCCCCTGGCTCAGCATCAGACAACCATTCTCGCGGTAAGCGCTACGATCGAGCGCTGCCGGCAACAAACTGAGGATGCTGCAGATGACGCTGTCTAGAGCAAGTCAAAGCCTCGGAGGTTTTGTTATACAGGAACAAGCAATTTTTCATTCGTTACCGATTTCAACACCGTGGTCGTCATCGTTATGGGCCGTCGGAAGCTGGTTACCACAACGGGGAAAACAAAATACGCTTACCTTCGAGACACACCGGCAAGCCCTCGAAAAAACGGGCTATCCTTCTCCGGCCAAGGGCCCACTCCCCTTCGAGTTCCAAGATTTTAGCAAGGCCCTGATTGTGTATCTACAACGCACCAGGAACCTAAAGTTTTCGATGGTGGCCGCATACAATATTGCTATTCGGCGAATATATAACCCCTTGTTTGAGCGCGGTCTATCCGACCCCACGCAATTGACGCGAGGGGACTTTGACCGTGTCGTAGGATTTCTCCGTGAGAGTGGCTACAAAAATCTCTATGATGCGATCTCTCACCTCCAAGTAGTAGCGGACACGATTGATAATCTGCAATTAACCGAGATCGCCATCCACTTTGAGCATGATGCGAAACCAGAAAAACGTCGACACGATTACATTTCATTGTACGATCCTGATCGAGCGGTAAAACAGCGGAAATCTGATGATAAGTTACCTTCTCGTGAGGCGATGGAGGCATATGCCATATGTTCAAACAATCCACTTAGTGACGGCGAAGAAATTTTGCTGCGTGTGATCGATTTATTGATCGCGACTGGACAACGAGGTAACGAAGTAGCAGTAATACCCTATGATTGTTGGGTCGAAAGGCCGATCAAAGGGGCGACAGGAGAAGTAGTTGTCGATGCCCATGGCAAGCCACTGGTCGAATGCGGGATTAGGTACTTTGCGGAAAAGCAATTTCAATCCCGGGTTCATTGGCTGGCTGAAAGCGATATTCCTCTAGCCAGGCGCGCAGTAGAGCGATTAAAAACGCTAACCAATGACCAACGAGAAATTGCCGCCTGGCAAGAGCTCAACCCAGGACGTATTTGGAGTTACCCCCCTCAGTCAGTGATCTCCGATGCAAAAGTCTTGGACTGGCTAGGTTTTAGCGAAGCAAGAAGTGCAAGCAGAAATCTATACCTTTTCCTCACACGCAACGGTGTCCATCCGTTTGACGATGAACCAGATGAAAAGCGAGGAAGGTCGTTAAAACGACGCTACGTTGCCGGGGAAATTGAACGACTGATCGTCCCGAAGCTCCGTGGACACGAGGTATTGACAGAAAATCTCGGGGGACAGATTCGTATCGTACTTAGAACCAGCGAAACGCTTGCCATCGCTTTCGACGGCCAATTTCGTTTCGGTGGACGTGAGGCAAATGTGTTTCGTGCGGTCCCGCGTCGGGTCACCATCGTGGACATCAATCACGCATTAGGTGACGATGAAAAATACACGTCCATTTTTTCGCGCCGCTTATTAACCGAATCCGATGGGACTCCGATTCGGCTCACAAGCCATCAGCCTAGACACTGGCGGAACACCATTTATCACTTGACCGGAATGAGCGATGTTCAGCAAGCGTTGGCCCTGGGGCGCAAACGCCTCGACCAGAATGTTTATTACCAACACACGACCATTGAAGAAAACACCGCTGCCCATCATGAGTTCCTGGCGTTCAATAGCTATCACGAGCGCATCGAATTTCTACATACAGGCATAAGAGATAAGCGCATTCATGGCGCTTTGACCGACAGTTACCATGCTTTGCTATCAGATAAAGGTAGAACAACTGCGGAAGCATTCCTCACCGTACACGCCACGGCGCTACATGTGACCCCTTTCGGAGGTTGTATCCACGACTTCTCCCAGGCACCCTGCCCTAAACATCTTCAGTGCTGGAATGGCTGCTCGCATCTACATCTGATGGGCACTCCATCGGAGCGGGTCAACCTTGAAAAACAAGCCAAGAATCTGACGAAGGCAATATCCATCATGCGCGACGCAGGCACCGGAGAGGCAGGCAGCGATGTATGGCTAGCAGACCAGGAAGACAAGCTCAACAATTTAAAATCTGTCCTTGCACGCGATACCAATGGAGGTGTGCAACGCGTGTTTCCAAATGGGCGTCCAATCACGGTTGCGGACTCGGACAAACGACACAGTTCGGTATCAGATGACTAGGGGCACCTATGGCGCGACGACAGACATTGAGGGGCGGCACTCTTGATGAAGCAATAGACGCTCTCCTCGCCCAGATGATTAGCTCAGGAGTGGAGCTCGCTCCCATTTCCCGACCGGAGGTGCAGCGCCGGCTGGGCCTGACAAGCCGAGCTACGCTAGGAGGTGACCGTGGAGACAGAATTGAGGCCGCCCGTATTGTTCAAATGAGGGAAAGCGGGAGGGATCCGGATGGTGCCCGCCGGCGCAGAAGTCTCGAAGAGCGTATTGCAAGTCTTCAAGCGGAGAACGCTGCGTTGGCAAGACAGCGAGACAAGCTTTTCGAGGCTCTGTCAGTAATAGCACACAACTGCCTTATGAACGGTTTGGACGTAGAGTCAGTAATGGCACCGTTGAGAAACACCCGATAAATCAGCTCAATAGTCTTCATAACGACTACAAATTACGGCATGGTAATCTGCCTAAAGCGCTAGACAGGGCTGCGTCAGCTCTGACGACTACACATTACGGTAAATGTCTCCTGACTACTTCGTATCAGACGCGAGCGTTGACATGTGCGCCAACCGCTCGTAGAGTTTGGCCGGTAGCCCCTGAGGCACTTGAGTTTTATCTCCCCTTGAGGGATCTGCAAAGCCCGGTTAGTGACCGGGCTTTTGCCTTTGTGTGTCCGTTCGGCGGGCTGCGTACTGGCGTGATCAACAGTCGTGGGTTTGAAGGAAGAGCATTCAGGCAACCGTTTGTCGCCAAGATGTATTGGCGCTTTACTGGTTAATGCCTGTTGACTGGGCCTTATCGCTGGCGTGTATTCGATGGCCTACTATTCGCTTTTTATTAGGACTCTACCGTCGACCAAAGACACAAGCCCCACCTCGGTGGTCACCCCAAGAAACTCGTAAATCGTCCGGACCTTGTCCACAAAAACTTCGTCTGCGCTGAGCAGGATGTGAGCGCGGGATCCGATTGCCGCATGAGCAGCATCGCTGATAGCGGCAACATATCTGGATCCACGCTTGAGCTTGCTGTCGGTCTTGTAGCCAATGACGTTCAGCAAGTTGTAAATGGCCGTAACTTTTTCATGCACGTGCATGTCTCGGCTGTACAGAGGCGTGGCGGCGATGCCGAGGAAGTTTTCGATCGAGTAGCCCCGATCGCGATAGCCATCAAGGTTCTGGTAGGCCTGCCATATTTTCTCAATGACGCGGGGAGGCTTTATGTTGTTGAGTTCCTTCGGACCCAATCGAACCGAGGCCCGGTAATTGTTCACTCCCGATTGATCTGTCTCATCGTTGATGTGTTTCGTCATCTCGGCGGCGGCCATCACAGAAACTTGTTCGTACTGGGACTGTAGGGTTTGGAGGTATTGCTCGATGGGCGCGCGCAGATGAGGGTGGGTATGGTCGAGTTGGGCAAGAGGGGCAGACAGATTTTTGATTAGGCCATCAAACGCGTCGATCTGCTCAGAGGCTATTTCGGTGAAAGTCGAGTCGCTGCGGCCCCCGTAGAGCTTGAGTGTGGTTTGATGAGCTGCCGCCAACATGATGTCGTAGACCGGCTCCGCCTGGAGATAATTGTCATAGGCTTGGACGGGAGGAACCTCATGGAGGATCATTTCCCCGGTAGGCTCGAAGCTATCGCTGACCTGATACCTGAAGTGCATTGCGTTCAGGGAGTCGAGGGCTCCCAGGAATTTATCAGGCTGGCCGCTGCGCTTGATCTCACGCAGCGTCTCGTCCGAGTAGATGACCTGAAATCGGTCAAGTAACGATGTAAAGAATGCAGGGTCGTGGCCTTTGACAGCCATGGTCAGTACGTTTTGATCTATATAAACGGTTGTCTTGCCCACATAGGGTGGCAGACAGGGGCTTGCATTCATTCTCATTGTCTCTGAGGTTGCGCAGGAGATGAGTACCAAAAATTCAAGACGAATAACTTCCACCTTATCGGAGGCTAACAAAAGCGCAAGTTTTCACGGAGTTGGATCAACACTATCGACGGTGTTTCTGGGTACTATCTGATGGACGTTCCAGCCTTGGTCGATCAACATCTGGCGACTCTGCTCAAACGCTTCACCTTCTCCCAGTGATCGCCTGCTGATCGCCAAACACAGCAGGTGTGTTGGCCTGGTCATGGCGACATACATCGCCAGAAGGCGCCTCCTCTGGCGAATCTTCACAGACTTGCCGCCATGACACTGTTGCCCCAGCATCCAGGGCATCAGGCTGTTGAGTACATGGCCATAGTTATACGTTTCCAGAACCAGTGTCGCGGTATGTGTTTGGCCCTTAGCCGAATGAACGGAGCCAAGCTTGATGTCGACCGTTCTTTGCTCGTGCACGCATCGATACGTATTCATTGACGGTGCGACGGTTTCCTCTTGGATAGTCTCCTGAGCGTCTTCTACCCAACCCAGATACTCCTTTCCAGCCTCCGATAGCTCGTTGGTAGCCGCGAGTACCTTCGCAAGTGATGAGAAGCGATGTCCCAGTACCTTCCAGCGACGCTGGCTGATCGTTTCGGAGCTGAACAAAACCTCGACTATCAGGTGTTGGTACTGTTGCAGATCATCAGGTTTGATCAACAGCTGTTGTACCTGAACGTGCTGCCGCGCTCCAGGCTTGATCCTCATACGAGGATCAGACAGGTTCGCCAGGTGGATCAACGCACGAGCCATCTCCTCCACCGCCTGATGCGCCGTCTCCCCTTTAGTAAGGTGATACCTGGCTAAACGTAGTCGCTCCACCAGTGTGGGTGGCTTGTAACCTGAGCCGCCGGCGTTGCGGTCGTACTTCCCCCAGTAATGTGCCACTGTTTTGGGGTAATGCTCGTCCTGGTCTTCCGGGTCTATGCCCTTGTGCGTAAAGCCTAGAGCAGTGATGGTCGCTTTCTGAAGCAGCTCTATAGGAAGGTGCTGCAATACGTGGCGACCATAAGCATCGAGCACCTCGCCGCAATCTCCATCCGGGAAAACGAAAATGGTATGAGGTAGCCTTTGCTCATTCCCCTTCGCGCGAAGCCCCCTAAGGCGCTGCGCGACGGGATGAAACGCAAAAGGGTTAGCGAGCAGCGCGATTGATTCGTCGAATCGAAAACTGCTGGCAATGTCCAGCGATTGTTCGACATCTGGGAAATCGTTGCCTTGGGAGCTTGCTTCAGAGTCGAAAATTGCCTGGTTAGGATCGCCCACTCGTGTCACGCAGATGCTCCCATCTTCCCGTGGGAAAATGGTACTGAGGTATTCGTTCTGAAGATCAGACGTGTCCTGCATTTCATCAACAAGTACACAGGGGAAACGGTGCCGAAGGGATGCGCCAACGCCCGGTCGTTCGGTTAGTTGTGCCTTGCCCAGAACGAAGATCTCGTCATAGCAAAAGTAACCACGCTTGGCGGCCTCACCCATCGCGGCTGCCATGATTTTGTAGCTGTCAGCATCCGGACCACAGGGAAAGTTATTGCCTGTGAGCGGGTCGGTGAAGTCGGTGCTGGTCAGCCTGAGACTCTCAGCTTTGAAATTGCTACGCTCGAAATATCCACGGACTTTTTTTCTATCAGCGAGCGACATGCAATTGAAGCGCATGCGATGCGTCAGCTCATCATCAATGGCTGTGAACCGAAACCCGGCAGATAGCAGCCATGGCGTGGCGAGAAATCGGCTGACAAAGCCGTGGATCGTATCTATGTAGTGTGGGTAGCTGAGCAGCCGCTGTCCCGTTTCGGTGTTCCCGAGCCGGTGCTCGATTTCGTGACGCGCAACATTCGTATGGGATAAGACGCAGATACCGCGGGTACGGCTCGTCCACTTGCGCGCGAGAATAGCAAGCTTCGCGACGACCATCGTCGTTTTGCCACTCCCAGGACATGCGGAGACATCCAGCGTCTCACGCGATCGTAGGAACTCAATTCGAGGCGCATCGAGTTCCTTGAGCTTCATGAGTTCAACGACCCAGGCAACGTCATCCTCCGTAATCTCGGACACCAAATCTCGAAACGCGGTCATGATCAATCTCCGGAAGGTTCTTGAGTTAACTCGAGACGCGTTGTCACGTAGGTAATCGCCTCGGTTAGATACCCTGGCAGCCAACCCATAATCTGCTCGCGGCTGAGCACCTGGCGCTGCAGGCAATTCTCCAACAAGTCGACCAGGTATTGTGCAGTGATGGCTTTGGATGCTGTCCTAGACGTGAACAGGCTGTAAATGTGTGAGCAGAGATGGGCATGGGTGTCCGTTGACTGGCGAAGCTGCTCAAACTCTGCTTCTGCCGCCTCGACGACCTCCTTAACTTTTTTCCGCTCCATGTTCAGCGCGTCATCATTTGCCGCGAGCCTCGCGGCTACTAAAAGCTCCTTCGCCAGGCCCGCGTATGCCAGGTCGTATTCGAGCGTCCAGTGATTCGCGATGAAGGTTTGAACGTTCTGGGCATCGTCGCTTTTGAGGTTTGTGCGACGAGCGGCTAGGGCTTCATCACGGGTTTTCTCATCATCCCCGAAATGCCTAATGGCTTTCCACCGACGGTGCTTCCCGTTCCACCTGGGATCGTTGTCATCGTCCACCAGTCCCAGGATTGCCGGCGCGCAGTCAGGCATCACATCCATGTCTGCGACTCTGGCGACAGGGATATTGAGCGTACCCTCCTCCGGTATCGCCCGTTGCAGTATGCGGGAGTATCGACCGAGCCCGGTGCCGCCCACATTCACCACGGAAACCCCGTGCCGGGTGAAATCCCGGCCCATGATCTTCGCCAGTGCCGGCAGCAGGATAGCCTCCCCATCCCCCTCAACGATGAGCACACCTCGTGCAAAGAACAGGTTGGCTTTGGTGACGTCCAGGAACCGCGCCAGAAACCGGTAATCGGTGGCATCAAGGTTAGTTTGCTTCTCCGCAAGCGAGTAGGCCTTGTGCCGATGCATGAGCACGAGGTTATTCAATGCGATCTTGGAACTCAGATTGGGGCTGTGAGTGGTCAGGATGATCTGCACGGGGCGCTGCTGATTGATCTCTTCCTGGTTGGACTCTTCCAGCTTGCATGCCATTGGTTTGGCCGCTGCTTCCAAAAATTCCATCAACCGCAGTTGCCGCTGAGGATGCAGGTGCGCCTCCGGCTCCTCGATCAGCAGCAAAGGCAGGCCGTCAGGCTCTCTACCCAGAAGTAGCAGCTCGCAGGCCATGAACAGCAGGTTGTTGGAACCGAGTCCGTAGGTACCCTTCGTATCACCAGATTGCTGATCTAGTAGCCCGAGTTCCAGGCGCTCAAGGATCTGGCGCAAGCGCGATGACTCCGACCCGCCCTCTACAAAGTTGATGTGGCTGTGCAGATCATCGCCCTCCAACCCTAGGTGGGAGAGGTAGTTATCGTTGATCGTGTCCTGGGCCTTCTTCACGCCCCCGTGCAGGTTGACCAGGTGACGCAGATACTCCGCCAAACCCGCAAGGCTCAGGCTTGCAGGATCGAGGTCTGCAAGAGGTTGGTCAGCGTTAAAATCAGCACCGTGCTTGATGTGAGGAAAGTTTTTCAGAACCTGGGACAGTCGAGACCCACGGCCAGGCGACATCTCGCGCTCAGCATCGCGCAGCGGTCGCAGGTACGCGGCGGCTAGCAACTGACGCACATTGACGTCCAAGCTTGGCCCTCCTCCGCTATGGCCGCTACGGACCGCGATATCAACCCAGCGACGAGCCAACTGATCGTCATTCAGTCGGCGTGCAGTCCAGTGCACATACACCGCAGCTTCTTGCTTGTTAAACGTGACGTACTCCGATAACGCGCCTTGCTCGGCAGTCGAGAGGGCGGAGAACTTTGCTACGATCTTGATCTGATGGGCTTGTTGACCATTCTCAGGGAAATGGAAGTCGTCAGGCTGCAAGCGTACGTACTCCCCATCCCGGGTCTGCAGCACCAACCGCAATGCGTCAATTACGGACGACTTGCCCGCATCGTTCTCGCCTACGAGCGCTGTGACGCCATTGTTGAAGCGAATTACCAACCCCTGCCGTCCAGCTCCAAACTGCCGGAAATTCTGAATCGTGAGCGCTGACAAATACATCCGTGTTTTCCTGTCGCAAAAGGTTTTGGCACGATACGCGCCTGCAGTAGCACGCGGACTTTAGCGAGTGACCTCAGCATGGTGGGTACCTCTTAGGTGCCTTTGCCTTCACTTCCTTGGGGTAGTTCTGCCACAGCTTTCGATTTTTTGGGGGGCAGTGGTTTGGCTGCTTTCGCCTTGTTGAACTCGATGTCCTTTCGCACTTTCGCTGCCTGCGCGGCATTGGAGACATCCAATACCACCACTGACGTTGTAGCAGCTAGCTCGGCTGGCAGCAGATTTTCCAGTGCCGCCTTCAACGCTTCAGGTTTTTCGGGTTTTATGCCTGCTGGAGGCCGCGTCACACCAAGCGCATTACCGAACCAGAAGATCACATAAATGCCTTGACCTTCGGTACTGTTCGCCAATGTGTAGGTCTGAAGCTGACCGATATGCCCATACCAGAGATGTGTATGACTTGTCCGTTTCGCTTCGACCGGCACGGTAAATGGGCCATGGATAACAAGCAGGTCCGCCCGCGTTCCGCCGGATGACGCCGCTTCAGGGGACACCTCGAAGCTACCGAAAAAGCCAAGTTTGTCTCTGAGCTTGCCGGCCAGCACGTCTCGGCAATCGTTCTCGACCTTGGGCTTGTTGTTGTCCCAAAAAAGCCTCCACAGGTTATGTGGAGAAGGCTGCAACTCGGCAGCGACTTCCTCAAGGCTCAACAGCACCAAGGCCTTCAGGTCCTGCGCATTGATAGGGCCTCTGCCGCTCAGCACCTTTGCCAGATCTGTCGGGGAGAGTAGCTTCTGTGTTTGCGATCGGACATCTCGCCTGTAAAGCTCGAGCTCGTGCCTGATGGTATCAACCCAGCGTGTACCCACAGAGTCCGCGAGCAATTCCAAAAGGATCGTCTCGACGCCTGGTTCACCCGACAACGAAACGGCTTTCAATACTTTCACTGTGTCCGGCCAAACGCGCTCAAAGTGCCCCTGCATCAATGGAGTGCGCTGGAACAGGAACTGCAACAGGAGGCGGCTGACGGCCAGCGTGGACGTCGGCGTCTGCCAATAGCTACAGTTGGGGTATCCGTCGAAGATCACCCGGTGAATGACAGCGTCCTCTGCCTCGTCAAGGGCATGTACGAAGTCATTGCTGAACACATCCGACTGCAGGCAGACGGCAAAGTATGCCCAGCGCAGGCGGTCAGCGCAGCGCAAATCGCTACCCGTGACCAAAGCATCAGTACCGTCGCCCTTGTTCGACCAATGGGACAGCACATCAGTCAATAGCGGCGTCAGTGCTGGCGCTTCAGCATTCGTTTCAGCCAGCCGAAGCACGCTGTCTAGAAGACTTCCACTCAGCGTATCAGGCTGCTCTAATGCTACCTGGACGGCCCATGCATGTAACGCGGACCGCGCTGGATGCTCTCGCAGCTTGTACAAAAGCGCGTTCCAATTGGCGTCCCGCTTATGGGCGAGCTGACAAAAGTAAGCAGGATCGTCTATGAACGATCGAATGAGTTGATCAATGCAGCAGCTCTCTAAGCGTTCCTTGAGATAGGCATCTCGCATCGTCACTGTGGCGAAAAGGATCTTGAGAATTCGTCCCGCAGATTCCGCGGAGAAATCCTGTCCGTCCGCCAGGTGAATGGACGCAGACGCGGCTGTGATGGCTCCGCTAGCCCCGCGTTCATCTTCATACTCGCCCTTCGACCACACACAGGCGAGCCCCTCAAGGATTGACTGAGCCAGCGCTTCACCGAACACTTCCTGCAGCGCCTCTATCCCGCTTACATGACGACCCGTGATCGGGCGACTACCGCAATAGACTTCTGCCCCCCAGTACAAGGCCCCGTCGACCTTACCTGCGACCACGGAGGGTAACTGCAACTGCCATTCGGCTATTTGACGGACTAGCCACTGCTCGATGCTATCCCGTTGGCGCGCTTGTCGCTCCGCTTCTTCTTCAACGTGTAGCCGTACGTATTGCAGGGCGGCGTCAGCGGCAGCACCCGGGCTCTCGTGGAGTACCGGAATCAGCCAGGCCGGTACGGGCTCTCCTCGTTCCAGTGCCCAGTTACCCACCTGTCTGCCGACGTATGCTGAACCGACGCTGGATATCAGTGGGTCGGAGTTCAGCATCAGGCGCACCAGCGTCTCGCTAGGCTTCAAGCCAAGCGCTCGCAGTCCGAGGGCAAGCGACCCACTATCGGCTACCTCCTGGTCCGCAATCAAAAGCAACGCGTGCAATACCTCCTCGGAGGCGGATCGAGCGATCAACCATTCTCCGGCAGCCTTCTTGAAGGTTGACTCGGCCCCAGTGATCACACCGGTAGCGACCATCATATGCGCGAATTCTTTCGCGGTAACGCCCTCTTGCGACAAGGCCGCGATGCACAGCACCGAGGCGAATTTGTGCTCCAAGGCACCCATACCAGCCTGTAGCCGCCAGCGCTTCGGTGTATCCAAAATCAGGGGGCGCCACAAATCTGCTGCCACATGCCAGGCGATATCCCTGATCGCGTAGGTGCTCTCCATGCGTCCATCTTCCGGCGCAGCTCGCGGAAGAAGTGCATTATTGGCTCTTTGCAGGCTAGCCAGAACCCGCTCCACGTCGCCGACCACCAACTGTTGCGCAGGGATCGCGCAAAAAAGTTGTGCAATGCTGCGCAAGTGACCACGCGACGTCTCCCCGGAGGAACAGAGCTCGTCGATCCGCCCCCAAATGTCATCCGCTGAGGTCACAGCATTATGTAGCCAAGCATCAATAGCCTGCTCTCGGCACCATTGCTCGTCACTCTGGCGTAACGCGACGCTCCAGCAGGCGTCAGCGGTGGAGGCCAGCGGCGGCCCGGTCGACAACGCCTCCAGCAACATGCTGAGTCGGTGCGTGGACACCTCTGTTTGCAGCAGCTCAATCACCAGCGGCGCAAGGTCCGGGGTAACAAGTCCCACGGAACAGATCCGCGCTGGGCCCCACTGCTCCGGAGTCCAGCGAAAAAACGGATCGCGTGCCCCAACCTCCTGCAGCACGGTGATGCGGGACGCAACGGGAAGTGTGGCCGCATCGCCATGCAGTAACAGCGTTTCCGGGTCGCGCTGGACCAGCCGCTGGGCGTGGTGTAGTGCCCCCTCGTTGACCAGATGACAGGTGAACCAGGCATACAGGGCCTTCAGACCTTCAGATGGCAGCCCATCGACCGACACCAACAGTGCAACCGCGCGTTCGATATGTAGTCTTGCGATCCCGAGGGCGCCTGTCACCAAGCGAGCCAGGTAGCGGGCGGCCAGAAACTCTTGGATGCTGCGATGAAAGGGCAGGAAGTCTTCGCCCTTCTTCATGAACAGCGCGGTGTCCAGGACGGTCTCGCGAGCGATCGGGTCAAGCCCCGCGTCATGCACCGACAGCATGGTATCTGCGACAGGAGCAGATCGCTGCAAGCCATGCTTTCCGGTCAGGAGCAGAGTCAGAAAGACGCGCCCGGCATGGTCTAGGACTACGTCGGGCGCAGGTTCGCCGTGTTGCCGGTCTTCTGACTTGGAGGGGTTGTGCTCGGTAGCGAAATGGCGTGCACCGGACTCGTACAGTTTGAAACGGGTGAGCGACGGCAACCGTTCGGGCTTCACGCTCATGAGAAACTTCAGCCCTAGCGGGGATAGCACGAAGGGCGTCGATCGCAGCGTCTGCAGCGTAGAGAGGAGCGTTATGGGCTCTGAGCAGCCAAACGCTGTGAGCACTGCGACTGCTTCCTCCTCACTGAGAGGTTGCAACTGAGCCAAGACGGGGGCCTTGTCAAGGGCAGCCAGCCCCTGACCGAACGCTTTGCTGAGCTTTCCACCCTCGTTCCAGTCCTCCGCTCGACAACTCACTCGCCATCGCAACGACGGTAGCTCTTCTAAGCACTTTGCAATCTCAATGGCGTTCTGTATGGGGACTTCATCGAGAGCATCGATAAACACCGTCGTGACATCGGAAAGATCTTTGCGGCGAAACCAAAAAGCAGAAATGCACGACGCACCCGCTCGCTCCGCAAAATGCTCGAGCGCCACAGTCTTGCCCATGCCAGGCGCGCCCAACAAAACAACATAGGGGGCCTCGGCCAGATCACTTAGGCGCTGGGCGTCTTTGTACTCGTCAGGGCCTGATGATATAGATATGAGCCTATCAAGCGGAGCGATTGACATTGCGAAGCGGCACCGAGCGACAAAGGTGTCGCCATCATACGGTATGCCCAGATGACTCCACTACTCTTGCCGCGCGGGGGCTGAATTCTCGATCTGCGGCAGGAGCCGGTACAGTAAGTGTTCCAGGCCGATCACCCGAATTTCCTTTAATTGCAGCTCCGACATTGCATTCACGGAAATACACCGCACTGGAGATTGCTGGCCGACTCCCAGCAGTTTAAAAATTCCGCGCAGATTGGATTGGCCATGTACCCATGGCTACAATGCGGCTCCTTCCAAATACCGGTGTACCATGTCCCCCAAAGTAACGAGCGACCTGAAATTTTCTTTTGACAATCAACGTCTCGCTTATGATGTTGGGGAGTTTTGGGATTGGGCATTTTCAAACATCACGACTCCCGTCATTCGCGGTGTCATGATCGAATTCATTCTGGCTCGACACCTGATAGATCACGTCGACGACATAGTGTTGGGCCGGGTGCTGGACTTGACGCACCAAGTTCCGCTTCCAGGACAGCTGGCTAAAAGCTTGGCGCCTTTTTACAGCAACCAACCCCATGGTGATGTCTTTGACTTGCAGCTGACATGGGGTGTGACGATTGAAATTAAAAGTACGAGCAATCGCGAAAACTGGAGGCTCAATAAAACGTGTAGATGGAATATGGCTAAAGACAAGAACAAGGTCGAAAAAGTCTTTCCCGCCCAATACTACATCCTCGCGGTTGTTGAAAAAGATCCTGAAGTGAGCGTGACGCACCTGAACCTTTCCGAGGCTGAATTCTACTTGTGCAGCGGCAGAACATTGGACATCAATGTGGAGGGGCCCCAGAAATCGGTGGGTTTCAATAAATTCTCAGAGATATCAGTACGATGTGGCTTCAGCGAGCTGGTCCCTGTGCTCCATGAGCTCCAACGCCAAGAGCACGAGCGGGTCAGAAATCTGTTGGTTCCTAGATGGAAACAATCACGCCCTCCTTCATTTCATTCAAACTTTATGCCCTTGGCCGTCGAAGCAAATGGGAAAGTAACCGGAGCCTGGTATCAGGGAGGGAGTGGAGCATTGAGCAACCCGACCGCCATAGACGTTCGATGGGTTGACGGCGCGAATCCTGACTGGCGGGATTGGGAAGCCGTAGGCTTCAAGTATGAACCTGAAATTTAGCTGGCCATCATGCTCTCCCCAAGTGCCTTTGCGGTGAGCAATGGGCCTCAAGTTATCTCGCGAAATTGGGTGGTTGCCGTGACGACTCAGAAAGACGAAAAGCACCGGGTCGAACACGGCCACCCTGATATCCAGTTAGACCAGATGGGCAAAGTCCTCGATGGTTTTCCGAAGTCCTCGGCCTTGGGGTAGAAGTAAACTTTTTTCCACTTTTGCATCAGCTCGCATCATAGCGACGGCTTCAGAAAGAACTCGGGAGCGCAGCAAAGGCGTACTTCAGCCACACTCCTTGGCAAAGTACGCTGCGGCCTTTTTAAGATGTCTCGCTCTTCAGCGACGCGTTTGAGTTCCACTCGCAGGCGACGCAGTTCAGCGTAATGATCATCGTCCTGCTGCCGTTCTTCGTGAGGTTTGATGTAGCGCTTTATCCAGGCATAGAGGCTATGCGTCGACACGCCGAGACGAGCCACTACATCAGCGACAGGCAGCTTCTTCCGGTCACTTGATTGACCGCTTGGATTTTGAATTCTTCGGGGTAACGCGGGTTGCTCATGGCACCTCCTAAACGGCCTCAGTTTAAGGCAAAGAGGTGTCTACGAAACCCGGAGCGATTCACTATGTACGCGGAGTGGTGGGCTGGGCGTTATTAGAAAAGCCGAACGCAGACCTGGTGGTCAACGCGCTGGACGTGGCTTACGAACAACGCGGAAAGCCTCAAGGGCTACTCACGGGCTACCTGACCGGGCAGCAAGCTCAACGAGACATTAGCCAGTACCTGATGGGCCACTACAACTGGATCCGATCCCATCAGTTCAACGATGGACTGGCTCCGGCGAAAGCTGAAGAAAAACTCAAAACCGTGTCCGGGATGAGTTGACCACGACATTCTGCACTGGCTAGAAAGCATTTATCTTGGATCTGAAGGGCTGTTATCTTCACCCGGCAAAATCAATTTTAGTTCTTTTATTCGTTCTTTTAAACCGTCCGGCAAATCCTTTGCTTTAACCTCAATCCAAGCTCCATCGGTTCTCATAGAGGATTGATCCTTCACCCTAATAGCAATGGAGGATGAAAGATTGACCTCTTCGGCGACTGATCGTCCACGTTGCCTTGCCAAACCAAACGCATGCGGTATAGAGAGTTGATTCATTTTCTTATAATCAAGGAATTTGTCTTTTGAGCAAAATGGAACAGAGAAATAGAAAACAAAATTATTGAACCCGACAGCGCAGCTAAGATGTGGGTCTTTTTTTGATGATCCTTTTCTTTTGAAGAGAGAGATCCAGGCATTGGTGTAGGGCATCGGCCCCGGAATAAAGGTCCTGACGACCTTAAACAAATCGACATTGAATTTTGTCGGCCTTTTATTGTGGCGAACCCATTCAAAGCATTGCTTGTAGCTCTTAATCTCCGACGCGGGGAGTATTGCTAGAGCCATTTTTATGAAGCACTTGTACACTTGCAGTGGAATATACGAATTTGTCGTGGTGGTTATGAGGAGATCCGTCTTGTCTTTGCTGAGCGTCACCATATCTGAGTCGTGAGCCTCAATAATCATCATATCATTCCCAAACATCTCTACACGTTCATTGCTTGCTGTTTTTACTTTCGGAACCCCTTTCTTCCCCTGAACCTTTGTTGTAGTCCTAGCAATCCCCAGGAAATTTGCAAGATTATTTTCCAGGGTTTTATCAAAATAACTATTGCATTCATCGCACTCATCATTAGAAAACAAAAATTTATTGCCAATTAATTCGGGCAAAGAGTGTGCGATTTTTCTAAAGCTCACTTCGCCAACTTTCTTTCTGCAATACCTACACTCTCCGCGCTGCCCCAGCATTATTCTCTTATCTAATACATGCTTGAGAAGAAGTTCATATCCCTCGGGAGGCATTAGCATAACAAGCCCTATCTGTAGTGATTAAAAAGCAGCCCGACTAGAAGTTATACAAAGTGCCGTCATTTTTCAACTGAAAAGACAATGCCGCCGACAGTTCAATTGCGTCATAAAATAATAACAGAGTTTAGGCTCTGTACAGAAACCCAATCGCCGTGCCTTGGGATGTTAGATTTTGTAGAGTCTCCGCGCTACCTTGGAGTGTGTAAAATGGCGTCGCAATAATATTTTTGCGACGCGTAATTAATTCCGCATGCCTAAAAGCCAACCAGCCCTAGCAAGTTAATATCCGGCGTCAACTGTCAAAACCCCTTAGCAAGTCTAAAAATAAGGCATCTCTCACCTCAGATCGCACTGCATCTATGCTTGAGTTCGGACTCAGATCAAAGCTTGCGTGGAGGCGAAGATATGCTTCATGAATAGCTACTCTCGAGCTACCAGCCAGATTTTGACGCAACACAAATTGGTGCCGATTGTAATCGCCAGCGCGTATCATCTGCGGTAGCAACTCGATGAATTCTAGTGGAGAGTTTTCAATCTCCGCGAACACATGGGCAGCAACCTGACCAATTACCCCACAGAGAAAGCCAATATCCGGTGTTAACCTGACAATGAATCGCCTTGCGTGATGCGCAGTTTTCGACTTAGTCGCCTGCCTAGATACTTCACCCTCATTTTCTCGAATGAACGCGAGAAGCCACGTCTCAATGTTCACTACATTCAGTCCTGAACACCACATCTCCACTAGCTTTTTCAGCGCAGAGAGGACTTTTATTGCCGCATCATTACCGGGTCTATGAGCCCTGGCAAACACAGACTCAAGAGCACTTTCGCGCAAGAAACCATTCAGATCTGTAGGATTTTTCGAAATTATGTCAAGCGCCCACCCAACCCAATCCGAGGTTGAACGTAGTTCAGCCGGCAACTTTATTAGGGCATCAGCAAAGCTGGAAATAATACGCGGGTTAACTCCATTGCGAATGGCTAGTTCCTTCTGCCAGTCGTCTGCTTCCGGATCATCTAACTCCTGTTCTGCAGCTTTCAAAACAACTCGTCGGCCTTCGAGCCAAGTTTCCGCACTGCTGGCGTCTCGAGAGCTCCGCTGGAAATACCCGAGTGAGCGCCTGACAATTCCATCGAGACCACTACTACCCTCGGAAGTGACTGCATTCAGCCTTCGAATCAAAGCCTGCACTCTCAGATCATTCGCAGAAGAAACCTCAATTCGGTCAAGCAGGTAGTCAATAGGATCGTATATTATTTCGCATGCATCTTGCTGAGCAAATGTCGTGTACAGATCTTCATTGTTTGAAGTGATAGCTTCGTCTAGCTCAATAATAATGGGCTTTGCGGGGATGACCACAGAAAGCCCAGTAGCAGCGTATGCGGCTCGGCCAGCTCTACCGAGAGCGTTCAAAATCTCGTGCGGGCGCAAGTCAGTTCGAGGATTTCCAGTTGGGTCGTCAGCGGCGCTACGATCTGTTCCTGCCAAAATTACGACATCACAAGGTAGATTCAATCCTTGGGCGATAGTGGAGGTAGCAGCCAGAACATCAAGCCCCAACTCTTGCTTTCCTCTTTTACTACGAAAAGCTGCCTCAACCAACCGTCTTTCCAATGGAAGAAGGTCGCTATGGTGGACACCTGCACGCCTGGAGTCTACCTCGAAAATAGCAGAAACATCACCAACATCTTCAATGATTGTTTCACGGATTAACCTTTGATTCTCATCAAGAACTACAGAAGGCGGGGGCAATAGCTTGTTGACGCTATCAGCAACCGAACTACACACCCTCACGTCGCTACAAAAAACCACGACCCTCTTGCCTAGATGTGCAAAATCTGCGGCAAGCGTGGCAGCCAACTCATTGCGATTAGCCGTCAGATAACCCTTATCATTAATATTTAAAAATGGATTGGCATCACTAAGCCTTCTAATCGCAAATGTTTCTGTTTGCGTCGGGTGCCAGCCTGCGACTAATGAAAAAAGGCCAAGAGGTTCGGAGGACACTCGACTGCGCTCTTTTTTTGTTTCCCCTTGAGCAGCGACCTCGACGGCTGCATCAAGTGATTTCTCGTCATATACGACGCATGTTCTTAACTGACGGGTTGGCTTCCATGGATCGTCAAAGACATGCACTCCTCGGCCTAAAACATGGCTAAGCCAACTAGCAATCTCATTGGCATTTTTGACCATTGCAGACATGAGTAATAGATCAGCAGTTGGACATAGGCGAGTAAACCCGAGGAGTGACAGCATAGCGTCAACTGACCTCGAACCCACCTTAACACTCCTGGGATCTATATCCATACCGATGAGGTGAAACTCATCAAACACGAGAAGCCCGACGTTTCCAAATAGTTCCGGAGCGAAACCTAAGAGAGCTAGCAATCGCTCAGGTGTCATAACTGCGAATGGGGGAAGCGCATCACCAAGCTCTTCGAGTGCTTTGTCTTCAACGCTCACTGCCTCAATATCCGCTAAATGGTGCGCGAAGTCGTTCTCGACTTGATCTACTAATGCATGCGTCGGTGCCAGATAAACAACTGACCTCCCAGAACAACGAACCGCTGCAATTTTCAACATGGAAAGCGTGGTCTTACCTGAGCCAGTCGGCGATGTCATCACCATGGAATTTCCACGGTTCAAATAGCCGCTCTGGATTGCCTTTTGATGGTTCACCCATAAAAACGGTCGCAATTTAGACTGGCTGATTGTCCATTTATCCCACTCTCCAACATTGGCCCCTTCCGGAGTCGCCAGGCGGGCAAGCATCGATGATCTGACGCCTTCGATCATAGCAAGTAAAAGGCTAGCCAAATGATGCGGGCCAGCATATTGATAATTAACCATACCTGATAGGCCAGGTAAACTTTCAGTAGTCGCCCTTGATAAATCCAATACTTTGTCTAGAGCATTCCTTACGTCAAATTCGTAATCAGCGCCATGCGCCTCAGCTGCAAGACCTTTGATAGCTGTGGCACATTCATGAAAAAGTAGATCTGCAGCAAACTCCCGACTATCGCGCCCAACATTTACCTCTGAGTACATCGCATCTGCGGGATATTCTCTCGTCAGAAGAGAGTCAAGCCGCCCCATAGCCAGATCTTTAATAGATAATATTAACGCGCTTCGCATTGACGAAGTAGCATTAACTACCGTGAGACGACTGGCAGCTTCAGCGGCATCTGCTGAACGATCCGCAATGAGAAACAGCAGCGTCGCTGAGATTGTAGAGTCAATAGCTTCAGCACTAAGAAGCGTGCGCTTACTATTCTCCGCATTTCGTGCCATCGAGATTACTTGGTGAGCAACACCGGCGACGAATGCGGCAGCTCTCTTTTTCTCAGGTTGTATATCAAGTACAACATATGCTTCAAATGTTGAAGCCAGTCGCCTAACCTTGGTGAGAGTCGATCTGTCCGAATCAGCACCCCGCTGAATAGCCAGGCGTGCTGTCGCAATTTCTACATGAGCCTCTGTCAGTAGGGTATCGATGGTATCCGGGTCGAATTCGGGAAGGTCTGGAGCACTTTTCAGGAGCGCACGAGAACTGGAGTCAAACACGATCAATCTCCTTCACTTTTTCGATGACTGCAAGAGCAAACTCATCTAAACCATCGCGAACGTCTTGAAATGCCAGAACCCCACCCGTGCGTGAACTCATCGCTCCGCTAACTGTGCCTCAAAAACCATTCATAAGCTTCTCAAAGCTGCCAGAAACAGTATCTCTAATATTTTCTCCAGTAGCTATACAAACTCTGAACCGTCTCGCCTCCGCCCACACTACTCGCCCTATCGCGCCCTCTTTATTTACACCCTCGACCCCCTTGAGCAAAGTAACCAGCTCAGCCAAAATTTCGTCATCACGCTCACCATCAATTATCTGCTTTAACTCTGGCCAAACTTTAGACGTGATCAGCTTCCTGGGTTTAGCCGAGGCCTTATCTTCGGATATGATAATGCTATCGACTTTTTGTTTTTTTTCATCAAGCTCAAGTACAAAGCCGTCAAACCCCTTGTCAGCTTGTCGCACATGCGGCGAAGTCATGACACCACTTGGAATTGAAATCCTTGTAACAACCCAAGATATATGCTGAAACAAGAGTCCATCTCGGTGAATTCTCGAGTTTTTTATCTGATCTGCAGTATTTGAAGGGTCTGTCGGACTGAGAACCCCAAGTTTCCTTATCACATTTGCAACAACATTACCAAAGGGCTCAACCCTTTGCGTTGCAACCTGGCCAATTACTCTTTGAGCATTCTCTTCTTGCCTCAGATACAAATAGGCAACGATTTCTACGAGATTGTCTTCTTTTAAAGGATCAATTTGCCATTCAGAGAATTCGCACTCACTGGAAGCGACTGTTTTTTGATTTATCGGCATTTTCAGAATCCATCCCACATCACATTAATCAGTAACCAATACCCTAGGCTTTACAGAACACTTCCTTCCACTTCGAGTGCTGACTGCAGAGCTTGAGAAGGAAAGGCTCCCCTCCTACGTCCTACCCTCACAAGCCGGATGATGGCACATTAACATAGCTGTAGTGATCCCCCGCATAGCTCAGATCTGCCTATCCCGAGCCACAAAGAGCACATCCGTACCAGCACTTTCATCCGATTAGCCCGGCGATTAGTGAACAGATAAGCGCAGTGCGGCTTCGCCGCACCGAACACCGCGATCACTTGCGCCACGGCGGTTTCGGTATCGGCGCGCATGTCCATCGGCTCGGTGGCCAGCCAGATGGCATCAATGCGGTTCATTGAGCGACAGCCCGGATAAATTGCGCGCAGCCCTCAGGATCTGAGGCTGGCCATTTCACCATGATCACTTGCCCGACCATGGGCAATTCAATTGTCACTAACGTTTCGGCGGGCCGTTTAGGCGCAGCCTTCAGCGGGACAAATGTCGGTAGTGAGGTTGCTGCGGATTGGTCTCGATAGAGCGGCAGCCATTTGCGGATGACGTTGGCATTGATGCCGTGTCTGATGGCGACACTGGACACGGTTGCGCCAGGTTGCAGGCAGTCCTGAACGACCTGGGCCTTGAACAGATTGGGGTAAGAGCTTCGTTGGCGCATGAAAATCCTGGCATTAAGGGTGATCGCGTCCGCTTAAAATACGCGGACACCATCGCCCTTAATGCTGGAGTTCGGAAGGCGAGTTCGCCGGACGCTTACCCTGAAGGTGTCCAAATCTCAGTACCGGCGCTCATAGTCCTCTTGAAAATCTCCAAGCTCGACTAGAGTGCCCAGTACGGCCTGACTGTTCGTGATAAGCGCCCGCGTGCGCTCTGGACTGTCCCATCCCGCGTCACCATGCTTTCCGCCGTGAAAAAGATTGTTGCGAACGGTCTTAACTACGCGAACCACTTTTGCCAAATCCGATTCTCCCTTGCCGAATCTGACACCGCGCCACTCTAAAGCCCGATTCTCTCCAACAACCTGTTTGCTGGGAGGAGCCGCGAGCAGATCTCCGGCCTCAGGGGACAGCGTATAGGTTCCTGAATACCGCTCTACAAATGCATTCCATCCTGGCTCAGCGGCGTTACCAGGCTTGTCATTTCCCAGAAAACCGTTTTCTTTCAAACAAAACTCGAACCGAGAAAAGCCATAAAAGAACTCGAAAGCGAGCTGAGTCAGCTCATCTGTGATCTGATCCCTTCGCATACCTACTCCAGATCCATGAGGAAGATTGAGCTCCGGCAGGATTGCAGAAGCGATGCCACCGTGCGAGTGAGTCGGCGTCATGGCCACGTCGACTAGGCGCACCTAGCCTCTAACTTTATGCTCTCTGGCATTTTTAAGGCACTTCGAATGTGCTGCCCGGCTCGGTGAGCAACCTGGCAGCAGCAATGGCCATCCCATACCAGAGCCGGCCAGCTTTCATGCGCGTCATCACCCGAACGCGATAGAGATCGATTGTCTTGATACTGACCTGCAGTCGCTACACGATCTTCAGGTCACGCCAAAGCTACCAAAGCCGCCCGCCGCCTTTGAGGCATCCAGAAGGCATAGCGGATGTTTGAAACGGGCATTCATACGATTAGCTCGAAGAGCCCCTAGAGCTCGTTAGCCCGCAGGGAGCACCTCTGGGTGGCCGAGCATATCAACGAGGTAGTCATAATGTGCTCAAGCGCAAGTTTGATGTCACGGCGATCAACTAGGTGTGGTGTGGCGATGTTACGTACATCAAGGTCGGCAAACGCTGGATGTATTTCGCGGCAGTTCAGAGGTCGGGGCGACGAGGCTAAGGACGGCGCAGAAAACTAGGTCTATGAACATTAATCGATGAACAGCAGCATTCATTTCTGGAGCATTAAGCCAGGGTTGTTCTCCCGATGAGCGATTCATGAACATTTGACATCGCCCACTTGTTAAACGTCGTGTGTGCGTGCGTTTATATCGGTTTGTCACCTGCCGGCGTTACGCGACCGGCCGGGCCTGCTCCTACGGTTGCAACCTTTGTCCGCTCTGCTCATCTTTTCCGGGTAATGA
>Ga0182006_1000632_pt1 | contig 25086 bp, 26 predicted proteins | sample Sormic07211104_1_FD_123022 | JGI IMG/M metagenome (GOLD analysis project Ga0182006, IMG submission 123022) | Rhizosphere microbial communities from Sorghum bicolor, Mead, Nebraska, USA - 072115-104_1 MetaG | ecosystem: Host-associated > Plants > Roots > Rhizosphere | place: USA: Nebraska...
CTGCAGCAGGCCGCGAGCAACCGCCTGGGCTTCGGTGTGAAGAAAACCATGATGATGGCCCAGCGTCTGTACGAAGCCGGCTACATCACTTATATGCGTACCGACTCCACCAACCTCTCGGCCGATGCCGTGACGATGGCGCGTACTTATATTGAAGGCGAATTCGGCAAGAAGTACCTGCCGGAAACCCCGAACGTCTACAGCAGCAAGGAAGGCGCACAAGAGGCTCACGAAGCGATTCGTCCGTCTGACGCCAATACCGAGCCAAGCAAGCTGTCGGGCATGGAGCGTGATGCCGAGCGGCTTTACGAGCTGATCTGGCGCCAGTTCCTCGCCTGCCAGATGCTGCCGGCCCAATACCTGTCGACCACGGTCACCGTCGGTGCCGGTGACTTCGAGTTGCGCGCCAAGGGCCGCATCCTGAAGTTCGACGGTTACACTCGCGTCATGCCGCAAATCACCAAGCCTGGCGATGACGACGTGCTGCCGGACATGGCCCAGGGCGATGCGATGAAGCTGATCAAGCTTGATCCGACCCAGCACTTCACCAAGCCGCCGGCGCGTTACTCGGAAGCGAGCCTGGTAAAGGAAATGGAAAAACGCGGCATCGGTCGTCCTTCGACCTACGCGGCGATCATTTCGACCATCCAGGACCGCGGCTACGTGGCGCTGCACAACCGTCGTTTCTATTCGGAAAAGATGGGCGACATCGTCACCGAGCGTCTGACCGAGAGCTTCTCCAATCTCATGGACTACGGCTTCACCGCCGGCATGGAAGAGAATCTCGATGACGTGGCCCAGGGCGAGCGCGACTGGAAAAACGTGCTCGACGAGTTCTATGGCGACTTCAAGAAGAAACTCGAAGTGGCCGAAAGCGCCGAAGGCGGCATGCGCGCCAACCAGCCGGTAATGACTGATATTCCATGTGTGGTGTGCGGTCGTCCGATGCAGATTCGTACTGCATCGACCGGCGTGTTCCTCGGTTGCTCGGGCTACAGCCTGCCGCCAAAAGAGCGCTGCAAGGCCACCGTCAACCTGGTGCCGGGCGACGAAATCGCTGCGGACGACGAGGGCGAGTCGGAGTCGCTGGTTCTGCGCGGCAAGCACCGTTGCCCGATCTGCAGCACGGCGATGGACGCTTACCTGCTCGACGAGAAGCGCAAGCTGCACATCTGTGGTAACAACCCGGATTGCGCAGGCTACGAGATCGAAGAGGGCGCTTACCGCATCAAGGGCTACGAAGGTCCGAGCCTGGAATGCGACAAGTGCGGCAGCGAGATGCAGCTCAAGACCGGCCGTTTCGGCAAGTTCTTCGGTTGCACCAACGCAACCTGCAAGAACACCCGCAAGCTGCTGAAAAGCGGTGATGCGGCGCCGCCGAAGATGGATCCGGTGAAGATGCCTGAGCTCAAATGCGAAAAGGTCAACGACACCTATATCCTGCGTGACGGTGCTTCCGGCCTGTTCCTGGCGGCCAGCCAGTTCCCGAAAAACCGCGAGACCCGTGCGCCATTGGTCGTCGAGATCGTGCCGCACAAGGATGAGATCGATCCGAAGTACCACTTCCTCTGCGAAGCACCGAAGAAAGATCCTGACGGTCTGCCAGCAGTGATCCGTTACAGCCGCAAGACCAAAGAGCAATACGTGCAGACGGAAGTCGACGGTAAGCCGACTGGCTGGAAAGCGTATTACGATGGTGGCAAGTGGACGGTTGAAGACAAGCGTCCAGCAGCCAAGGCTTAAAAGCCGCTGCACATAAAAAGGCCGCATGACAACCCTCGGGTTTTCATGCGGCCTTTTTGTTTTGGGCTTGCGGTGAGCTTGGGTGATCCATGACACTGTCAGACCTGCGTGAAGCAATTATTTCGTTGTGGAGGCTGCCGTCATGGCCCACGAACTCTATACCCGTACCAACCAGAAAATTTATTTCGCCGGCTTGTCGCTGGAAGCGCTCGCCAAGGCCGAAGAGGGGCGAGCGATGAACTCCCTGGCGCTGATTCAGGCCGGTCGCGAATCGGCGTTGTTTCACCTGTACGGGGCGCTGTTGGGGCTGTGCCATGAAATCGCCGGTTTCTATCGCTTGCCTCAGGCCAATGCGCCACGGGCAGAGATGCTGCTGACCCGCGAAGTACTCGAAACCATCGCTATTCCGGAAATGGCCGAGATGGTCGAGTTGGCGCAAAACCCTGAAACCTGGCTGGCCAAGCTGCTGTCGGCTTATGCCGCACTGTTTCAACCGCCTCGTGCTCCACACAAGCCCAAGGGTGATGTGACGCAGCCGCTTATTCTGGCCGTCAACCTGGACGAAGAAGAGGCGTCTGAAGAGCTGAGCCGGGAAGAACTGGAGAGCTGGCGCCAGAATCTGAAAAGCTTGGCGATCCGGTTTCGCGACGGGCTGAACGAGTGCTGAAAGATTGAGTGCTCGGTGAATGGTCCGCCCAAGGAAGCGTGATGTCAGAAATTTCTCTTCGTGATGGCATCTGGTCAAGATCCTGAGCGAAGCTTGGCCGATGCCTATATAATCCCTGCCTTTCGTGGAGAACAGTCCTTTATGCCAACGTCCTTTCTAGAAATTGTCGAGTTACCAGACGGCCGAATCGAGCTGCGTAGGGCCGAGGACGAGGGTTCTCTGGTTACTTTGGATTTCTCCGAGGATGCCAAGGCTTTCCTGCAAGGCCAGCACGTGGAAGTCGCCAAGGCGATGTTGAGCGTCGGTGTTCAGATGGCAGGACGCCTGGTTGAAGGCGAATTTGATAAGGAAGAGGGGCCACGAGTTCTTCATTGATCCCGCCCGTCGGATTTTGCGGATACCTCTACAGACCGGCTTCTCTATCCTTGGAGAAGCCCCGCGCTGTTCAGTGCAAACACTGTTTTGTCAGTTAACCCAGCCGAATATTCAGACTTTGCGCATCCCCGGTACGGGCGGCGCTGATCAGCTGTTGCCGCGACGATGTGCTCAACGGGTTTAGCCAGCTGACGACCGTATGGCTGCGGCCAAGTCGCAAAGCTTCACAGGTCAGCTGCTGAGCGCTCTGTGTGCCGCGTGGTTGCAGCAGCAGAATGCGTTCACGGTTCAGGCCGGCGTCTCGCAGCCAGGCCTGGGTCAGGCTGGCGGGCGGGGCGATCAGCGTCAGCCAGCGAGCGTCCTGATCCTGGCTCAGCTCCCTGAGGATTGGTGCCAGAAGGTTCAGGCAGTTCCCGGCCGCGCCACGCAATGACAGCTCGCTGAAGACTTCGGGCTCGGCGCTCCAGGGCGACTCGACCACTTCTTTCAGGATCGGCGCCAGCGGCTGCGCCATGAATGCCTCGAACAACGGCAGTTGGGCTTGCTGTGAAGTGTGTGGGAACTGCATAAAGCCTCCTTTAGCGGCGAATCACGCCGACGCTCAAGCCTTCGATCACCAGTTCCTGATCTTTCAGGTTGACTTCGATAGGGGCAAATTCAGGGTTTTCGGCAATCAGCCAGACTTTGCTGCCGTCGCGCTTGAAGCGCTTGACGGTCACTTCGTCGCCAATCCGCGCCACCACGATCTGACCGTTACGGGCTTCGCGGGTGGTATGGACGGCCAGTAGGTCTCCGTCGAAAATGCCGACGTCCTTCATGCTCATGCCATGAACCCGCAACAGATAGTCAGCGCGAGGGTGGAAGAACGAAGGGTTGATGTTGCAGGATTCTTCGATGTGCTGCTGGGCGAGGATCGGAGCGCCTGCTGCCACTCGGCCGATGATCGGCAGGGTAGAATCGTCGGCCTTGGCTTCGAAGCCGGGGATGCGAATGCCACGGGAGGCGCCCGGGGTCATCTCGATTGCGCCCTTGCGGGCCAGTGCCTTGAGGTGTTCTTCCGCCGCGTTGGGCGACTTGAAGCCCAGTTCCTGAGCGATTTCCGCGCGGGTTGGCGGGTAGCCGTTGTCTTCGAGGCAGCGTTTGATGAAGGCCAGAATCTCTGCTTGGCGTGGCGTCAGCTTTAGCATATTGATCGCTCTGTCTTTTTATACAGTGACTGGGATTATATACAGTGAACCGGTCTTGGCAATGCCCCTTTTTTTGCCGGCCGCTGGACGGTCATTCAGCTCGCCGATTGAAGCGCCAGTGTTGTATGGTTAAATAGCTGACCGACCATTCCCAAAACGAACCCGCCAGACTTGACAAGGCCTGGGCTGAAACGTATGTTTCAAACAAGTGTTTGTCAGGCGGAGTAGCCATGGCCCAGTCGGAAACCGTTGAACGCATTCTCGATGCTGCCGAGCAATTGTTCGCGGAAAAAGGTTTCGCTGAAACCTCGTTGCGTCTGATCACCAGCAAGGCCGGTGTCAATCTGGCGGCGGTGAACTATCACTTCGGATCGAAGAAGGCGCTGATTCAAGCGGTCTTCTCGCGTTTTCTCGGGCCGTTCTGCCTCAGTCTCGATAAAGAGCTGGAGCGCCGTCAGGCCAAACCCGAGAACAAACCGACCCTCGAAGAATTGCTGGAGATCCTCGTCGAGCAAGCCTTGGTGGTGCAACCACGCAGCGGCAACGACCTGTCCATCTTCATGCGTTTGCTGGGGCTGGCTTTCAGTCAGAGCCAAGGGCACTTGCGTCGTTATCTGGAAGACATGTACGGCAAGGTTTTCCGCCGCTACATGCTGCTGGTCAACGAAGCCGCGCCACGCATTCCTCCGATCGAACTGTTCTGGCGCGTGCACTTCATGCTCGGTGCAGCGGCATTCAGCATGTCGGGGATCAAGGCCTTGCGTGCGATTGCCGAGACCGATTTCGGCGTCAACACTTCCATCGAGCAAGTGATGCGTCTGATGGTGCCATTCCTGGCTGCGGGCATGCGTGCCGAAACCGGCGTCACCGACACCGCCATGGCCGCCGCGCAATTGCGTCCGCGCAGTAAATCGACTCCGGTAGCCGCCAAGGTTTAACCGCACACGGGTGGGCGCGGTGGCGGACATCCGCTAAGCTAGGCGCCCATGCCGACTCTCGTTTTGAACCCCCTCATTGATATCGCCGACCTGCCGGGCTCAGCCCATGGCGGCGAATTCGTGCGAGCCGGGTTTATCGTATTCAAGGAATTTCCATGACTGCTGGCCTGCAAGGCTCGTTGATGGTGGACGTCGCCGGTACCTGGCTGACGTCTGAAGATCGCCAATTGTTGCGCCAGCCCGAAGTGGGCGGCCTGATCATTTTTGCCCGCAACATCGAACACCCGCGTCAGGTGCGCGAATTGAGCGCCGCGATCCGCGCCATTCGTCCCGATCTGCTGCTGGCGGTCGACCAGGAGGGCGGTCGGGTTCAACGGCTGCGTCAGGGCTTCGTGCGACTGCCCGCCATGCGCGCCATCGCCGACAACCCGAATGCCGAATACCTGGCCGAACAGTGCGGCTGGATCATGGCGACCGAAGTGCTCGCGGTCGGTCTCGACCTGAGCTTCGCCCCGGTGCTGGATCTGGATTACCAGCGCAGTGCGGTGGTCGGTACCCGTTCGTTCGAAGGTGATCCCGAGCGCGCAGCCTTGCTCGCCGGTGCATTCATCCGCGGCATGAACAGCGCCGGGATGGCTGCCACCGGCAAGCATTTCCCCGGTCATGGCTGGGCCGAGGCCGATTCCCACGTTGCGATTCCCAACGACGAGCGCAGCCTCGAAGAGATCCGCGCCAACGACCTGGTGCCATTCGCGCGATTGAGCAAGCAATTGGCCGCCGTCATGCCGGCCCACGTTATTTATCCACAAGTCGATTCCCAGCCTGCCGGCTTCTCCCGTCGCTGGTTGCAGGACATCCTGCGCGGCGAGCTGCAGTTTGATGGCGTGATCTTCAGTGACGACCTGTCGATGGCCGGTGCGCACGTGGTGGGCGATGCCGCCAGTCGCATCGAAGCGGCATTGACCGCCGGTTGCGACATGGGCCTGGTGTGCAACGACCGTGCGGCTGCCGAGTTGGCTTTGAGTGCCGCCCAGCGGTTGAAGGTCAAGCCTTCGGCGCGTATCGCGCGGATGCGTGGGCAGGCGTACGCCAGCACCGAATACCGTCAAGACCCGCGCTGGCTGACGGCCGTCGGCGCGCTCAAAGAAGCTCAATTGATTGATTAAGGACTTTTCGTTATGACGGTTTACGCGATTATCGGTGGCACCGGCCTGACTCAACTCGAAGGCTTGAGCATTCGTCAGTCATTGGCGGTGGACACCCCTTACGGTGCGCCTTCGGCCGAGGTGCAGATCGGTGAGTACGCCGGCAAGGAAGTGCTGTTTCTCGCACGTCACGGCCACCCACACCGCTTCCCGCCGCATCAGGTGAACTACCGCGCCAATCTGTGGGCCTTGAAGCAAGCCGGAGCTGAAGCGATTCTCGCGGTCAACGCCGTGGGCGGGATTCATGCCGCGATGGGCACCGGGCATTTCTGCGTGCCGCATCAATTGATCGACTACACCAGCGGTCGCGAACACACCTATTTCGCCGATGACCTGGAACACGTTACACACATCGACTTCAGCTATCCCTACAGCGAACCCCTGCGTCAGCGATTAATCGCGGCGTTGGCGGCTGAAGGCGTCGGCTATAGCAGCCATGGCGTGTACGCCTGCACTCAAGGGCCACGTCTGGAAACAGTTGCTGAAATCGCGAGGCTGGAACGTGACGGTTGCGACATCGTCGGCATGACCGGTATGCCGGAAGCTGCATTGGCGCGTGAACTGGAACTGGACTATGCCTGTCTGGCGCTGGTGGTGAACCCCGCGGCGGGCAAATCGACGGCGGTCATTACCATGGCCGAGATTGAACAGGCACTGCATGATGGCATGGGCAAAGTGAAGTCGACGCTGGCGCGGGTATTGAAAGGCTAAGCTCGACACTCTCGAGCGCCAGTCTCGACGGGCTGCTGGCTAGCAATCGGTTGTTGATCGATGCGGCGATGCCGGCCATCGACTATCTGGCCGATCGCCAAGGCAAGGAAGGGCTGATCATCCTCGCCAATTCCGACGCCACCATCCTCGCCGTCGAAGGTCGCGCCGACCGTCTCAAGGGCAGCGGCCTGCAAGACATCACCCTTGGCGCAGGGGCATGGTCTGGCCGTCGGGCGGCCTCGACCCAGTCACCGCCAATGAGCATGCGCGGTGCGCGCTGGATGAACGCCGAGGTGGCGGGAAGCAGATAAGGGAGGGGCATGGCAAGACCTCTTGTTGTGCGTGAAAACGGGGGCTTGCTCACTGTTTGGCAATGGCTGTGCCAAGTGTCGGGAAGGGGCTGATAGCTCAGTGACAGCGGGGTTTTGAGTGATGCGAGGGGGCGGGCGACTCGCTTGGAGGTGTCGCAAATCGCGACAGCCCGATGAGACGACGAGCAACCTGTCACAGCCTTGAGACACCCGCTAATGAGGATTAGAATTTTCAGGCTAAAGGGTGAAATGACGGAGCATTTGCCCGGCATCCATCTGGCGTGAGGGAGGTAGCGATGTTCCTATCACCCCTGGAAATCCAAAACATCATCGAGCAAAGTTTTCTGCCCGCCGTGTGCACCTGTAGCATGGAGGCAGACCAGTTCCTGACGATTCGGGTCTGCGATTGCATGACCGGCAAAGTGGATCTGGTGGCCACTCACGTACCGGTATGGACACTGGACAGTCCCCATGCAATTGCATCGCTGGTGGCTGATATGCGGTTGGAAATCGAGGCTCACAAAGGCGTTCACCCGACGTTCTACAGCTGAACCGATGTCACGCCGCACCTGTCGATGGTGCGGCGTGCGTCTGTCATGTCAGGACGGGATTTTTCGGGAAATCTCATCGAACGTGTCGTTGTCTACAGCCGCCAGCAACCTTCTTCCATCCTTGAGTGTGGCCAGAAAGGTTACCTCGGTTTCCTTGCCAGCCAACATGAAGCCGGCAATTGCGCCGATAGGCCCCAGCAACATGGCCCCCGCCACGCCGAAGCCGATGACATCCTTGATGTTGTTGATCGAATCCTCGTTGGCCACTTCTACACTCTTGAACAATGAGAGCGGGAGGGTGATGCCGGGCCACGGGTGAAGCGACGTCCTGAGCGTGAAAACGCCGTCTGTGTACTCTCCATCACCCTGCAGAAAGTCCCCCGCCAGGACCGTTATGCTTGCCATGTTCTTACCCTCTGACTGGCAATCGGTGAACCCACATTTCGCGCCTGCACTGCAGCATCGTCAATCGCCGGGCGATGAAGTGTTCCGGCCGGGGGCCTCTATGCTTGTCTCACACTGCAACAGATATCGCGATATTAGACGCGGGCGATCTCGTTCAGACGCGCCCATAAGCCAGTTATTTCAAGTAACTGATTGATTTTTATAGTGATCGTTAAGCTGGCACGCGGCGGCATCAAGAACGCCGCAGCATCAAGCCTCAGGCACCGGGCAACTCAAATCCCCTTCCTTGCACTTCAAGTAAGTCTTGAAGGCTTCGACCCGCGCCTTGGTCAGCGCCGTGGTGCAGTTGCTATAGATCAGCGGGTAAACACTGCCTCCCTCCACTCCGGACGCCGAGAACTTGCACTCGGCATCGCGAAACGCAATCCATGAGCGCTGGGCACCGACCAACAGCTTCTTGGCGTCAGGGCTGTCCTTCAATCGCGTGGTGATCTGCTGGTAAAGCGCATTCAGCTCCTTGTCGGCGGCCTTGTTCTGCTGCGCTGCGCACTGATTCATCGTCGTCTGGTCGGTGGCGTTGTCGCAGTCGACGGCATGCGCAAGAGGGGTGAACAGCAGCGGCGTCAGTGCCAGGAGCAAGCGTGGGTGCATGGGAATTCTCGCTGTGACAATTGAAAAGAGGAGGTTGCAGTGTAGCGAAGACGCAGGCTTCAGCTTGTAGAAAGGGCGCCTGAAGCCGCGAGTAACTGGTCCGCACAAACCTGGATGTCAGCGCGCCTGTGCAACTTCGCCAGCCAGCCTTCAGGGATGGCCTGCGCACCATAGTGAGCCCCGGCCAACTGACCGACGATGGCGGCAGTGGTATCGGCGTCGTCACCCAGGTTCGCGGCTTCGAGGATGGCGGCTGCAAAACTGTCAGTGTGGTGAAAGCACCACAAGGCCGCTTCCAGTGATGCAACGCAGTAGCCGCTGCCCCGGATATCGTCTTTGGACTTGTCGAGGTAGTCGCCTCGGGCGATGGCCATGACTTTTGGTTCCAGGAATATTGTCTCTGGCAGGCGCTGCAAATCCGGCTTGGTGGCGCCTAGCAATGCCTTGCGGAGCAGTTCGGCAAGCAACTGACAGCATTCAAGTGCCTCCGGCGCGGCATGGGTAGTACGCGAACTGTCTACGGAAAACGTCCTGATCCGGTCGCGGTCGGGAAAGTAGTACAAGACTACCGGCGCCAGCCGCATCAGCGAACCGTTGCCCGCCGTGTCGGGATCGGAGGAGCCTGCGAATGGCTGACCGGTTTTCTGATAACGAACCAGCGCATCACGTACGGTCATGCCAATGTCGAAGCATTCGCCGGTCGAACTCTGGTAACCCCATTGCCACCAGTTGAGGTAACGGCCCATCTGGTCAGCCGCATCAAAACCTTTTTTGTTCAGCAGACTTTCAGCCAGGCAAAGTGCCATGGATGTGTCATCGGTCCATTGCCCCGGCTTCAGATTGAACGGGCCGCCGCCAACCATATCGGTCAGGGGCTCGAACGAGCCGCGTGGCTGGAATTCGACACTGGTGCCGATAGCATCTGCGCAAGCAAGCCCAAACAGGGTTGCGCGATAACGCTCCGTGAGTGAAGGCTGCATGAATCTTCCTTGTAAGGTTGCACGTCGTTGCAAACGTTAGCAGTTTCAATCCGTTGACTGTGCCTTTCAAACCAGAACTTATGGCCAAAATCGAGGCCGAATATTTCAGGTACGGTTGATTGCATCAGCCGTTTGATACAACTTTTAGGTTGGTCTTCTGGTCTTTACGGGCCTACTGTTCAATACAGGAGGTGACTTATGAACCCAGCATCAGATCGCATCGAAAGGAAGATCCTGCTCAAGGCGCCGCGCTCGCGGGTCTGGCGCATGCTGGCCAATGCCGAAATGTTCGGACAATGGTTCGGCGTGGCACTCGAAGGCAAGCGCTTTGTCGCCGGCGAGTGGACCCAGGGGCAGATTACGTATCCTGGTTATGAGCACTTGTTGTGGAATGTACTGGTGGAGCGGGTCGAGCCGGAGCGGGTGTTTTCGTTTCGCTGGCACCCGTATGCGGTGGAGCCGGAAGTCGATTACTCTCAGGAGCCCACCACGCTGGTGAAATTCGAACTCCAGGACATGGACGAAGGCACGCTGTTGACGGTCGTCGAGTCCGGTTTCGATCACGTTCCCCAGTCGCGCAGGCTCAAGGCTTTCCGCATGGACAGCCGTGGCTGGGATGAGCAGATGAACAACATCGAACAGTTTCTGGCAGAAAACACCAAGGCCCACGAGCGTCAGGGAAGTTGATGGCTGCAAGCCGCGAAATTCGCGGCTTCGGCCCATGATGGTTGATACGTCCAAGGGTTTTCGGAAGGGTGGCTATAGCGAATGTCTTACACGCGGTAGTAGCTATATCGTCTATTGCGGATTGGATCCGAAGCGTAATCTAGCCCCATCAACTGAAGCACAGGAAGTGCTCAGGGTCACGGATGATCGACCATAAGCAAGGATTGCTGCCGACAGGGAGTCGATATGGTCTTGGGAAAACCCGCTTCGGCGGGTTTTTTTTCGTCTGCAGGAAACTGCGACCGATCGCCCGTACCTGTACCCGTACTAGTAGCAGCTGCCGAACGCAGCCTTCGGCAGCTGCTACAGGGGCTGCTTTCAGGTGCTGAATGGTCAATGGCTTACACGCAGCCGCTGTTATGTCGTCTTTTGAAGCTTCGCCAATGTGTTTAATCTGGATCCATCAACTGAACACAGGACGTGTTCAGGATCACGGATGATCGACCATACGCCAGGATGGCTGCCGACAGGATGTCGCAATGGTCTTGAGAAACCCGCTTAGGCGGGTTTTTTTATGGGTGTCAGAAAAGTCCGTCAGATGTCCACGACTTCATGCAGAGTCTCCAGGGCGCGCTTCAACACGTCGAGGCTGATCGATCCCATGGCCACCCGCAGTGCAGGAGGCACATGAGTGGTCGTGGCAAAGGGTGCGGCGCTGGTCACCTGCACGCCTTTTCGTTCCAGCTCGGCAACCACCGTTTCGGCCCGCAAGCCTTCGGGCAATCTGAGCCAGAGGTAGTAGGAAGCGGGATGCGCCACCAGTTCGCAGTTTTTCAGGATTTGCCGAGCCAGGTCCTGTCGCTGCCGGGCGTCCAGGCGTTTTTGCTCTTCGAGGTTGTCGACTTCGCCGCTATCGATCCAGCGGCAGGCCAGCGCGACGGTCAGCGACGGGGTGCTCCATGTCGACACTCGGATGGCTTGCTCCAGCGCCGGCATCATCGCTTTCGGTGCAACGATGAAACCGATGCGCAGGCCCGAGGCAACGCTTTTCGACAGGCCGCTGATGTACAGCGTGCGCTGCGGGGCCAGGGTAAACAGCGGTTTGGGTGCCGGTTCTGCGAGGAAGGCATAGGCGCCGTCTTCGATGATCAGAAAGTCGTATCGCTCGGCCAATTGCACCAGGCGTTCACGGTCGGCGATGGACATCACCGTCCCCAACGGATTGTGCATCGTCGGCATGCTGTAGAGCGCCCGCACGGGGCGCCGCTTGCACAGCGCTTCCAGGGCGTCGAGGTCGGTGTGCCCGGCGATTTGCGGGAGGGCTTCGAGGTCCAGCCGATGGGCCTGGGCCAAGGTTTTCAGGCCGGGGTAGGTGAGGGCGTCGAGGGCCAGAATATCTCCCGGCTTGAGCAGTGCCATCAGCGTCACGGCAAGACCTTGCTGGGCGCCGTTGACGATCAGAACCTGATCGCCCCCCACCCGAATGTCCCGATTGCGTAAATGCCGGGCCGCCGTCTGCCGTTCATGCGGCCGCCCGCCCTGAGGCGCGGAATGCAATAGCGCATCGATATCCCCGGAGGCGGCAATCGCTCGCAAACCCTCGCGCAATAACTCGTCCTGACCGGGTACCGACGGGTAATTGAAGGTCAGGTCCACCGTGCCGATGCCCAGTGGTTGCTGTTCCAACCCCAGTCCGCGAGGCAAGGACGTGTCGCGCACAAAGGTGCCACGACCGGTCTCGCCGACCACCAGGCCGATCGCCTCCAACTCGTGATAGACCCGCAAAGCCGTGGCCAGGGCGATCCGTTCGCTCTGCATCAACGCGCGAATGGTCGGCAATTGCGTGGCGGGTGGCAGTTCACCGCTGCGAATCTTCCCGGCGAACTGATCCACCAGGCGTTTGTAGCGAATACGGGTCATGGGTGAGCGCTCTTTGTATCTGGATCAATTTTTTGTTTGTATCAGATTGGCGCTCTAATCTACAGGCTTTCCAGGACGGAGACTTCGCTGTGATTGACCCTGCGACCTTATCGATTTTCGTCGGCGCGGTGATGCTGTTGCTGCTGTCACCCGGGCCGAACATGGCCTTCGTAATCAGCCATGGTGCCAGTTATGGCTGGCGCGGCGGTGTGGCGTCGGGATTGGGCATTGGTCTGGCCGATCTGATCCTGACGGCGCTGACCGCGATGGGGGTTACGGCACTGGTTGCCAGTTGGCCACCGGCCTTCGACCTGATCCGTTATGCCGGCGTTCTGTATCTGCTGTGGCTGGCGTTCAAGGCGTTGCAAAAGCCATCGGCCAGCGGCACGTCGGATGTTGCGCAGGTGCCGCTCAAGACCCTGCTGATCCGGGCGATGCTCAACAGCCTGCTGAACCCCAAGGCCTTGCTGTTTTTCATGGTGTTCCTGCCGCAATTCGTTAACGCGCAACGAGGCTCGATTGCCGTACAGCTGGTGCTGCTGGGCATGGTGCTGACCCTGGTCAGTGGCGTGTTTCACACCCTGCTCGGGGTTTTCGGCAGCACGGTCAGCCGGCGTATTTCCAGCACGTCGACATTCGCCACATGGCAGTCATTGGGGCTGGCCGCGGTATTGCTGTTGCTCGCCGTCAGGCTGGCCCTGATGACACGTCCGGCCTGACTCATTCACTGAAAAGGAACCTCTGCATGTACATCGCATCGTTTATCTACAAACCCGGGCAACGAGACGAGGAGTTCAACCTGTTGAGCACGTTGATCGACGAAGCCGCGATCAGCATCGAAGGGTTCGTCGGTACCCAGTCCTGGTGCTCGGCCGATGGCGAACTGGTCAACGCCAGTTACTACTGGCAGGACGAAACCTCTATCCGGGAATTCGCCAGCCACCCCAGGCACCTGGAGGCCAAGCGCCAGTACCGCAAGTGGTATGCGGGTTATCAAGTGGTGATCGCTAAAGTGGAGCGGGCTTATGGCGATGACTCGTTCGAGCTGTTTGTGCCGAATGGCCGGCGTGAGTGACTGGCTGCGGGGGGATAGCCCCCCGCGGCCATCTCTTTCACTGGAGGTCGAGTTTCGCCGCTGCACGTTCGGTGATTTCCGTACGTAATTTCAACGACCCGGCAGCACGTTTACGGGCTTCCTCCAGTACGCCGGCTGGCGCTGTCTCGGGGCTGCCCGAAGCAAACGGCGGTGCCGGGGCGTATTCCAGCTGCAATTGCACCAGTTGCGCGGTGTCCTTATCGAACAATTCAGCGGCCAGGGTCAGGGCAAAATCGATTCCCGCGGTGATCCCGCCACCGGTCAGCAGATTGCCGTCGCGCACCACCCGATCCTTCACCGGGATCGCCCCCAACAGCCCGAGCAACTCGTGATACGCCCAGTGCGTGGTGGCGCGCTTGCCCTTGAGCAGCCCTGCCGCGCCAAGCACCAGGGCACCGGTGCAGACCGAGGTGACATACCGCGCCGTGGCGGCCTGAGTCTTGATGAAGGCCAGGGTTTGTTCATCCTCCATCAATGGGCCGACGCCGCCACCTCCGGGAATGCAGATCACATCCAGCGGCGGGCAATCGTCGAAGGTGATGGTCGGTTTCAACACCAGCCCGGTACTCGCGGTGACGGGCACCAGGTCTTTCCAGATCAGATGCACCTTCACGTCCGGCAGCGAGGCCAGCACGTCATATGGGCCGGTCAGGTCCAGTTGTTGAACCTGTGGAAACAACAGTAAACCGATCTGCAACGTCATGGCGTTTTTCTCCTGATTGGGGTGGACGGCTTCACTGTAGGCTCGTAGGATTTGGCGAATACGCCAATAACCCCACGAATTACGCCAATCATGCCAAACCACCCGAAAACCATTCATGTGCTGGCCTTCGCCAACGTGCAAGTGCTCGATGTCACCGGGCCGTTGCAGGTGTTTGCCTCGGCCAATGACATTGCCCGCCAGCAAGGTCTGCCGCCGCCCTATGCGCCGTCAGTGATTGCCAGCGGTGGCGGGGCGGTGATGTCGTCGGCGGGGTTGGCACTGTTGGCAGAACCGCTGCCGAATCGGGGCAGCGACACCTTGATCATTGCCGGTGGCTGGGGCGTTTACGCGGCGGCGCAGGACGCGTCGCTGGTGGGGTGGGTGCGTGAGCATGCGCGAGATTGCCGGCGGGTGTCGTCAGTGTGTACCGGGGCGTTTTTGCTGGCGGCCAGCGGCTGGCTTGATGGTCGACGGGTGGTGACGCACTGGACCCGCTGCGAGCAATTGGCGCAGCAGCATCCCAAACTGCAGGTCGAACACAACCCGATCTTCATCAACGACGGTCCGGTCTGGACCTCGGCCGGGGTTACCGCGGGCATTGACCTGGCGCTGGCCATGGTCGAACAAGACCTCGGCCGAACCATGGCCCTCGAAGTCGCCCGGCAACTGGTGGTGTTTCTCAAGCGTCCGGGGGGCCAGTCGCAGTTCAGCGTGACCCTGTCTTTGCAGAAAGAAGGCAACCGATTCGACGAGCTTCACGCCTGGATCAGCGAAAACCTCACCAAGGACCTTGGCATCCCGACCTTGGCCTTGCAGGCCGGGATGAGCGAGCGCAGCTTCGTCCGTCACTACCGCACCGACACCGGCCAGACCCCGGCGCGGGCCATAGAACTGATTCGGGTCGAGACCGCGCGACGACTGCTCAGCGACACCGGCGTACCGATCAAACGGGTCGCGATGCAATGCGGGTTTGGTAGCGAAGAGACCCTGCGCCGCAGTTTTCTGCGGGCCATGAGCGTGACACCGCAGGCTTATCGCGAGCGGTTTTCCGTCAGCCCTTCAGCAGATCCAGTATTGCCTTGAGCGTCGCCTCGGGCGCTTCCTCGGGAATGTCATGCCCGACGCCCGCCAACACTCGGCGTTCGTAAGGGCCGGTAAAATGCCCGGCGTCTTCATCGACTTCAGGCGCGGGCCCCACACCGTCATCGGCACCGCACAGGGAAATTGTCGGCACGCTGATTGCCGGTTGTCGGGTCAGCGCTTCTTCCATCCATTCCAGCGTCGGGTCGCCGGGCGCATACATGAACCGGTGCCGGTACGAGTGAATTACTACGTCGACGAAATCCGGATTATCGAAGGCTGGCGCGCTCAAGGGATATCGTTCGGCATTTTGCGCCCAGGTCGGTGACCACAGGCGCCAGAGCAGTTCGCACAGGGCCCGGCGGTTTTGGGTCAAGCCTTCCACGCCGCGCGGGGTGTGGAAGTAATACTGATACCAGAGACGATGTTCAGTCTGCGGATCCAGAGGCTGGCTGGAGCGGGGAATGTTCTGCAGGTTGTAACCGTCCCCGGTCACCAGGCAGCGCACCCGCTCCGGCCTTAGCGCCGCGACAATGCACGCCGCCCGACCGCCCCAGTCGTAACCGCACAGCGCGGCTTGTTTGATGGCGAGGGCGTCCATCAGGTCCAGCAAATCCTGGGCGAGGGCGGCCTGCTGGCCAGAGCGCAGGGTGGCGGGGGAGTTGAAACGGGTCGGGCCGTAGCCGCGCAGGTACGGAACGATCACACGGTAGCCCTTTGCGGCGAGGGCTGGAGCGATGTCGTCGTAGGCGCGGGGGGAGTAGGGGAAGCCGTGCAGAAGGATGACTGGGTCACCGGTGCTGGGGCCGTGTGTTTCGCAGGCAATATCGAGGTTTGGCGTCAGGACATGTTGGATCTGCATTCGATGCTCCATGGGCTGTCTATCAACGGCTGATTCAGATCGACCTGAGGCCTTGCTTCTCAGGCTTCCACGTCCGCTACCTGGTTGAAATACTTCGACCGATCCGGCGTAAATGTCACGACCATTTTGGTCCTAGAACAGGTCAACGCCCGTTCTGCGCTCAGATCAATATCCAGATCTTCCCCGCGTAACCCTTGCCATTGGGCGAGGTATTTGAGGGATCCGTATTTTTCGAGTTTCTTCAGGCTGCGGCTGACGCCACCTTTCCAACCCAGCACCGGGAGTTCGCCGGTGAGGCATTGGTGGGCGAGGTCGGGGAAGCGGGCGGCGCGCTGACGGCCGATCTCCCAGCATTTGATCAAGCCTTTGTCGGGGCCTTCCCACAATTCAGTCCGGTTCAGGCCTGATCGGAGTGGGACGTTGATGCTGCGATGGATGCGCTGGGTCATTCTGGTTCCTTGAATTCGGGTTTTGTTGGACAGCTCCGCTGTGCCCGTTGAGCGTGGATGGTAGGGATGGATGTAGGTGCTGGCAACAAGGTATTTCCGGATGTAGGAATCAGTTACCAGGTGTTGATTGGGCTGGTTTGTTTAGTGAATGTAGGCGATTGGCCTACGCAATCCTGTGGCGAAGGGGCTTGCCCCCGTTCGGCTGCGCAGCAGTCGCTAAGCCAGTAAATACGGTGCTTCTGGAGGAATGTGGTTGCAGATTTCAGGGCCGCTGCGCGCCCCAACGGGAGCAAGCTCCCTCGCCACAGGAGGTCAGTCCTGCCAGGCAGAGTGTGTTTAAGTTCATCGCGGGTAGGTCTTGATCCTACAAAAAGTGTCGTAAAAGTGGATATTTCTGACGAGTTTTGGCGGTTGTTGGTTAGGAAAGGGAGCCGATAGGCTTTGGGGGTCGTTGCAAATTCAGCGACCGGGCGTCGCAGTCCGTTCAGTTCATTTGGTGCATAATCGCCGCCGCCCAACCAACGCTCCTTCGGAGTGTGTCGTTTGGTCTTATGGTGGCTGTGCGCGGGATACCTTCGGGTATGCCGGGTTTCCAAATGACTCGGTCTGCGACCCCGCGTACAGCTGCCTCCCTCCATCGCGTCGCAGCGATCAGTGGCAGCTCAACTTCTCATTTGGAGTGTCACCATGTTCAAAGCCACACCGAATCCCCCAGAAACCGACGACGTTTCGCCCTATGAATCCCTCGATTCGAAAAAACTCCACGACGCCGCCGAACGCGCGCTCGACCACTACCTCAAACCCACCCCGAAAAAAACCGAAGGTCGTAAGCCAAGCAGGATGTTTCTAGTTGCGCCGGATATGGATAACGAAAGTCTGCTGGCCCATGTCTGCGAATCACTGGCCTCAGCCAGCGTCATGACCAGCGACATTGCCGCTTATGTCGACGCCCCACAGCGGCATACGCTCCTGGCGATTCAGCAAGTCATCATGCTGGCCGAGCTGGCAGTGAATCGGGTGCTGGATAACGTCGACGTACCGAAGCCTGCGCCACACAGCTGATCCCTCGTCATCGCGAGCAAGCTCGCTCCCACATTGGACTCGAATTGAACCCGGTTCCGTGTAGGAGCGAGGCTTGCCCGCGAAGCAGTCACCTCAGTCTCAAGGCTGCCAGAAGTTCTTCTCCCCACTCAACTTCCGATCCAGAAAGCTCGCCGCGCTGATCAGCGCCAGGTGCGTCAGTGCTTGTGGTGTGTTGCCCAAGTGCCGCGCGTGGCTGTCCAGCTCTTCGGCGTACAGCCCCAACGGGTTGGCGTACCGCAGCAATTGCTCGAACTCCAGCTGCGCCTTTTCTACCTGGCCGGCGCGGGCCAGGCATTCGACGTACCAGAACGAGCAGGCAGCGAAGGCGCCTTCGGTGCCGGGCAGGCCGTCGATCTGGCTGTCGTCGTTGCGGTAGCGGTAGACCATGCCCGCGCGCACCAGGTGTTTTTCGATGGCTTCGAGGGTCGCGATCCAGCGCGGATCCTTGGCGCTGACGAAGCGCACCAGCGGCATCAGCAGCATCGAGCCGTCGAGGCCGGTGCCGCCGATGTGCTGGACGAAATGCCCGCGTTCTTCGTTCCAGAAGTTGCTCCAGATGTCGGCGTAGATCGCTTGACGGGTCTGGTCCCAACGGGCGAACGGGGCGGGCAGCGAGCGTTTGGAGGCCAGCCGGATGGCCCGATCCAGCGCTACCCAGCACATCAGTCGCGAGTGCAGGAAATGATGCTGCTCGCCGCGCATTTCCCAGATGCCAACGTCCTTTTGCTGCCAGGTTTCGCAGACCTGATCGACCACTTCCACGGTGTGTTTCCAGCCTTCGTGGGAGATCGCCTCACCGTACTTGTTGACCAGGTACACCGCGTCCATCAGCTCGCCGAAGATGTCGAGCTGGATTTGTTCGTAGGCCTGATTGCCGATGCGCACCGGCGTCGCGCCGCCATGGCCGGACAGGTGCGAAAGTTCGGTTTCCGGCAGTTCCTGGCGGCCATCGATGGCGTAGAGAATATTGAGTTTCATCGGTTTACCCCGGCAATCACTGACCCTGCCGCGCAGCCAGCGCATGTAGGCGTTGGCTTCCTCGACGAAGCCCAGGCGCATGAAGGCGTAGACGGTGAACGAGGCGTCGCGGATCCAGGTGTAGCGGTAGTCCCAGTTGCGTGTGCCGCCAGGTGTTTCCGGCAGGCCGAAGGTGGCGGCGGCGAGGATGGCGCCGTGTTTGCGCGAGGTCAGCAGCTTCAGCGCCAGGGCCGAGCGATTGACCATTTCCCGCCAGCGCCCGCGGTAATTGGACTGGCCGATCCAGTTGCGCCAAAACTTCAGGGTGCGCTCCAGGCACAGATCGGCGGCGCCTTCCTTGAAGCGCGGATCGTCAACGCCGCCGAGCAAAAACTCGGCGCTCTGGCCCTGTTCGAGGGTGAATTCGGCAATCGCTGCGTTGCCCTCGACGCGCAAGGGCTGATCCGCACACAGCTGCATGGGCGGCTGACCGGTGGCCTCGAAATACACACTGCGGCCGCGCGCCCGCGCCTTGGTGTGAGCCCGCGCATAGTCATGACGCAGGTTGCACAACATCTGAATCGTCGCCCGACCGCTGACCACGCGCACCCGGCGCATCAACATCGGCAAATCATCCTCGCTGTCGCCGATGGGCAGCAGGTCGGTGACTTCGACCACCGCATGATCGCTGAGCCAGCGGGTTTGCAAGACGTTGGTGTCGGGCAGGTAAATCTGCTCGCGGCGGGCGTCGGGCAGGTCCGGAGCCAATTGGAAGATGCCGGCTTCGGGGCTGTCCAGCAGCGCGCAGAAGATCGACGGGCTGTCGAATTCCGGCCAGCAGAAAAAGTCCACGCTGCCCTTGTCGTTGACCAGCGCCGCGCTGCGCATGTCGCCAATGATGCCGTGGGCGTCGATCGCGCTTTGTCGTTCGGAAGGATCAGCCATTGCCGCAGAACTCCGGGAATCGAGGGCCTAACCAGCTGACTGGTTAAAGCCACAGAGAGTTCATTTGGCGCCGAACCGGCGTTCACACTCAACCTACAATTCGACGCTTTCCCGCAGACCGACGCTGTGGCAAGTTGCAGGCCCTTGTTGAGGCCCGATCCCATGGCAAACCCCTACCGCGAGCTGTTCCACGCCCCAGGCGCCCGTGCCTTTGTGCTGGCCGGGATGATCGCGCGCATGCCGATTTCCATGACCGGCATCGGCCTGATCACCATGCTCTCGCAGCTCCAGGGCGGTTACGGCCTGGCGGGCTCCGTCGCGGCGACTTTTGCCCTGGCCACGGCGTTTTGTGCGCCGCAGGTTTCGCGGCTGGTGGACCGTTTTGGGCAAGGCCGGATCTTGCCGCTGTCGGCGCTGGTCGGCGGCGGGGCGCTGTTGATGCTGTTGCTCTGCACCCGCTTGCAGGCGCCGCACTGGACGTTGTTTGCGTTTGCCGCGCTGGCCGGTTGCATGCCGAGCATGTCGGCGATGGTGCGGGCACGCTGGACCGAGTTGTATCGCGGTCGCCCTGAGTTGCAAACCGCCTATGCGCTGGAGTCGGTGCTGGATGAGGTGTGTTTTATCGTCGGGCCGCCGCTGTCGGTGGGGTTGTGCGTGGTGGCGTTCCCCGAGGCGGGGCCGTTGGCGGCGTTGCTGATGCTGGCGATCGGGGTCACGGCGCTTGTGTTGCAGCGCGGCACCGAGCCGCCAGTGCATCCCCATGAAGAACACCATCAGGGTTCGATCATCCGCTCGAGCGAGATCCAGTTGTTGATGCTGTTGATGGTTGCCATGGGCACTATTGTCGGTGTGGTGGATGTGGTCAGCGTTGCCTTCGCCGCGCAGCAGGGGCAACCGGCGGCCGCGAGCATTGTGCTGTCGGTGTATGCCATCGGTTCATGCCTGGCCGGGTTGGCGTTCGGCGCGCTGCGCTCGAAACTGCCGCTGCCGTTACTGTTTCTCTATGGCGGGGTAGCGACGGCGGTGACCACGTTGCCGTTGCTGCTGGCGGCGAATATTGTCGGCTTGTCGCTGGCGGTGTTCGTTGCCGGGCTGTTCTTCGCTCCGACCCTGATTGTGGCGATGGCGCTGGTGGAGCGCATCGTGCCGCCGGCCAAACTCACCGAAGGCCTGACCTGGCTGGTCACCGGTTTGAGCATCGGCGTGGCGATCGGCGCGGCCAGTTCCGGCTGGCTGGTGGATGCGTTCGGGGCGCGCAGCGGGTTCTGGGTGTCGATTGCCGCGGGTGCCGTGGTGTTGGGGGCGGCGGTGCAGAGTTTCCGTCATTTGAAATAGCCCGCTGCTCCCGTAAGGGATTACCAGCCTCTTCCCGAATTCACCCAGAAATTCACCGACAACGATGTCGAGACCGATTCCACCTGATGGAACCAGCCTTCGGGCAGAAACAGCAGGTCGCCGGCCTCCAGGGTTACTCGCAGAAACGTCACGTCTTGCGCGCCGGGGAAACGCTGGTAATCCGGCGCATCCGGGTTGAAATCACAACCGTCGAGCCCGCCCTGCGGGGCTGTCGACCAGGTGCCGAGGGCTTCACGGTGATGGGGCGCGGCGAGGGTGAAGGTTTTCTGGCCCCAGACCTGAGCGAACAGGTTGTCGGTGTCGTCGCGGTGCAGCGGTGTCAGCGTGCCCTTGGGGCCGATCCAGATGCGGGGCGGGATGAACAGCGCTTGATCGAAATAGGGCGGGTACTTGATCTGCTCCATCAACTGCGCCGGCAGGATGTTGTTGCCCATGTACGCCGGAGGTTCGCCATCGGCGCTTTTCACTGCCGGGGTGTCCAGCGAAGCGATGAACTCGGCCATGGAGGTGGAGCGGAAATCCCGCTCCGTGGAGAAGGTTTTCTTCACGTAATCGCCGTGGCGGGTGATGCCTTGCAGTTCGGCGAAATGCACCAGCGATTCTTCGCGGCTGAGCTTGAACAGGGGCCAGTCTTGCAGGGCATCGCTGATCACCAGCGGAATCCCGTGGGGCAGGTAGCGCGTTTCGAACTCCAGCACTGACAGTTCGCGACGTGGCCGACGCTCCACCGAGCGTTGGGGCGACAGGCTGGCGGAGACCTTTTCGCTGAAACGCGGCGGGGTCGGGTAGCGCTTGTTCATGTCGACCTTTTCCACCACGCCGCCACCATGGCGGGCGTGATCGATGATCTGCGGCAGCATCGTCGCCAGGCCCATGTTGCCGCCGATTTTCAAGCGGCCGCTGGCGAACAGTTCCTCGACATTGGCCATGCCGCCCATGATCCCGAGAAAGTCCTGTTCCGCGACTTCGATGGTCACGTCGGGGCTGGCATGACGGCCGGCTTCGGTGCGGCTGCTGGCCTTGACCTCGGACCAGTACGCCTGATGCGGGCCGAACACGAATTGAAAAACCCCTTCGATGCCGACGGCACCGGCATTGGCGAACAGTTTGCCCAGGATGGTCTGCAGGTCCACGGCGACGCCTCTTGTTGGTTTTGGTCTGAGCTGGTTTTGGTTTGAACTGATTCTGGTTTGAAGAGAAACGAGCACCTGCAGCGGAGATTTAACCGACGCTGACTAATTTGCGCTGCTGGCGGGTCGTCTTCCCATACAGACGACTTTTTGAGGTAAACGTGGTGACCAAGCTGACCCTGCTGTGCCTGCCGTATTCTGGCGCCAGTGCCATGGTCTACAGCCGTTGGCGACGCAAGTTGCCGCAGTGGCTGCAGTTGCAACCGGTGGAGCTGCCGGGGCGGGGCGCACGGTTTGGCGAACCGCTGCACACCGACATGCGCGCGCTGGCGATGCAATTGGCCAGGGAGTTGCGTTCGACGCTCAAGGCGCCCTATGCGCTGTTTGGCCATAGCCTGGGCGCCTTGCTCGCGTGTGAGCTGGCCCACGCCTTTCGTGCGCTGGGTTGTCCGGAACCGGTGGCGCTGTTTGCCTCGGGGACGGCGGCGCCAACGATGCGCGCCGACTACGATCGCGGCTTTGCCGAGCCCAAAACCGATGCGCAGTTGATCGAGCAGCTACGCACGCTCAATGGCACCAGCGAAGCGGTGCTGGCCAATGAAGAGCTGATGAGCCTGACACTGCCGATTCTGCGTGCGGATTTTCTATTGTGTGGGCGTTTTCAGCCGGTGCAGCGGCCATTGCTCAAGTGCCCGGTGCATGTGCTGGGTGGTAAGGCCGACAAGGCCACCACCGAACAGTTGATCGGCTGGAGCAGGGAAACCCTCGGCAGCTTTTCGGTGGACATGCTGGCCGGTGGGCACTTCTTCATTCATGAGCACGAAGCCAAGGTGCTGCGGGTGATCAAGGATCAGCTGGAGGTTCACCATCGGCGGCATGCCTTGGCGGCTGTCGGTTAACACGATGCTTCAGTTTGGTGATCTCTGTGGCGAGGGAGCTTGCTCCCGCTTGGTTGCAAAGCAACCCTAAAACCTGCGACCTCGCTGTGTCAGGAATACCACATTCGCCGGTTTACGATTGCTGCGCAGCCGAGCGGGAGCAAGCTCCCTCGCCACAGGTCTGTGTTCGGCCGTCATTTCTTCGCCGCACCGCCGATTCCAGCCGCTTCGACCTCCCTTCCTGATACTTGTTCTCAAACGCTAATTTTTCCGGTCTGCATTCGTTTCATAGGGACGACGTGCCTTTGTGCTTCCTGCCTACTGATCCGGATGCTAAGAAATGAATGCTGAAGACTCCTTGAAACTTGCTCGCCGGTTTATCGGGTTGCCCCTGGAAAAGCGCCAGATGTTCCTTGCGGCCTTGCACAAGGAGGGCGTGGACTTCGCCCGTTTTCCGATTCCGCAAGGGGTCGAGTCCGAGGACCGGCAAGCGCTGTCCTACGCCCAGCAGCGCATGTGGTTTCTCTGGCAACTGGACCCGCACAGCGGCGCCTACAACTTGCCGGGCGCAGTGCGCCTGACTGGGCAACTGAACCTGCCGGCCCTGGAGCAAGCGTTCGCCAGCCTGGTGGCGCGTCATGAAACCCTGCGCACGGTGTTCCAGCGCCAGGCCGACGAGTCCCTGCAACAGGCACCTGCCAGTGCGCCGTTGGTGATCGAGCAAATTGATTTCAGCGCGCTGCCAACCCTTGAGCGCGAACAGGCCGTGGCCGAGGCCGCCCAGCAGCAATCGTTGCTGCCGTTCGATTTGGCCGTCGGGCCGCTGCTGCGGGTCAAGCTGCTCAAGCTCGCCGAGCAGGAGCACGTGCTGCTGCTGACCCTGCACCACATCGTTTCTGATGGCTGGTCGATGAACGTGTTGATCGACGAGTTCATCCGCTGCTACGACGCCCATGATGCCGGCGCGCAACCGCAGCTCGCGCCGTTGCCGATTCAATACAGCGACTACGCCTTGTGGCAACGCCGCTGGCTGGAGGCCGGCGAGCAGGCGCGGCAGCTGGAATACTGGCAAGCCCAATTGGGCTTCGAGCATCCGGTGCTGGAGCTGCCCACCGATCACCCGCGCCCGGCGATGCCCAGCTATCGCGGCACGCGTTATGAGTTCGGCGTCGACGGCCCATTGGCCGAGCAACTGCGAGCCACCGCGCAGAAGCACAACATCACCTTGTTCATGCTGTTGCTTGGTGCGTTCAACGCGTTGCTGCACCGTTACACCGGGCAGACCGACATCCGCGTCGGCGTGCCGATCGCCAACCGCAATCGCGGCGAAATCGAAGGCCTGATCGGTTTCTTCGTCAACACCCAAGTGCTGCGCACCCGGCTCGACGGCCAGACCCGCGTGGCGGATTTGCTCAGTGACATCAAGGAAACCGCCCTCGGCGCCCAGGCCCATCAGGACTTGCCATTCGAGCGGCTGGTGGAAGCATTGAAGCTGGAACGCAGCCTCAGCCACACGCCGTTGTTCCAGGTGATGTACAACCATCAGCCGCAGGTGGCGGACATTTCCACGGTGACCACCGCCTCAGGCCTGGAGCTGGGCGTGATCGAATGGGAAGGGCGCACCACCCAGTTCGACCTGACCCTGGACACCTATGAAAAGGCCGGCACACTGCACGCCGCGCTGACCTACGCCAATGACCTGTTCGATGCGCCGACCATCGAGCGCATGGCGCGGCACTGGACCCATTTGCTGCACGGCATGGTCAACGACAGCCAGCAGCGCATCAGCGATTTGCCGTTGCTTGAAGCCGAGGAATACCAACGCATCGTCCATGACTGGAATCGCGCTGACGAAGGTTTCGCCGATGATCTGTGCATCCATCAATTGATCGACCGCCAGGTCGCCGCCCAACCGGATGCGCTGGCGGCGACCTTCGCGGCCAAACAACTGACTTACGCCGAACTCGACAGCCGCGCCAACCAACTCGCCCACAAGCTGATCGAGTTGGGCGTGGGTCCGGAAGTGCGGGTCGGCGTGGCGATGCAGCGTTCCGACAGCCTGCTGGTAGCTCTGCTGGCGGTGCTCAAGGCCGGCGGCGCCTACGTGCCGCTGGACCCGGATTACCCGGCCGACCGCGTGGCCTACATGCTCGAAGACAGCCGTGCCAACCAACTCGTTCACAAGCTGATCGAGTTGGGCGTGGGTCCGGAAGTGCGGGTCGGCGTGGCGATGCAGC
>Ga0182006_1000636_pt1 | contig 24903 bp, 21 predicted proteins | sample Sormic07211104_1_FD_123022 | JGI IMG/M metagenome (GOLD analysis project Ga0182006, IMG submission 123022) | Rhizosphere microbial communities from Sorghum bicolor, Mead, Nebraska, USA - 072115-104_1 MetaG | ecosystem: Host-associated > Plants > Roots > Rhizosphere | place: USA: Nebraska...
CCCGCCGCGCACACCAGGTCCATCATCGGGAATGGCCACAGATCGTCGTTTGTCATTGCCTCCTTCGCAAGCACGTGGCCGTAGAAGCGGTCAAGACCCGTGAGCTGCGCGCCGGCTTCTCGCGCCATGCGCAGGCCGTCGCCGTTGCCGGTGCGCGCATTGCGCTGCATGAGCTTCTCTGGTGCGGGGCTGATGAATTGGCGCAGGAAGTCCAGGTTGGAGTGGAATCCCCCGTCGCAGATCACCACTGCGCGTGCCGCGAACTCGACCAAGCTCGACGCCTGCTCGGCCTGGAGACCAACGCACGCGCCGTCCCGCATAACGAGGTGCTTCGCGCGAGTTCCGCGAAGAATCTTGCCACCCGCCTTCTCCAACTCATTGGCAAGGGTGCGCAGCATCACGTCACCGCCGCGACCCTCCCAGTAGTTGCGGCCCTTGGTCGAGATCGGTGGGGCAAGCGTGTGCCTGCGGTACGACTCGTGGCCGACCTTGATGAAGCGCACGCCCTTTTTCTTCAGCCATTGCGCGGCGTCGCCAATGTCACCCGACAGCGCGTTCACCACGTCGTCGCGCGCGGCGTCGCCCATGCGCTTCATGATCGCATCTCGGATGACCTTCGGGTCGTCCGCCACGTCCTGGTGCGCCACATGGAAGGCGCCGCCCGCGATGCGCGTATTGCAAGGGTACTTGTCCTGCGAGCCCTGCTCCAGCACGACGGCTTTCATACCCTGCTCGGCCAGACGCAGCGCGGTCACCAGCCCGGCGATGCCGGCACCAACTACCACCCCATCCGCTTCGATCTTGTTCATAGATTTACCGTTTTCGTTTGACGGAACAATGCTAGGAAGCCCCTCGTCTTTGGCGCAGCCAGAGTGTTAAAGCACTTTCAACTACAGCTTGCAAATGGGGGGCGCAATTGAAGCCGACGGCTCCTATCCTCGAGTCACGGTTCAATGATCTATACAAGGAGCAGCAAAGTGCGCTTGAAGAACAAGATAGCGGTGGTAACGGGTTCGGGTTCGGGGCTCGGCAAATCCATCGCGATGCGTTTCGCCAACGAAGGGGCCACCGCCATCATCGTGGATGTGAACGAACAGAACATGGCGACCGCTGTCGCAGAGATCGAAGCGCGGGGCGGCAAGGCGCAGGGCTATCGCGTCGATGTGACGGACCAGCGCGCGCTGCGCGACTTCATGGAGGAACTCGTCGGTACCCGCGGACGTATCGACATTCTCGTCAACAACGCTGGCATCACGCGCTACCGCGCTTTTGGTGCCGTAGGCCCCGAAGACTGGGACGCTGTGCTCGGCTTGGATCTGAAAGCAGTGTTCTTCTGCGCACAGGCTGCATCCACGCACATGGTGCGACAGCAATACGGCAAGATCGTGAATATCTCCTCCAGCTTGGGCACCGGCACCACGCCGCACGTGGGATCGCTGAGCGCCGGCGCCGCAGCACCCTATGCTTCAGCCAAAGCAGCGGTGATCCAGCTCACCCAGATCCTCGCCCGTGAACTCGGGCCGAGCGGCATCAACGTCAACTGCGTGGCACCGGGCTTCTTCCTCACACCGCTTACGGGCGCAGCGCGCAACCCGCAGGAGGTGGAAGAGCACATCCGCGTGCGTACCGAAGCGGCCGTGCTCAAGCGGCCGGGCAAGCTCGAAGAGCTGGCGAACGCAGTGCTGTTCCTCGCCTCGGACGAGTCGAGCTTCATCACCGGCGAGACGATTCGCGTCGACGGCGGCCGCACTGACCGCATGTAGCTCCCCCTATGCGGGTTCGCGCGGCTGCAGGTCTGGGTGTGTACTCAGCACGTGGTAGATGTAATCCGATAGCGCCCGGATCTTCTGCGGAACGTGCTTGCGCTGCTGCATGTAGATCGACCAGCTCAGATCGCCCTCGACCAATCCGTCAAGGACCGTCTCGAGACGCCCCGAGCGCAGGTACGGCGCGACGCGGTACATCGTGATGAGGCCAATCCCAGCGCCACTCAGGATCGCTTCGATGAGACTGTCGCCGTCATTGGTTACAAGACTCGCGCGCACGTCGCTCACCACGACTTCGTCGCCGCGCAGCAGGCGCCATGGCCGCACGGTATTGGTGATCCAGCTGCGCAGGTCGACTCGCCGGTGCCGGGCCAGATCCTCGACGGCCTGCGGCCTGCCGTAACGCTGAAGGTATGCCGGCGAGGCTACGAGCACAAAAGGCGAGGTCACAACACGGCGGGCCACGAGGTTCGTGTGCGGCAATGGATGCGGCAAGATGCCGAGGTCGATACCCTCGCCCACAATATCGGGAATGCGGTTCTGCACAAGCAGGTCCACCGACACGCGCGGATATTTTTCGAGAAAGCGCCCGAGCGAAGGTGCGATGAAGCGCGACCCCATGCCCACAGGTGCCGCGAGCCGCACCGTGCCGACCACTTCCTGCGACGAGTCGCGCATGCGCTCAATCTCCTCGTCGATCGAACCGATCGCCGTCACACAGGTCTCGTAAAAGCTCTTTCCTTCCTCGGTCAAGCTGATCCTGCGCGTGCTGCGATTGAACAGGCGCACGCCGGTCCACTCTTCCAGTTGCTTGACCTGGATGCTCGCGCCTTGCGGTGTGATGCCGAGCTCACGCGCGGCGCGGCTGAAGTTGCCTGTCTGCACGATACGGATGAAGGTGGTGATCCCACGGACGTTCTGCATGGCTGGTCTGGAAAGTGCAATGGGAATGGCGACGAGCGCAGCATACGCGCGCATCTCACACCGTGCTTTTGTGCAGTCGAACGAAAACGGCTTGACTGAGTTTCAACGCCAGATTGACAATCTAGTCTGGTGGTTTCGATTGCCGGAACCTATACTAACCACAAGAACCGGTCAAGAAGACCACACGGTCGATCCCTTTTCTTTCAGGCCCGGAGACACGATGCAGATACACCCCTCATCCGCCGGCGGATGCACCCGCCGGCTCGTTCTTACCGCGTCCGTCGCTTACGCAGCCGCCGGCCCGGGCGGCCTGGCCCTGGCGCAGGGGCGTTATCCGGCCAAGCCGGTCACGTTGCTGGTGGGTTTTCCGCCGGGTGGCTCCACGGACTTCATCGGCCGCTTGCTGGCGCAAAAGCTGACCGAGGTACTCGGCCAGTCAGTTGTGGTGGAAAACAAGGGTGGTGCAAACGGCCTGCTCGCGGCCAACGCCACAGCCGCCGCCGCCCCAGATGGCTACACGCTCTTGCTCACCTCCATGGGCATGACGACCAACCCGTATCTGTACAAGAAGACACCGCGTGACCCGGTGAAGGACTTCACCTCGATCGCCATGCTCGCGAGCGTTCCCAATGTGATCGTGGTCAACCCATCGCTGCCGGCCAAAGACCTGAAGGAACTCCTCACGCTGGCCCGCTCGCGCAGCAGCACCGCCCCCCTCACGCTCGCCACCACAGGCAATGCGGCGCCCGGCCACCTCGCAAGCGAACTGCTGCAGCGCGCCGCAAAGGTGAAGTTCGAATTCGTCGCGTACAAGGGCTCGGGCCCGGCGCTTACCGACATCATGGCCGGCCACGTCGACATGTCGCTGCCCACGGTGGTGGCGGCCGCGCCGTTTATCCAGAGCGGCAAGCTGCGCGCGATCGCAGTCACAGGCTCCAAGCGTTCGGCCATGCTGCCGGACGTGCCGACCATTGCGGAGGCAGGCCTGAAGGAGCTGTCCACGGGCTCGGGATGGTATGCGCTGATCGGGCCGGCGGGCTTGCCCAAAGAGGTCGTCGAATTGCTGAGTTCGGAGTGCCAGAAGATCATGGCGAACCCGCAGGTGCGCGAACGGTTCGTCGCCAACGGCGCCGATCCGGTATTTCTGAATCCGGCCGAAATGTCTTCTTTTGTCGCGCGAGACTTCAAGAGCTGGGGCGAACTGATCAAGGCGGCCAACATCAGATCCGAAGACTGAAGGACCTCCAGCCATGACGACTCTGTCCTCCCCGACTTTTCCGGCCAACGCACCGGCCAACTGCCCCCCGCTGGAAACCGCGGTAGTCCGCTTCATCCAGGAATTCGACATTTCGCACGTCACACCCCGACTCCGGGTGCTGGTCAGCCGCGTGATGCGCGACCAGTTGAGCTCGCAGATCGGCAATTCGCGGCTGCCCTGGTCGCGCCAGGTGCGCGCGATGGTCGATGCGCACCACGTGCCCGGCGCGAGCCGTGTGATCACGAGCGAGCGCACGATGAGCGCGCAGGACGCGGCTTTCATCAATGCGACATACGCGCATGGCTTCGAATACGATGAAGGCCACCGGCCCAGCAACAGCCATCCCGGGAGCTGCGCCGTCGCGACCGCCATCGCCGTGGGCGAAGAAGTGGGTGCCACGCTGGACGAGGTGATCGCGGCCATCCTCATGGGCTATGAGGTCTATGCGCGCATCGGCGTGTTGGGCGCACCGGACCTGATGCAGCGCGGCTTCCATCCAGCGGCCATGCTCGCGAGCTTCGGCGCGGCGGCCGTCACGGCAAAACTACGCAAGTTCGATGCCGAGACCACGCTGCACGCTCTCGCCATCGCGTTGAGCCACGCTTCGGGCGCGGCCGAATACAGTTCGACCGGTGGCTCGATCAAGCGCGTGCATCCCGGCATCGGTGTGCGTGGCGGCATGATGTCCGCGGCGCTCGCCAAGGCCGGCATCACCGGTCCGCGCGCGTTTCTGAGTGGAGTCAAAGGCTTCTACCAGGCGTTCCTGCAACGTGAGCCGGCCGCCGATGCGGCTGACCGCTTCAGCCTCTCTGCGAAATTCGAGATCCTGCGCGGCGGCTATAAGCGCTACTGCTGCTGCGGTGCCAACCATGCGGCGATCGACATTCTTTCGGCTTATGCGGGGCGCCTCGCGGATATCGAGAGCGTTACGCTGCGCATCCCAAAGCTCGCCAACACCATGGTTGGGTCGGTCAACAGCAACGCGTACACGCCGGGGAACATCGAGCAGGTGCAGTTCAGCCTTCCGGTTCAGGCCGCGTTCGCGCTGCTCGGCCTTGGCAACGGCTACCAATCGCACATGGATTATCTCAACGGCAAGCTCGACATGGATCAGGTTCGCAGCGCCGCGCGAAAGGTCAAGCTGGTGGAGTCGCCCGAGATGGACAAGCAGTACCCGGGCAAGTTCGTGACGGAAGCGACTGTCACCCTCCTCGACGGCAGAACCGAGATTCACTTCGTCGAGAACTCACTCGGCACGCCCGACAACCCCATGAAGGAAGATGCGCACGATGCGAAGTTCATGGAGCTCACATCGCCCGTGCTCGGCGAGCTGCGCGCTCGCGCGCTGCTCGCAGTCCTGCACGAACTGCCGCCCGGCCTGCCACTCGCCGCGCTGACTGCGATGAGCGTGGTCAGCGAGGAGGCCTGACGCTGTCTGGTGCGGCTGCCGAATGCCCCTTGCGGGGTGGAAGAGCCGAGAGACGGCCGGAACCGCTACTTGGGCAGCAACATGTCCACGATCACACGCACCATCTCGACGTAGCTGCGCAGGATCAGCAGCAGGAAGGCCGCGGCCCCGATAGCGACCGGCACGGCCCACAGCGAACCTGAGATGAGCCAGACAATGGGCCCGAGCAGCAGCACGGCGAGGGCAATGCCATTGGCGACAAAGTCGCCGCGCTTCACCAGGAAATGGAGCGTGCGGTACTGGTTGTTGGAATCTTCCATGTCGTTCTCCTCGATCTCTTCGTTGTGGGCTTTGTGGAAGCGGTTCAGTCCAGCTTGAGGTTCAGGCGCCTGACCAGTTCACTCCAGCGCTCGCGTTCCCGGTTCAGGAAGTCCGCGAATTGTTCGGGCGTTCCCCCTTCCACCGTGGTGCCTTCGTTCTTGAGCCGTGCGCCATACTCCGCAGATTGCAGTACGCGGTTCACGTCGCGATTGATCGTCGCTACGATGGACGCGGGCGTGCCGTCCGGCACGAGCAAGCCATAGGCGAGCGACGACTCGAATCCTGGCAGGGTTTCCGCGACCGTGGCAACGTTCGGCAGCAGTGCCAGGCGCCTGCGGCCCGTCACCGCGATCGCGCGCACACGGCCACCCTTGACCTGCGCCGCTGCCGAGGGCGCACTGTCGAAGAACAGTTGGATTTCGTTGGCGATGAGTGCCGTGTTGGTCTGCGCGTTTCCCTTGTACGGAATCAGCGTGAGATCGATCCCCGCCTTGACCTTGAGCATCTCGCCAGTGAGGTGCTGGGTCGTGCCCAGCCCGCCGGAGCCGTAGTTGATGGCCCCGGGCTTCTCCTTTGCGGCCTTGATGAGGTCGGGCAGCGTCCTGAACGGGCTGCCCGACGGCACGAGCAGTACCAAGGGCGCATCCATCAGCTTCACGACCGGCGTGAAATCCTTCGCTTCATAAGGCAGCTTCTTGTAGAGCAGCGGGTTGATCGCGATCATCGGATGCGTTGCAAAGAGGATCGTGTGGCCATCGGGCTTCGCGCGCGCCACGGCTGACGAGGCCACGCCGCCGCCTGCGCCGGCGATGTTCTCCACCACCACTGGCTGCGTCCACACCTGGCGCAGCTTGTCGGCCAGGAGACGCGCCTGCATGTCCGAGCCGCCACCCGGCGGAAACGGTACGACGAGCCGCACCGGCCGCGAAGGAAAGGCATCGGGCTGCTGCGCCGACACCGCGGTGACCACCAGCACCGTCGACAGTGCTGCGGCCCATACGCGCAATCCGCAGCGCGCCGGCTTCTTCCGAATCATTCCCGCCCACTCCTGTCGAGTGCTTTTGCCGCTCACTGCGGCGCCGTCGCGTCGCGCAGCCGCCCGCCAGCTGCGGCGACGCGCTCGAGCAGTACGCTGGGTTTCCAGCGCTTGCCGTAGCGCTCGTGCCACTCCTGCACCTGCGCGAGGATCGCGGATGCACCGACCGAATCGGCCCAGAACATGAGACCGCCGCGGTGACGCGGAAAGCCGAAACCATAGAGCCACATCACATCGATGTCGCTCGCGCGGTAGGCCTTGCCCTCTTCGAGGATGCGGCAGGCTTCATTGACCGACGCGAACAACGCGCGATGCAAGATTTCCTCGTCGCTGAAGGTGCGCTGCACGATGCCGAATTCCTTTGCCACCTCGGCAATCACCTGCTTGACCACCTCGTCAGGATGCGGCGTGCGATCGCCTTCGGCGTAGCGATACCAGCCCGCGCCGGTCTTCTGACCCTTGCGGCCCATTTCGACCATGCGATCAGGTATATGGAGTTTGCGATAACCCGGATCGGCCGCCGCACGGCGCTTGCGGCCTTCGTAGCTCACGTCCAGGCCCGACATATCGTTCACCGCAAACGGCCCCATCGGGTAGCCAAATGCGACCATGATGCGGTCGATCTGCTCGGGCAGAGCGCCTTCCTCCAGCATCAGCATCATCTCGGTCATCATGGGCGTGCGGCTGCGGTTCGCGGCGAATCCGTCGCAGGAACCTGCCACCGCGCCCACCTTTCCGAGATCGCGCGCCATCTTCATGGTTCGCGCGATCGTCTCGATCGGCGTTGCGCTGCCGCGAACGACTTCGCACAGCTTCATCACGTTGGCAGGCGCAAAGAAGTGTGCACCCGCGACGGCCTGCGGGCGCTTCGTCGCGTTGGCCATGATGTCGATGTCGATGGCCGATGAATTGGTAAGGAGCAATGCGCCTGGCTTCATCACCTGGTCGAGCCTGGAAAATACCTCCTGCTTCAGATCGACTCGCTCGAAGACAGCCTCGATCACCGCGTCACAGTCGCCAATGTCCGCATAGTCAGTGACGCCGCGGATCTTGGCGAGGCGCTCGTCCATCTGCGCCTGGGTGATGCTGCCGCGCTTGACGCTCACTCCGTAGTTGTCCCGAATGCGCTTGATGCCGCGATCCAACGCTTCCTGACTCATGTCGAGCACTTTCACTTCGACGCCCACATCAGCGAACGCCATGGCAATGCCCCCGCCCATCGTCCCGCCACCGACGATGGCGGCCGAGCGCACCGGCGATGGCTGCACGAGCGGCGAGGCCCCGGGGATCTTGGCAGCCTCCCGTTCGGCGAAGAACGCGTAACGAAGCGCTTTGGCCTCGTCGGCGTTCTCCAGTTCCTTGAAGAATTCGTGCTCCAGGGCCAAGCCCTCTTCGAAAGTCCTGGAAGTGGCTGCCTCGACCAGCGCCAGCGCCTTCTGCGGCGCCTTCAGATGGCGCGACTTGCGCAAGAGTGATTTGCGCGCGTCTTCGAATAGCACGGCAAGTTCATCAGCAGGCAGGGGCCTTCGCACCTCGGCCTGCGAACTGGGAAGCGGACGTGTCGCAGCAATGCGCCGGGCGTACTGCACCGCTGCCGAACGCAGGGTCGGCACGTCCACAATCTCGTTGAGGATGCCCAGGCGCAGGGCTTCGGCCGCATCCACATGGCGGCCGCTCACGATCATGTCGAGCGCAGCCTTGGGACCGATAAGGCGCGTGAGACGCTGCGTGCCGCCGCCGGCCGGCACGATGCCAAGCGACACTTCCGGCAGGCCGACCCTGGCGCCCGGTGCGGCAATACGATAGTGGCACGCCAGCGCATGTTCGAGACCACCGCCGAGCGCGTAGCCATGGATCGCCGCGACGACGGGCTTGCCGCTCTCCGCGATGGCGGCCGCACTCGTCCGCGTGGAAACGGGGCGTGCTCCGCCGAACTGGCGGATGTCTGCGCCCGCCATGAAATTGCGGCCGATGCCAATCAGAACGAACGCCTGAACGGCCGGGTCCGCATTGCCCGTGGCCAGCGCATCCATGATGCCTTCGCGCACGCCTGGGCCGAGGGCGTTGACAGGTGGATTGTCGATGGCGATCACGCCGACGCCATCTTCCACCGCGTATTTCACGGTCTGCACTTCACTCATGGTGTCTCCTTCAGCATCACGTCTGCGCCGTCGTTGCGGCAGATGGATGAATCGTAGCATGGTTCCGATGTAAAGCATGCATTCCGTTCATCGGAACTATGCGACCCAAGAACGTACAACGTCGTGGTTTCTATGGTCGGAACCGATTTCATTTTTATTGACACACGGCGGCACCCAGCGTAGATTTGCGTCCCATGAAAGAAACGTTTGCCGCCGCGTCCCCAGTGGCCTCCACGCTGACCGTGACCTGCCTGCCCGGCGGGCGCACTTTCGAGGCCACGTCGGAGGAAACCATCCTTGACGCCGCGCTTCGCCAAGGGCTCCTGCTGGCCCACAGCTGCCGTAACGGTGCCTGCGGCACCTGCAAGACCCGACTGGTGGAAGGCGAAGTGAACTATCGGGTACAGCCGGCCGCCCTCACCGTCGAGGATGCCGCGTCCGGCTATGCCCTGCCGTGCCAGGCCAGGGCGCGCACGGCCGTGGCGTTGGAGTGCAGCCCGATCAGCGCCGATGCCGCCACCCCCATGCGCCGCCTGGTCACACGCGTGCAGTCGCTCGACAAGCTGGCACCTGACGTGATGCGCATCCGCCTCAAGATGCCGGCCAACGGAAACTTCGCCTTCTACCCCGGCCAGTACATTGACATCGTGATGAACCCGGCGCTGCGTCGCAGCCTGTCGGTCGCGAACTCGCCCGACGAAGACGGATACATGGAGCTGCACCTGCGCAACTACGGCGGGCCGTTCAGCACCCACGTGTTCAACACGATGAAGGTGGGCGACCTGATCCGGGCCGAAGGGCCGCTCGGCACTTTCTTTGTGCGGACCGATAGCGACAAGCCCATCGTCTTCGTCGCCAGTGGCACAGGATTCGCGCCAGTCAAGGCAATGATCGAAGACCAACTGCGCAAAGGCGGGGTCCGGCCCATATCGCTTTACTGGGGAGGCCGCCGCCCAGCCGACCTGTATCACCATGAGTTGGCCCGCGTCTGGGCTGCCGAGCACGGCATCGACTATGTCCCTGTCGTGTCGGAGGCGCGGCCTGAAGACGCGTGGACCGGCCGCGTCGGTTTCGTGCACCAGGCCGTGCTGCAGGACTTGCCGAGCCTGGCAAGCCACCAAGTCTACGCATGCGGTGCACCCGTCGTCGTGGAATCGGCGAGGCGCGACTTCACATCGCTGCGCGGCCTGCCTTCGACCGAGTTCTATGCCGATGCTTTCCTGCCCGGTGCGACCCCGGCGGTGAACAGGTGACCTGCACCAAACACCCTCGAACCTGAAGCCACGCCCCGTCATGAAGCCGATCCGCAATTTCCTCGCCGCAGCGGCTGTTGCCGCCTGCACACTATCGGCCCATGCCGACACCTACCCTGCGCGCCCGATCAAGATGATTGTCGGCTTCGCGGCCGGCGGCACTACCGATGCCATTGCGCGCTTCTATGCGCAGAAAATGGGCGAGGAGCTCGGCACATCCATCGTGGTGGACAACAAGTCCGGCGCAGGCCAGATGCTCGCCATCCGGTCGACCCTTGGCGCAGCGCCGGATGGATACACCATCTATATGGGAACCGCCAGCGCCCTGTCGCAGTCCCCCGGCTTGCGCAAGTCCATGCCTTACGACACCCTGAAGGACTTCAGCATCATCGGGTTGGCCGCGAGCGCGCCCGGCGTCCTCGTCGTCAGCCCGCAGCTGCCAGTACGCAACCTGCGCGATCTGGCGAACCTTGCGAGCGCAAAGGAAGGCAAGCTCAACTACGGCTCATCGGGTGTGGGGTCCTCGAGCCATCTGCAGACCGAGTACCTGCTCAATCTCACTGGCATCCGGATGGAGCACATCCCCTTCAAGGCCGACGCGGACATCATGCGCGAGATAACGGCCGGCAGGGTCCAGATGGGCATCGCGCCGATCCAGGGGGCATGGGGTTCCATCACGAGCGGCAAGGTCCGCGCACTGGCCGTGACAGGCACGCGCCGCATGGCCGCATTGCCAGACGTTCCCAGCCTGACCGAGTCCGACTTCAAGGGACTCGACGGCGTGGACCCGTACAGCTACTACGGCTTGCTTGGCCCGGCCGGGATGCCGCCCGAAATCGTGGCGAAGCTCAATGACGCTCTCAACAAGGTGTCCCGCAAGCCCAACGTCGTCGGCCACGTGCAGCAGCGACTCTACGCCGAGCCCGCGGCGGGCAGTCCCCAGGCCTTCCGCGAATACATCCAACGCGACCTGGCGAAGTGGCGCGGATTTGCACGCCACGTGAACCTTCCCGATCAATGATGGTTTCGACTATCGGAACTAGTATTGACAAACAAAACCCGTGTTAAACTCAACCCAACCATCGGAGTGTTCTCATGATCTATACACGAAGCGGAGCGGACGCCCTGTCCAAGCGCGTCGACATCGTCTCGCCTGGCACCGGCAACAAGCATTGGGGCACCACGTACTTCGGTCCTCGAAGCTCCAATAAAGAAGCGACCGGCCCTCAGGCCACCATGTCCGAGCTGCAGGCCAACGAGTCGGTCGTGCCGCACTTCCACGGCGTTTCGATGTTCCAGTTGTTTATTGCCGGCTACGGCACCATCGGCAACCAAGGCAAGGAACTGAAGCCGCTCACGGTGCAGTTCAAGGATCACCACACCGCCTACGGACCCATCGTCGCCGGACCGCAGGGTCTGTGCTTCGTGGCCTTGCGCATGTACACGGGCAACTCGGAGCCGGTCTACCTCTCCGAGCCCGGCTATCGCGACCGCCTCAAGCCCAGCAAGCGCCGCAACCTCACGTCTCCGCAAGTTCACTTCTCCATCGAGCCGGTCATGCAGCACCGTACCGAAGTGGCATGGGAAACCTTGCTGGAGGCTGATGACGGCATGCATGCACAGGTTGTGCGCCTCGGTGCGGGCATGAAGGTGCAGGGCCCGGACCCGAAGGTGGCGGGCGGCTACTACGTTTTCGTGGGCAACGGCAGCATCGTGCACAACGGCGAGACATTGCCGAAGTGGTCGATGGTCGTGGTCGAGAACAACGAACCGGAGTTCGAGATTTGCGCCGGCGACCAAGGCCTTGAAGCCCTGGTACTGCAATACCCGCGCGAAGAGTCCTGACCGTCCCATGGGCTTGCCGGCTCGTCCGGCAAGCGCTGCGTTGGCTACGCGCTGGTCGCGTTCCATCACTTATGCATGTTGCCCAACGTCTGTCACGGCGGCCCTCTATGAAGAGCGCCGCCCAACACATTCCCTCCGTTTTCGATAGCTTCACGCGGTAGAGAAGCGGCCCCTCGCCGCACCAGTTTTGCAAGCGCACCGACTACGCAAGTCCGCCGTATTCCGCATCATGTGGGACCTGCGAGATTCAGCCCTCCACTTCGGAAGGGCGAACAGGAGTACCCGCTCACCCTTCCGCTTCACGCGTCTGCCGGCCTGGTGAGGTACCGCGCGGGCAGAGATCTGGGACGGTCTACACGCGCATCAAGACCGACTTGGTTTGGGTGTAGGCGTCGATCGATTCCGCGCCCATCTCGCGCCCGAACCCGGATTGCTTGTAGCCACCGATGGCCATGACAGGATCGGATTCAGCATAGGTGTTAATCCAGACGCGCCCGGACTTGATGGCACGCATCATCCGGTGCGCCCGTCCAACGTCACGCGTCCACACAGCGGCTGCCAGCCCGTACGGCGTGTCGTTGGCCTTCGCAACGGCGTCCTTCTCGTCCTTGAACGCGATGACGGAAAGCACCGGTCCGAAGATCTCTTCCCTCGCGATCGTCATGTCATTCGTCACACCGGCGAAGATGGTCGGCTCGACAAAATAGCCCGTAGTGCCGACGCGCGAGCCTCCCAGGACCAGCTTCGCCCCCTCTCGCCGGCCAGCTTCGACATAGGAAAGCACCCGCTCCAACTGCTTCGCCGAGATGAGCGGCCCCAGATCCGTATCGGCCGCAAAGGGCGAACCCACCTTGTAGCGGGACGCGGCCGACGCGACGCGCGCGACCACCTCGTCGTATAGGCTTTCGTGAACGAGCAGCCGCGTGCCTGCCGAGCAAACCTGACCCGAATTCCTGCAGAACGCCAGTGCCGACGTCTCGATCGCCCGGTCCAGGTCGGCATCCGGAAAGATGATGTTGGGTGACTTTCCGCCCAATTCCAGCGTCGCCTTCTTCATGTTGACGGCCGAGGCCTGCAGAATGCTGCGGCCCACGCCAGTGGACCCTGTGAAGGCGATCTTGTCCACGTCGGGATGCGCCGCCATGGCGGCGCCGACCACGGCACCATCACCTTGGACGATGTTGACGACGCCGTCGGGAAGCCCCGCTTCCTGGATAAGCTCGGCCAGCCGCAAGGTCGTCAATGGCGATTGTTCGGCAGGCTTCAGCACGGCGGTATTGCCGCAGGCCAGGGCGGGCGCGAGTTTGCTTGCAGCCATCACGAGCGGAAAGTTCCAGGCATTGATGAGAGCGCACACCCCCATCGGCTCGCGCACCATGTAGATGAAGCGGGAGTCGTCGCTGGCATTCGTAGTCCCGTAGATCTTGCTCGTCCAGCCTGCGTAATAGCGGAATCGTTCCGCGGTGCCCGCCACCTGTGTTCGGGTGAAACTCAACGGCGCACCGATGTCCAGCGATTCGAGCGCGGCGAGTTCTTCGGCATGCGCCTCGATCGCATCGGCGATCCTTTCCAGGTAGCGCCCGCGCACATGGGGCGATATGCCGGACCAGGACGGCCTTTCCAATGCGCACCGGGCCGCGGTGACCGCGGCGTCGACATCCCGCTCGTCGGCCTGAGCCACCTCGGCCAGGCACTCCTCCGTTGCGGGGTTGATCGTCTGGAAGGTTTTTCCCGATGCGCCGTCGATCCAGCGGCCATCGACCATGAGCTGCTTCTTGCCCGCTCCGATCCACTTAAGTGCTTGTTGCTGGCCGGTTTCGGCCTTCTCGACAGTTTGATTTACTGGCATGTTGATCTCCAATGACTCGAGTGCTGTTCAGGTCCGGCGCGCGATGGCGTCCTGACGGATCATGTCGGCGCCCTTCTCCCCGATCATCATGGTCGGTGCGTTGGTGTTCCCCGATGTGACGTGCGGCATGATCGATGCGTCGACGACGCGCAAGCGGCGGGCCCCTCTGACCCGCAGGCGTTCATCGACGACGGCCAGCTCATCATTTCCCATCTTGCAAGTGCCCGATGGATGGTGGGCGGAGTTGCCGTGTGCGCGCATGTATTCGAGGATCTCGTCGTCGGTACGCGCTTGCGGACCCGGCATCTTTTCCTCGATCACGCGCGACGCGAGAGGTTCGGTGCCCAGAATCTGGCGGATCGTCCGGATGCCCTGGATCACTGCCCGGACGTCGTCGGCGTGCGACAGGAAATTCGGCTGGAATGCCGGGGCCTCGCGCGGATCTGCGGAGCGCAGTGTCACCGTCCCGGTGCCCGCGGGGCGCAGACGGTAAACCGAGGCAGCAATCGAAGGCCGGTCATCTACCTCCACCACGCCGTCGCCGCGGTAGGTGAACGACATGGGGCGAAAGCTGATCTGCAGGTCCGCGTATGGTTCCTCTGGGCGACTTTTTACGAATGCAGCGGCCTGCGAAGACCCCAGCGCGAGATAACCCTTTCCAGTGAGCAGGTAGCGCAAGCCCTGCCAATACTTCCGCAAACCCGTGATCTCGTGGTTGTAGGAGCTCTCGCGCGTCGCCTCGTAGCTGGTATGCACGTAGAAGTGATCCTGGAGGTTCTGACCGACGCCGGGGCTGGCCAGAACCTGTGCGATCCCATGGCGCTGCAGTTCCTGCGGGGCGCCGACGCCCGACAGCATGAGAATCTGCGGCGAATTCAGCGCGCCCGCCGATAGGATGATTTCGCGCGCAGCCGCGACTCGGTGCAACTCGCCGCCCTCCAGCAACTCGACACCGACGGCTTCAGTGCCCTCGAACAGAATGCGCCTCACGAACGCCCCGGTGCGAATGGTGAGATTCGAGCGCGCGCGCACGGGCTCGACGTAAGCCATATAGGCGGAGTGACGCTTGCCATGGCGAATGTTGTGCTGCATGAACCCGACGCCATCGTGCAACTCGCCATTCAGGTCTTCGGTACGCGGGATCCCGATCCGGGCGGCCGCCTCGATGAAATCGGTCGAAGCGGGGTGGCGGATCACAGGGTCGCTGATCCACAACGGACCGCCCACGCTCCGATAAGCATCCGCGCCCCGCTCGTTGTGCTCCATGCGCTTGAAGTACGGAAGCACGTCCTCGAAGCCCCAACCCGGGTTGCCGAGGCTCTTCCAGGTGTCGAAGTCGCTGCGATGGCCGCGGATGAAGACCATGCCGTTGATGGAGCTGCTTCCCCCCAGCGCCTTGCCTCGCGGCCAGTACATCCGCCTGCCATGCAACTGCGGCATTGGCTCGGTGAAGTAGTTCCAGTTCATCTGATCGTGGAAATACAGCCGGGCCATGCCCGCCGGCGCCTTCACCCAGAACTGGTCCGCTTCGGGGCCCGCCTCAAGCAGCAGGACGCGTGAACCCGGGTCTTCGGAAAGCCGCCGCGCGAGCACGCAGCCAGCGGATCCGGCGCCAATGACAATGTAGTCGTACGTTTCTGTTGATTGGTCCATGGTGCGGCGCATGGCCTCCTAGATTTCGCCGAGCCGCTTCAAGGAGGCCGAAGCCCCCTCGAGATGGAACGAAGCGCGCGAAGTGGGGAGCGGAGTGACCAACATTTCAGTCCTTCGTGAACTTCAGGTCGACGGCGACCTTCGCCATGTCGGCGTACTCGCGCGCGAGGTACTCGGAAAAGTCCTTGGGCGACATGAAACTCGTGTCCGAGCCATCCGCGCGGATGCGGTCTCCCACCTCCTTGCTCTCGAGGGCGTACCGGATCGCTTCGGACAGCTTGTTGACCACCTCGGGCGGCGTGCCCGACTTGGCGAGCAGCCCCAACCAGACGCTGTAGGTAAAGTCGGTACCCAACTCGCGGAACGTCGGCACGTTGGGCAGCGCGGGCAGACGGGTCTGCGAAGTCACTGCGAGCGCCTTCATCCGTCCTCCCGCGATCTGGCCGCCGCTGCTGACGAATGCGTCGAAGAAGAATGACACCCGGCCCGCCATGACGTCCGGCATCACGGCACCGTTGCCTTTGTATGGCACGGCAAGCACCTGATTGAGGTTGTACGCTCGCTTGAACAGTTCACCTGCAATATGAGGCGCACCGGCCACTCCGCCGTGTCCATAACTGAGCTTGTCGCCCTCCCGGCGTGCCAAGGCGACGTAGTCGGCGATGCTGCGCACAGGCTCGTTCCCACCCACCAACATGATGAACGGGATACGGGACATCATGCCGACGCCGGTGAAATCCTTGGGCGAGTAACCGGGGTTGCTCTTGATATAGGGCAGCGTCGAGAAGTTGAGTGACTGCGCGAGGAGCGTATAGCCGTCCGCTGGTTGTTCGCGCACGTGCAGGATGCCGATGAGCGTATCGGCACCTGGGCGGTTATCGATGATGACCGGCTGTCCCAGCTTCTCGCTCATCTTCTGCGCGACGAGGCGCGTGGTCGCATCCGTGGCACCGCCCGGAGCCGTGCACACCACGATGCGGATGGGCCGGGTTGGCCAAGGCTCCGCCGCGGCGCACGTGCCTGCCATTGCGGCAAGGGCGAGGGCCGCGAAGGTTCTTCTGGTGATGTTGAGAGGTGTCATGTCGTCTCCTAGTGTTGTATTGGATCGTTTCACTGATCAGAACCATTGTCATTGTTCGGACGAACCTTTTGCAAATGAATAGAATGACGGGGTCCATAAGCAAAAGCACATGCCGAGCAAACTCGATGAAATTCCGTGGGCGCGGCGGCTGAAGCTGCGGCACCTCGAGGTGTTCCTGGCGGTTCACGAAACCGGCAGTCTTACCTCTGCGGCAGTGCGCCTGCACATGACCCAGCCAGCCCTTTCGCACTGGCTCGCGGACGCCGAAGAAGCGGTGGGCCGACCACTTTTCCTACGTCTTCGCCGGCTCACCTTGACCCCCGACGGAGAGGTGTTTCGCGCCCACGCGGCAAGGATGCTCGGCGATGTGGAACGCACTGATGCCGACTTGAAGGCTGTGCGCGCCGGCTTGCAGGGGCGATTGCATGTCGGGACGGGATTGCCGCGCGTGCTGTTGCCGCGTGCGATCGCCCGCCTGCACGAATCACGGCCCGGGATCTTTGTTTCGGTTTCGGAAGCACCCCTGCCGCAGTTGCTCGAGATGCTGGCCAAACGCGAAATCGACATGATCATCGGCGCCCTCGCCGCGCAGGCGCGTGCATCGGGCTTTGCCGTCGAACCGCTGCTCGTCGACAGCGTGCAAGTCGTCGCACGCCGGCAGCACCCGTGCCTCCAGCAACCCGCGACCTGGGAAAGCACGCTGCAATACCCATGGATCCTGCCTCCGGTGGGCGCCGTGATGCGCAGTGCGCTCGACGCTGCGTTCGCCGCCCAGCACCTGGCTCCGCCTATACCTTGCGTCGAAGCGAACTCATCGGTGCGCGTGCAACTTCTCCACGAAGAGCGCAACTACTTGTCTATCCTGTCCGCTTCGGAAGTGCTGCTCTACCGCTCGCAGGGCGTCCTGGACAATCTGCGCCTCTTTCCAGAGATCCCCTCGCCGGACATCGGCGCGATCTGGGAAGAAGAACGGGGTTCAGGACTCGTGAGCCATTTCCTTGAAGCACTGCGAACCCAGGCGCAGGTGGAGGCGCTCGAGGTCTCCCGGTAGGGCGCCAATCAACCGGGAGCTAGCGCGCAGCGGGGTGTGCGGAAGCGGTTCAGCCCGCGCTCACCATGCCCATCCAGTACTGCATGCTGGAGCCTGAGGTCTCCACATCGGTCTTGCGCACGAAGTCCAGGCGACCGTTGTCCCGGATGCGGAACACCGACAAAGCCGCCGGCACTGCCTCGATGCCGTTTGCAGCCCGCCGATTGAGGGCCTTGATGCTTGCCGCGACGAGCAGGCGGCCGGTTGGATCGATTGAGAAAGTCCGCACATGAAACGACTGCGTGTCCGCGTGCTGCAGCAGCGTCGGTTCGCCGGTGCGCGCGTCAATCGCATACACCGCGATGCTGTTCTCCCCTCCCGCGAAGACCTTGCCCTGCTGCGTTTCAACAGACTGATCGCAGCGGTTGGCCGCGTACACGAACTTTCCATTCGGATGCACATGGATCGCGCCGCCAAGCTGGCGCGGCAGCAGCTTTCCGGGTTCGCGCAGCATGTCGCGCGTGAACGCGGGGGCGCCTTCCAGGCGATCGTTCTCGTGGCGGAACATGTAGAGCCGGCTGGTCCTCTCGTCGGCCGCATAGAGCCACGGCATGGAAGGATGGAAATCCACATGGCGCGGGCCGAAGCCGAAGCCGCCACCGGGCGCTACGACCTGAACCGGCTTTGCCGCGCCATTGCCCAGGTCGAATGCACGCAGGGCGCCCGGGTCCTCGGGCTTGTTCGCCTGGGCGTGGTTGCCACGGTCCACGATCAGCACCGTGCGGCCGGACGGGAACACCATCACCTGATGCGGGTAGATGCCGAAGTCCGCCTCCGCATCTTGCGGGATCTCATCCAACACGCGGCCATCCGTGTCCAGCCGGTGCACCGACAGGTCGCCCTTGCCGAAGTTGTGCGCATTGATCGCGAACCGGCCGTTGGCGTCCACGCACATGTGAACCGCGCGCTTGCGCAGCGCCACCGGCTCGCCGAGGGCCTCGAGCGTGCCATCCGCCCCGATGCGAAACGCGCTCAGGTGATTGCGGTCGGACGCGACGCGCGGACCGCCGCTGCTGGTGCTGATGTAGAGCACAGGCAGCAACGGATGCCGCCACGCGTATTGCACCTTCGCCGGCAGCGTGATCGAGGAGCGCTTGGCGAGCGCGGCACCATCGACGTCGACCGCCCAGCAGGACAGCACCTCGTCCACGGCGCTGTAGAGATACGTGCCGCTCATGGCGCGATGGGTGTGAACATCGGCACAGCCGTGCCGTTCTCCGAATGGCGGAACACGACCTGTACGCGCTGTCCAATGCGCACCGTATCGAGGTCCGTGCCAACGATATTGGTCATCACCGTAGGGCCCTCGTCGAGCGTGACGTAGGCAATGCAGTACGGCGCCCCCGGGCCGCGGCGCGCGACGCTGAAGGTGTAGATCTCGCCTTGGCCTTTAGCATCTTCCCAATGCACATCCGTACTCCAGCAGAAAGGGCACATCGTGCGCGGATAGTGGTGCGCCTGGCCGCAGGCGCGGCAGGTCTTGAGCACGAGGCGCCCCTGCGCGGCCGCGTCGAAAAATGCCCCGTCGCCGGGATTGAGCGGTGGATCGACGATCTTGCGGTCTTCGTTGAAGGTGGGCATGGCTTAGTCCCTTTCCAGGATGACAGTGGCGGCGCCGTGGCGGTGGCCGATGGCCCCGCCGATGCCTGTGGCGAGCGCGAGCCGGCAGTTGGGCACCTGCACCTTGGGATGCGCTTCGCCGCGCAGCTGGCGCACGGCCTCGATGATCTTCGTCATGCCGCCGCGGTTGGCGGGATGGTTGTTGCACAGGCCCCCGCCGTCCGTGTTGAATGGCAGCTTTCCCAACCCCGAGATCAGGTTGCCGTCCATCACGAACCTTCCGCCCTCCCCCTTTTTGCAGAACCCGAGGTCCTCGAGCTGCAGCAGCACGGTGATGGTGAAGCTGTCGTAGATGGAGGCGTACTGGATGTCAGCGGGTGTCACGCCCGCCTCCTCGAAGGCGCGCGGCCCGGTCCACGCCGCACCGGTGTAGGTGAGGTCGATCTTGCCGCCTGACTGGTGCTTGGTCGTCTCGCTGGCGCCAATGAGCTTCACGCGTGGGCGGTTGAGCGACTTCGCGATCTCAGGCCGCGCGACGATGATGGCGCCGCCGCCGTCGCTCACCACGCAGGAGTCGAGCCGGTGGAGCGGATCGGAGATGACGGGCGAGGCGAGCACGTCCTCGACCGTCACCAAGTCGCGCAGCATGGCATGGGGGTTGTGCTGCGCGTGGTGTGATGCTGCGACCTTGATCCAGGCGAGCTGCTCGGACGTGGTCCCGAACTCGTGCATGTGCCGTTTCGCACTCATTGCATAGAGATTGAGGTTGACCGGCGAGTACGGGAACTCATAGGGCGACTCCGGCAGGTTGGTCCCGCGTACGCGCACGGTGGTGCCGGAGCTGCCTTCGGAATTGGGCCGGCCTGCCAGGGTGATGAGCGCAACGTTGCACTTGCCTGCCGCAATCGCCTGCGCCGCGTGTGCGACGTGCATGAGGTAAGAGCAACCACCCATATCGGTCGAGTCGATGTGGCGCAGCTTTTCCAGGTTGAGATGGCTTGCCAGCGACCAGGCGTTGGCGCCCGGCGCATCAGCGGCGCAAAAGAACCCGTCAATGTCAGTGCGGGACAAGCCCGCGTCCTCGATCGCGCCCTTGGCGACTTCGGCATGCAGTTGAGCCACCGAATGATCCGGCGCCTTGCGCAGCGGATGCTCGTACGCCCCGATGATGTAAGCCTTGCCCTTGATCGTCATGGTTGCAGGTTACCCGTGTTGGATTGAGAGTTTTGCCTTGTTTGACAGTTCCACTGGCTGGAATGCGTGTTATCTGTCAGAACTCATGATACCATTGCTGCACGCACAAGCCATATGGCAATTGGAGACAGCATGAACGACACCCCCTTCAAGGTCTGGCAGTGCATCCTGTGCGGCTTCATCTACGAGGAAGCCGCCGGCATGCCGCAGGACGGCATTGCGCCCGGCACGCGCTGGGCCGACGTGCCCCCGACCTGGATCTGTCCCGAGTGCTCGGCGACCAAGGCCGACTTCGAAATGATCGAAATCTGACAACGCAAGGCAAACCCAGCATGATCGATGTTCTGGTCATCGGCGGCGGCAACGCAGCCCTGTGCGCCGCGCTCATGGCGCGCGAGGCCGGTGCCAGCGTGCTGCTGGTCGAGGCCTCGCCACGCGAATGGCGCGGCGGCAATTCCCAGCACACCCGCAACCTGCGCTGCATGCACGATGCGCCGCAGGACGTGCTGGTCGAGGCCTATCCCGAAGAAGAGTACTGGCAGGACCTGCTGAAGGTCACGGGCGGACTCACTGACGAGCACCTCGCGCGGATCGCGATCCGCGCGTCGTCGAGCTGCCGCGACTGGATGCGCAGCCACGGCGTGCACTTCCAGCCACCGCTGTCCGGCGCGCTGCACGTGGCGCGCACCAACGCCTTCTTCATGGGCGGCGGCAAGGCGCTCGTGAATGCCTATTTCCGCAGTGCCGAGAAGCTGGGAGTACATATCCGCTACGACACGCCCGTCGTTTCGGTCGAACTCGATGGTGACCGCTTTGTCGCGGCGCTGACCGCCAAGGGCGAGCGCATCGAGGCGCGCAGTTGCGTGCTGGCCGCCGGCGGCTTCGAATCCAATCGCGAATGGCTCAGCGAAGCCTGGGGCGTGAACGAGCGGGGCGAGCGCCCGGTGGAGAATTTCCTGATCCGCGGCACCCGCTTCAACGAGGGTGTGCTGCTCAAGGCCATGATCAAAGCCGGCGCCGATTCCATCGGCGATCCGACGCAAGCGCACATGGTCGCAATCGATGCGCGCGCGCCGTTGTACGACGGCGGCATCTGCACGCGCATCGACTGCGTGTCGCTTGGCGTCGTGGTCAACCGCGAGGCGCAGCGCTTCTATGACGAAGGGGAAGACTTCTGGCCCAAGCGCTATGCGATCTGGGGCCGGCTGGTGGCGCAACAGCCGGGGCAGATCGGCTATTCGATCATCGACCGCAAGGCCATCGGTCGCTTCATGCCGCCGGTGTTTCCGGGTACGGTGGCGGACAGCCTGCCGGAACTCGCGCGCAAACTGGGCCTGCCTGAAGCGGCCTTCGTCGAAACCATCAATGCCTACAACGCGGCCTGTCGTGTCGGCACCTTCGACCACACCGCGCTCGACGATTGCCACACCGAAGGACTGGCGCCCGCCAAGACGCATTGGGCGCGGCCGATCGACACGCCGCCCTACTACGGCTATGCGCTCCGGCCCGGCGTCACCTTTACCTACCTGGGGCTGCGTGTGAACGATCAATCGGCTGTGCATTTCAATGGCCGTCCGTGTCCGAACCTCTTCGTCGCGGGCGAGATGATGGCCGGCAACGTGCTCGGCAAGGGCTACACCGCGGGCGTCGGCATGGCCATCGGCACGGCCTTCGGTCGCATCGCGGGCACGCAGGCGGCCAAGGCTGCGAGTACTCTGAAGGAGGCACGGCATGCAATCGCTTGATGCCCTGACACGTGAAGCCGCATCGCTCGCAAGTGGCGGCGGGCGAGCTGTGATCCCGATCCTGAGCGAACGCGAAGCCGAGGTCGGCCGCCAGATGCAGATCTGCAATGCCTGCCGCTATTGCGAAGGTTTCTGCGCAGTCTTCCCGGCAATGACGCGGCGGCTGGAGTTCGGCCGCGCCGACATCCACTACCTTGCCAATCTCTGCCACAACTGCGGCGCATGCCTGCATGCCTGCCAGTACGCGCCGCCGCATGAGTTCGCGGTAAACGTGCCGCGCGCGATGGCAGAGGTGCGTGGCCAGACCTACGCCGACTATGCCTGGCCGCCGGCGCTGGGCAAGCTGTACCAGCGCAATGGACTGACCCTGTCGCTTGCGCTGGCGGCGGGGCTGGCGTTGTTCCTGATGCTGGCGGTGGCACTCAAGGGAACGCTGTGGGGTGTGCCGCTGCAAGGCAACTTCTACAACCTGTTTCCCCACAACCTGCTGGTCAGCCTTTTCGGGCCGGTATTTGTGTTCGTGGCCGTCGCGCTGGGAATGGGCGTGACGCGTTTCTGGCGCGAGCTGAAGCCCGCGACCAGCGGCGCGTCCGTGAGCGTCTCGGCGGCAGCAGAAGCGACCGACGCAGTGCTGCGCCTCAAGTACCTCGATGGCGGCCACGGCAAGGGCTGCCATGACGAGGACGACGCGTACACGCTGCGCCGGCGTCGCTTCCACCACTTCACCTTCTACGGCTTCCTGCTGTGCTTCGCGGCCACCTCCGTCGCGACGCTTTATCACTACATCCTCGGGTGGCACGCGCCCTACGAGTTGCCGAGCCTTCCCAAGCTGCTCGGTGTGGTGGGCGGCGTGAGCCTGATGATCGGCACCGGGGGGCTCTGGCGCCTCAACCGCCGTCGCCATGCCCTCCAGTCCGACGCTGCGCAGAAGCCTATGGACCTGGGCTTCATCGCCCTGCTGTTCCTCACCAGCGCAAGCGGACTTGCACTATGGCTCGGGCGTGGCACGCCGGCGCTCGCGCTGCTGCTGTGCCTGCACCTCGGCGCGGTGATGGCGCTCTTCGCCACGCTTCCCTACGGCAAATTTGCCCACGGCATCTTTCGCAGTGCAGCACTGCTGCGCCACGCGGTGGAGAAGCGGCAGCCCAACCGCCTGCAGCTCGGCTCGGATTGAAAACTACATCAGGAGACAGACGTGCCATTGAAATCCTTCACGCGGATCATCGCAGCCGCTTGCACCTTTGCTTTCGCCGTCGGCGCTGCGCAAGCGCAGCAATACCCGTCGCGCCCGATCAAGATCCTGGTGGGCTTTGCCGCAGGCGGCGGCGTTGACACGATCGCACGCATCTACGCACACAAATTGCAGGAGATCTTGGGTACACCCATCATCGTGGAGAACAAGCCGGGGGCATCCGAGTTGCAGGCAATCACCCCGCTCGTGAACGCGCAGCCGGACGGCTACACGCTCATGATGACGAGTGCCAGCAGCATGGTGCGAGGTCCTGGCGTGCGCACCGATCTGCCTTATGACCCGCTCAAGCAGATGACCTTCATCGCCAAACCCGCGACGGTCGAAGCGGCGTATGTGGTCAGGAATGACCTGCCGATCAAGACGGTGCCTGAGCTTTTGGCCTATGCCCGAGCGAACCCCAAGAAGCTGAACTATGGCTCCGCGGGCATCGGATCGTCCAACCACCTCTTGACCGAGCAGATGAAGATGCTCACGAAGACGGAGCTGGTGCATATCCCGTACAAGAGCGACGCCGAAGTGGCACGCGAGATGGCAGCCGGCACACTGGACTTTGCCATCGCGATCACGACGTTCACGGTGCCATTCATCAAGGACAACAAGATTCGCGCGATCGGCGTCACAGGCGCACAACGCGTCGCGGCCCTACCCGATGTTCCCACCCTCGATGAAAGCGGCGTGCAGGAACTCAAGGACCTGGGCAACTACCTCTTCTACGGTCTTGTCGGTCCGGCCAACCTGCCGCAGCCCGTCGTCGCCAAGCTCAACGATGCGATGAACAAGGCCGCCGTCATGCCCGACGTGGCACAACGGCTCCAAGGCGCGCAATTCCGCCCCGCCACAAGCACGCCCGACGAGTTTCGCCAGCTCATCGAAAGTGAGCTGGCCAAGTGGAAGGAGATCGGCAAGACGGTAAAGGTGGGTAATTTCTGAAATGCCTACCATGCAGGCCGACTTGCTTCATGACTTCATCGTTGTCGGCGCGGGCAGCGCCGGCGCCATTGTGGCCAGCCGCCTGAGCGAGGACGGCAGGTACTCCGTCCTGCTGCTGGAAGCAGGTGGCTGGGATCGCAACCCTTGGATCCACATTCCGCTCGGAGTAGGCAAGACCATCACCAACAAGAAGGTGAACTGGGCTTTCCAGACCGAACCGGTCCCCCACCTGGGTGACCGCAGCGTGTACCTGGCCTGCGGCAAGGTCGTGGGTGGCTCGGGTGCGATCAACGGCATGGTGCACGTGCGGGGCCAGCGCGAGGACTTCGATGGCTGGCAAGAGGCTGGCTGCGACGGCTGGGGCTGGAGCGATGTCCTGCCCTACTTCCGAAGGTCGGAGGACCACTACCTGGGCGATACGCCGCTGCACGGCAAGGGCGGCCCGGTGAGCGTCACGAAGTCGCGCACGCCGTCGGTGCTGTGCGACCACTTCATCGCGGCCGGCATCAACGCCGGCCTCGAGCGCAACGACGACTTCAACGGCGAGAAGCAAGACGGCGTCGGCGTCTATGACCACACAGTGCGGCGCGGCCTGCG
>Ga0182006_1000638_pt1 | contig 24857 bp, 21 predicted proteins | sample Sormic07211104_1_FD_123022 | JGI IMG/M metagenome (GOLD analysis project Ga0182006, IMG submission 123022) | Rhizosphere microbial communities from Sorghum bicolor, Mead, Nebraska, USA - 072115-104_1 MetaG | ecosystem: Host-associated > Plants > Roots > Rhizosphere | place: USA: Nebraska...
TAATATTTGATGCTTCCGTTTGCGGCAGTTCCGTAAGCGGCAAACATAGATTCGGTTGTGGTATAACGGGCACGCTCTTTATTGTAAACATCAGTTTCCAAATCCAGAATATCGCCTGTAGATGCATAATGCAAAGAATTAAACTTCGGTTTAGCATCTATAAAGAAATCGGTATTTAAAGAGATTTTAACCGGGCCAGTTCCTTTTTTGGTAGTGAGTACAATTACACCATTGGCAGATCTGGAGCCGTAAATAGAAGAGGCTGCCGCATCTTTTAAAACCGTTACCGATTCAATATCATAAGGGTTAATTTCTTCGATAGGCGTTTCAGAGGGTAAACCATCAATTACAATCAATGGATCTGTTCTGATCGCTGTTTGCGATAGAGAAAATGTTCCCCTACCACGGATAATCTGTTTATCGGCACCTAGCCCAAAGGGATTTTTATCGTATGCTAAACCTGCTACGCGGCCTTCAAGGGCAGCTAGAATGCTCGGATTAATTTGCTCATTCAGTTTTTTGCCATCAACAACAGAAAATGCACCCGCGTTTCTTTCTAAAGGAAGTGATTGAAAACCGTTTACTACAACCTCTGCCAATAATGATGCATTGGCATTTAGCCTTACGGTAACCACTTTTAGTGCCGCAGTACGATCAAAATGCTGTGTGTGAGAAAGATAGCCTATGTAGCTGATATCAAGTGTATTGTATTGATCGGTTAGATTGAGGTTAAAATGTCCGTTACCATCCGTCAAAATATACCTATTGGTTCCTTTTATTTTTACCGAAGCACCTGGTAACGGCGATCCCAAACTGTCGGTAACCATTCCGTGTAAAATGTACTCATCCTGGATATCGGGCTTCAGCTCTTTTAATATAATTGTACGGTTATTGCTAATTTCGTAACTAAAATTCTGCCCTTTAACTACTGCGTCCATAATGGTTTTAAGGTCGGTAGTAGCTAAACTGAAAGTAATTGGCTTTGCTTTTTTTACCAAAGCTGCATCGTACACAAACTCGTAAGCTGTTTTAGACGAGATTTGCGAAATAACCGTATTTAATGGTGCCTGGTTAAAGTTATATTGGTTGTTCTGTGCCTTTGCTTCTACAGCTAATAATGCTACAAAGCAAAAAACAACTGGCCAGTTCAATAAATACCTGCATCCAGATCGGACGAGGCGAAAGTAATGGTTTGTCATAAAAAAATTAGTTTGGTTGGTTAATTGATCGACGATGGAGAAACCTTAACCTTTAAATACTATCTTATTCTCTTTGATTTTAAAATTGCAGTCTGTAGCTTTCGAAATGATCTCGAGTACCTCATCAATATCAGCCTTACGCGATATTTTGATGTAGAGGTTCTTTTGCGGAATAGATTTCACATCTGCTTCTACATTGTACCAGCGGGCAATTTTCTGCATCACTACGCTTAATGGTACATCATTAAACAAAAACTCCCCCTTTGTCCACGCGTTAAAATCTTCGGCCGAAACATCCTGAAGATCCAATTTGCCATGGTGGCTAATTACCTGTTGATTTGGTTTTAACACCACCTGCCCACCGTTTGCATTTGCAAATTGTACACTACCTTCGAGCAGGGTCGTTAATGTTCCTTCATCTTCCGGATAACTGCTTACGTTAAACTCGGTACCAAGAACCTTAATCTCATTGCCCTCTACATTTACAATAAATGGTTTAAGCGCGTTTTTGGCCACTTTAAAGAAAGCTTCGCCCGAAACGGTAACTTTTCTTTCTGCTCCACGAAAATCTGTCGGGAAGATAAGTTTAGAACCAGCGTTAAGCATTACCACCGAGCCGTCGCTCAAGGTAACACGGTATTCGCCACCATTTGGGGTAGTTAAGGTATTCAGTTTAGAGGCTTCTGCGGAATCAGCATCATTGGCCATAAAAACCATCGTTCCATTGGCCTGGGTGCGTATTGTTACACCCCTGCTTTTGTAAACTACCTTTGCCGTGCCCTCGCTTAAAGGTGTAATTCTTCCGCTTAAGCTTAACATGGCTTTTGCCGAACCGGGTACAATTGAGTTACCGCTGAAATAAAACCTGGCCATAAGTAAGCAAACCGAAGCCACGATCAAAATGGCTGCAGCCACGCGGATAAAATTGCTCGATTTGAATATCTTTAAGAAGCGGCTTTCTTTTTTTGCAAAAAGTTTTGCCGATAAGCCTGCATGGATTACCGCTAGCCGTTCTTCTTCACCGGCATTAAAAGATTCGGAATCTTTTTCGAATTCCGAACGGATCAGACTTTCCAGTTCCTGGGCTGTTGCATTTTCAAAATGCCCGAATAAGCGCTCAAGCTCTTTCGCATTGCTTTGATTGGCAATAAATTTTTCGAATAATTTGGGATTTAAAGGTGTTTTTTCCATCGTTGTCAATATATAATATGCACGAGATGGACAAACACACTATCGTACCTTGATTTTTTTTTGAAAAATATTTTTTTTAATGCTTCAAATAGGCTGCAATACAGAAAACAATAAACTCTTGAGCGTGAAAAAAGACGTAGCGCTTGATGTATTTGGTAGCACTAACCAGTTGATTACTTACAGTAGATGGACTTAGTGATAAAATTTCTGCGGCTTCCTGATAGCTTTTACCCTCTATCCTGCACAATTTAAAAATCTCTTTGCGCTGTGGCGGGAGTTTTTCTATGGCCTGGTTCAACAGTTCTACCCTTTCTTTATTAAAGATGTAGGCTTCAGTCTGATCGTAAAATTCGGCGAAAGTTTCCAGTAAATGGCGCTGCATCTTAACATCCAAAGCCAGTTTACGGTAATAAGCGTATATCGTATTTTGGGCAATCGTAAAAATCCAGGCTTTAAACGATTTGTTTACATCTATTTCAGCCCTGTTCAACCAAACTTTAACAAACACATCCTGAAGCAGTTCATCTACAACCTCATTCAGTTTAATCATGCGCTGCATTTTAGGTAAAAGCATTTTGCTGTACCTTGCGTAAATAAAGTCAAAAGCATATTGTTGACCATCTTTCAGGTCTTCTAAATACTTTAATTCTTCCTTATCGTGCAGATTGTCAGGGGACATTTTGTCAAATCTACAAAATACGCAGAATTATTGATCAATTTGTACTTATATTTAACAATATAAAGAGAAATTGTCGCGATAATAAGACGGATAAAACAGAGAGGCCCTGCAATTTTCATCAAATTGCAGCGCCTATAATTTAACCATCAGGATTTAGAATCTATAAAAAATTACTTCGTATCAATTTCTACCTTACCACCGTTTTTAAACAGATCGTGGGAGATGAAATATCCGTTATTCGTTTTGCCATCTACTTTAATGCTGGTAATTCCCCTTCCCTTGCCGGGTTTGGTTATGGTTAGCAATTTCCCTGTGCTGGTTTTCCATTTAACTTCATCAAAAAGTGGAGCAGTAACTAAATATTCGGCATCTGTTGCGGAGAATGGATACAAACCTAAAGAACTGAATACATACCAGGCCGACATTTCGCCGGCATCATCCATCCCTGAAAGCGCCAAACCATCGCTCCCTATACCATATAGCTCATTTAAGATTTTATCGATAATTTTTTGCGATTTTTCTGGCTTCCCGATAAACGTATAAGCAAAAGGAGCTTCATGATCGGGCTGATTTCCCTGGCAGTATTGACCAATCATGGTTTCTACATTCCTTGCAATATATTTGGGGTTCCAGGGTACAGTAAACAGGGAATCTAACTTGGATTCAAACCCTTTGGCACCGCCGTACAGTTCGATTAAACCTTTCATATCGTGTGGGGCGTAAAACGAAACCTGCCAGGCATTGGCTTCCCTGTACATATATTCGTAATAGGGGTATTGTGGATTAAACGGTTTAATCCAATCGCCATTCTCTAATCTGCCCCTCATGAAGCGTGTACTTGGATCGAACATATTTTTATAATTTTTCGATCTCGTCATCAAAGTGCGGTAATTGCTGCTATCACCCAGTTTTTTGGCGATTTGGGCCAGCGAATAATCATCGTATGCGTATTCCAGTGTTTTAGAAACGCCCGCCTTGGCTTTGGTTTCGACATGTGGATTTTTAACATCAGGATCTGAGATATAACCCTTCTCGATATATTCTTTCACAAATGGACGGGCACCACCATCTACATTGGCATTACGCAATAAAATTTGATAAGTACCCTTGATATCGAAATTATCAATTCCCCTCAAATAAGCGCCTGCAATAGAAGATGCGCCATGGTCGCCATGAAAAAACGTTGGGATGAAACCTGTTTTGTCGCCAACATCTTTCATTGATTTAATTACATCCAGGGTAACCTTAGGTGTAATTAAGCCGAGCAGTACATCCTTATTGCGATAGGTGTCCCAAAGGGAAGGTTCGGTATAATAATTGAAATTACCCTTTGCAATAGTGTGCTTGGCATCTTTAAATTCCCCGTTTACATCACTCCGCAAAGCCGGCCATAGAAAAGAGCGGTACAAACAAGAATATAACATTTGTTTTTGTTTTTCGGTACCACCCTTTACCTGTATGGTAGATAAAAGCGTTTCCCATTTTGCTGTCGCTTCATTGCGGATCTCGTGAAAAGTCTTGTTGCCAATCTCTTTTTCCAGGTTTTCTTTGGCATTGGCCGTACTTACAAACGACAAGCCGATTTTAAGTTCTACAGGCCCTGTACCACCATCAGCCAAGTGCATAATTGCATAACCTGAGCGTTTACCTACATCAGTCTGATCAAGTTTTTCGATCTTGCCATTTACAGTTGCATAGAAATATACATTTTCACCACCCTGAAAGCCTTGTATAGCCGAAGTGCCAACTTGCTCGATATTCCAGGTAGAAACCCTGCTATTGGCCTTTCCCATATCGAAAAGAATCTGTCTGTTAGCGGGATTTTTATATTCATATTGATGAAATCCACACCTCAAGGTTGAAGTGAGCTTCACATTTATTTTATAATCGTTTAGATAAACCTGGTAAAAACCTGGTGCCGAACTTTCATTTTTGTGCGAAAATTTCGATCCGAATTTACCGTTAGCATCAGATAGTGGTAAAATAGGAATGTTGCACAGGTTCCAGTGCCCTTTATTGGTGTGTGCAAAGCCATAAATGGTATCATCTTCATATTCGTAACCTGCACCAGATCCAAACTCGGTAATCGGGCTTAACTGCACCATCGCATTGGGTAATGCGCTACCTGGAAAAGTTAAACCTGCCCAAGACCGCCAGCCCTGTGGCAACTCATAACCTAAAATTTTTGGATCGGTTAAGGGCGCTGTACCGATAAAAGTATTTACATATTTGGTAAAAGCTGTTTTGGATTGACTTTGAGCAGTATATACGCTCGTAAGGCTCAAAAACAAAATTAAGGTTAACAATTTGGTTAGCGATTTCATTTTACATAAAACGTTTTAGTGTGTGTTATCAAATATAGAAAATCTATTAAAATCCAGTCTAAAATATCATAATAGTTACCTGCTAAAATTTCGCTGATTCAAATACCGGATGCTTAAATAACTGAATAGTATGCCAATAATCGATATGTATTCATTAACTGGCAGGCAATACAATAGTTTGATTATCTATATATTTGAATACACACTAATCAAATAACCAACATGTTTTTTAATTGCAAGCAAGTTATTCTCTGCACGCTTATCTCATTTTTAGCCTTTAGCTTTTACACACCTGTTTTCGCTCAACAGAAAGAAAAACCTTCATTATTGCTTTGGGACGATAAACCTGCAAAAAACTGGATGACAGAAGCCTACCCTATTGGTAATGGTCGCATTGGCGGTATGATTTTCGGCGGTGTTAATCAGGAACATATTCAGTTTAATGATAATACACTCTGGACCGGAGATGAAAATGATCGGGGCATGTATCAGGCTTTTGGCGATATATTTATTGATTTCGATAATAAAGAACAAAATTTCAGCAATTATACACGGAAATTAAATCTAACTGATGCGGTTCATTCCACCAGTTATACTCAAAATGGGACCAGTTATAAACGTGAATATTTCTGCAGCTTTCCGGATAAAGTAATGGTTTTAAGGTTAACTGCTGATCAGAAAAGATCATACTCAGGCACGCTTAGACTTAAAAACGCGCATCAGGGCAATATCACGGTAAACGGAAATACCATCCAGTTTATTGGCAAATTATCCAACGGAATGACTTATCAGGCCACTGCTTTGGTTAAAATCGAAAATGGTAGCAGCCATGCTGTTAAAGACGATGATGGCGAAAAATTAAAAATAGAAAATGCAGATGCCATAACCATCCTCTTTACTGCTGCTACTAATTATAGCAACAAACGTAGCGAAAATTGGAAGGGAGAAGAGCCTGCTTCCAAGATAGACCGTATCCTAAAACAAGCAAGTACAAAATCATATTCAAGTCTTTTAAAAGCACACGTTCAGGATTACCAGCAATTATTTAACCGTTTGGCGATTAACTTGGGTGAGCATGATATTAAAAACAACAGTTTACCAACTTATCAAAGGCTAATCAATTATAAAAAAACGCCTGATCCAGCCTTAGAAACCTTAATTTTTCAATACGGAAGATACCTCCTGATCAGTTCATCAAGAGAGGGCGGTTTACCAGCCAACCTGCAAGGTCTCTGGAACGAAAGCAATACTCCGCCATGGGGCAGCGATTATCACTCCAACATCAATATCCAGATGAATTATTGGCTGGCTGAGCCAACCAATCTTTCTGAATGCATAATCCCATATCTCGATTACATCAACAGCATGCGGGAAGTGAGTGCTGTGGCTACACGAAAACAATACCCAAATACCCGTGGCTGGACCGTAAAAACCGAAAATAATATTTTCGGCGGAATGAGTTTTTTGTGGAATACGCCTGGTAGCGCATGGTATGCACAAGCACTGTGGGAGCACTACGCTTTTACAAAGGACAAAGATTATTTAAAGAATTTTGCCTACCCTATTATCAAAGAAATCTCGGAGTTTTGGGATGACCATTTGAAAAGAAGACCAGATGGCACTTTGGTATCGCCATTGGGCTGGTCGCCAGAACATGGGCCAACTGAAGATGGTGTAACCCACGATCAGCAAATTGTATACGATCTCTTTACCAACTATATAGAAGCAGCCGAAATTTTAGGCATTGATGGTGATTACAAAAAACACATTGCAGACCTTAAAGCACACTTATTAAAGCCTAAAATTGGCAAATGGGGGCAATTGCAGGAATGGGAAACCGACCGTGATGATCCTAAAGATCAACACAGACACATTTCTCATCTGTTTGGCCTGCATCCAGGGAGAGAAATCAGCACCATTAAAACACCAGAACTTGCCAAAGCTGCAAGGGTAACTTTAACCGCCCGTGGCGACGAATCGACAGGATGGTCTATGGCCTGGAAGATTAACTTTTGGGCCAGACTACAGGATGGAAATCATGCCTACAAAATATTACAGAACTTCATTACACCGGTAGGTGGCTCAGGTACCGATTACAACAAAGGTGGCGGCATTTACACCAATCTTTTCTGTGCTCACCCACCTTTCCAGATTGATGGGAATTTTGGTTACACTGCAGGCGTTTCAGAAATGCTTTTACAAAGCCAGGCCGGTGAATTGCAATTTTTACCTGCCCTGCCCGATCGATGGTCAACAGGAAGTATTCAGGGTTTAAGAGCGAGGGGTAACTTCGAAATTACCGATCTACATTGGAAAGACGGTAAAGTTATAAAGCTGTCAATCAAATCGTTATTAGGTGAAGATTGTATTCTGAGATCTCCCAATGCGTTAAAGCCTAAGCTTAAAGGCATCGATGAGGAAAAATCAGGAAATGACTTTAAATACCGTTTTAAAACACAGGCTGGAAAAGTATATCGTTTTGAAGGCTAAAACAAATTAGGGGAAGTGAGGGATTGAATGGGGAAATGGTTAAACAAGCTATTCCAACATTCAATCATTCAAAACGCACTCATTCGATCATTCCCCTCCAAACATTTCTCTTTCAATTTTCGTTTAATCATAAATAGATTTTGTTATGAGCACATCTGATAAATTATTAGCCGAACATAACGCTAAAGTTGTTGTACTTGATTTTATCGATGCCTTAAACACCGAAAATTTTGAAATGGCCAGGGCACAACTGCATGACGATATGATTTTTAAAGGTATTATGGGCGAAAGAAATGGCGCAGATATTTACATCGAAGACATGAAGAAAATGAAATTCAAATACGATGTTAAAAAAGTATTTTTAGATTTTGAGGATGTTTGTTTGTGGTACGATATAAACATGGGCAAAAACACCATATATGCCTGTGGCTGGTACCAATTAGCCAATGAAAAGATTAAATCGTTCCAGGTAATTTTCGACCCGAGACCAATTTTATAATCAGCAAACCTGTTTGAGTTTTTTAATGATAATGTGGCGACCTTCCAACTGAAAAATAAACAGTAAGAACTCATCAGTTTCGCTGATTTCTATATTTTTCATCGTGCCAGATAGGTCATCACTATTCGAAATCATATCACCAACCTTTAATTCTAAAAGTGTCGATGTAGGTAAACTATCATTTACAGTGATCATTTTGTATAAGGCAGGCTAAGGGTAAAACATGTTTTTTCAGCAGTGGATGTTACATCTAATGTTCCACCGTGGGCTTTGGCAATTTCTGATGCAATGTATAAGCCCAAACCCAGTCCTTTTTGATTGGGTTCTACTTCTCCCCTCGAAAAAGGTTGAAATAAACGCTCCATTACGGCATCTGGTATCTGTTTGCCCGCATTGGCCACACATAGGTTAAATTTCCCATTATTAATTAGCGCACTAACTTCTACAGTAGAATCGGCTGGAGAGTAGTTTAAAGCATTGGCCAAGAGGTTGGAAAACAGTTGCGCCAACCGCTTTCCATCTGCATCAATGGGATGAGCCAACTTAAAATCAATCTTAAAATTGCGCGATGGCCAAATGGCCTGTAGTTCCTCAATCACCTGGAGCAATAATTTTTCCAGGTCTTCATCGGGTGTAGGGTTTACGGTAATGCCACCGCCCAGGCGCCCGCTTGCAAAATCGAGCATATTCTCAATTAAGCCGTTCATCCTAAAAGCAGAATCCTTAATAATTTTGGTAATCCGGCTTCCACGTTCATCCATACTCAACCGCGATAACAATTGGGCACTGTTTGATATGGCATTCAGCGGGTTTCTTAAATCGTGGCCCAGTATAGCAATGAACTGATCTCTTAAAACTGCGATTTCCTGTTCTTTTTTTAACTCTTTTTCGGCTACAGCAACTTGCTCCAAAGCATCTAAATGGAACGCAATCAAATCAGCAAACATGGTAAACGTGCCAATTATTGTTGGATTTTTTAGCTTGGCCGGTTTTGGGTCAATAGCGCAGAGCGTACCAAAAAAATCTCCGTTCTTTAGCGTAATAGGCACCGAAATATAACTTTGAAAGCCATACATTAATGGCGTATGGTGTCCAGCAAAATCGGGGTCTTCGGCAACATGGTCAATTACCACGGCCTGCTTATGCTGCCTGATTTCGTTACAGATGGTCGTTTCCAGTTTCAGTTCGCCACCTACAGGAAGTCCAAAATTGATTTCATCCTGAACTGCGCAAGCTATCCAGCTATCAGAAGTTACACGTGCAACTGCAGAGAAACCCATGCCTGTGGTTCTACATACAATTTCCAGAATATGTGCAATTGCTGGAATTTTATTTATTGCCTCAATATCGGCAAGGATGTTATTTTTAGAATTTTGCAATGCCAGAATGAATAATTGCAGCAATTTACAAATATTTATGATGTAAAAAGCAGCGCGTTATTGTCTAACAAATATTTTGCACAGAATGATCAGTTTATGCTTATACCCCGTATAAATACCGAGTAAATAACGGTTTTTTTTCTGTGTTTTTTGTAAAACTTGACGGCTCTAGCTGTAAAAAGAAGAACCGTATTTATTTGCTACTGTGTTGGCAAATAAATACGGTTGGTTAAAATTAAGCTTTTAATAAAGCCGGTTTTTCGTGATAGGTTCTCCAAAGTAACTCACCAAACAAGGTGTTAGACCAGGCAAACCAGGCCCTTGTAAAGTTTGCAGGATTATCTTTATTGAAAGACTCGTGCATAAAACCTTTGCCCGCATGTGTTTTGCGCAACATTTCGATACAGGCTTTAATCTCGGCGTCATCTTTTGAGGTTAAAGCACGCATGGTGATACTCATTGGCCAGATCATATCCTGACCAGCGTGCGGCCCGCCGATTCCCTCAGCAGCTGTACCTTTAAAGAAATAGGGATTATCTTTAGAAAGCGCGAATTTTCTTGTGTTCTGATAAATCGGATCTTCAATTTTCATTGCACCTAAATAAGGTAAACCCAACAAGCTTGGCACATTAGAATCGTCCATCAGATACGAGCTTCCAAAACCATCTACCTCAAAGGCATAAATTTTGCCATATTTTGGATGATTAACAATAGCGTGTTTTTGTAGCGCTGCACTCACTTCATCAGCCAGGTTTAACAAACTGCTTTCCAGAGCCTGGTCGTGCTGTAAAGCTTTAATCATTTCTGCTGCCTGTTTTAAGCTCGATACCGCAAAAAAGTTAGAAGGAACCAGGAATGGGAAAATGGTGGCATCATCACTCGGGCGGAATGCAGAACAGATTAATCCAACCGGATTTACCGGAAAACCATAACCCGCCATCGGTAAAGAATCGGTAGGCTGGGTAGTTTCGCGCTGAAAATGATATGGTCCTTTATCCGTTTTTCGCTGTTGTTCTTTAAATGTTTTTAAAGTAGCTTCAATTCCTTTTTTCCAATCAGCATCAAAAGGGGTTTTATCGCCTGTTTTTTTCCAGTAGTGGTAAGCCAGGCGGATTGGATAACATAAAGAATCTATTTCCCATTTACGCTCGTGTACACCAGGCTGCATGGCAGTTTTATCGGTTTTCCACTCTCCTACCTTTGTGGCATCGCCATAAAAAGCATTTGCATAAGGATCTTTTAAAACACATTTGGTTTGGTGGATAATTACGCCTGCTATCAATTTTTTAAGGGGTTCATCTTCGTTTACGAACTGAAGATACGGCCAAACCTGTGCTGAGCTATCGCGCAGCCACATCGCATCAATATCACCGGTTATGACATAAGTATCTGGTCTGCCACCTTTTTCTGAGTGGTAAACCGTAGTATCTAAAGTATTTGGAAAACAGTTTTCGAACAGCCAGGCCAATTCGGGGTTTTTAACGTTTGCCTGGAAAGTCTTAATTGCGGCATCTACAGCTTTACTTTGAAAGTGTCTTTTTGCGGCAGCTACACGTACAACAGGAAATTCAGGTGCAAGATTGGCGGCAAAAGAAAATTTCGATGCGACAACGCCTGCCCCTAACAGGCCGGTGTTTTGTATAAATGTTCTTCTTTTCATTATGATGTGTTATGATATTTTGGTTTAATTTCTACTAAACGAAATCTATACATTATCGATTATGATAAATTGTAGTGGTAAGATATATTCGGTTAGCGCTTAGCAAATATTATTATAATTTTTCGAACATCAAAATCATTATCTTCAATTAAAGCATTCCTAAATCGATTTTCTTATGCATCATATTGAAATAGATTCAGATAACATCGTCGACGGAGCTAAAGGTAATCAAGTATGCCTGTAAAAATAATTCTGAATGAGTATATTTAAATAACCAAACCTAATCTTATGAATGCTGATAACATTACCCTATCTAAACGCATTTTATCTATTGATATACTCCGCGGATTAGTGATGATCATTATGGCGCTGGATCATACGAGAGATTTCTTTCATGTTGGCGCCATGACCGGCGATCCGCTAAATCCGGACACCACTACAGGATTGTTATTTTTTACCCGTTGGATTACACACTTCTGCGCACCAACTTTTGTTTTCTTATCAGGATTATCTGCTTATTTATCGGCACAGAACAAAACAGCTGCTCAGGCGAGTTCATTTTTGTTAAAACGGGGTTTATGGTTAATACTGATAGAAATTGTTGTGATCACATTCGGGTTAACCTTTAATCCAGCCTATAATTTTATTATCCTTCAGGTGATCTGGGCGATAGGAACCAGTATGATATTCCTCGGATTGGCCAGTCGCATCTCTTATAAAATTGTGCTCATAACTGGTTTGATATTGGTTTTTGGGCATAACTTTTTCAATTTATTTCCTGCTCCGGCAGATTCAAATGGTGGCTTGATCTTGAAAATATTCTTCACGGCATCAGGAACCGTTGTGCCGCTTTCCGCCAATCATTTTGTGGGTGTATTTTACGCCATCCTCCCATGGACGGGTGTAATGTTTGTAGGGTATGGTGTTGGCGCCTGGTATAGAAAAGGCTACGCCGCCGACCATCGACAACGCAATTTATTAATTGTAGGTTTGCTTACTATCTTTGTATTTATCTCCCTAAGGTTGGTCAATATATATGGCGATCCCGTTCCGCGAAAAGAATATCACGATTTCTTTAAAAACGTGCTTACTTTTTTTAATGTAAACAAATATCCACCATCTTTACAGTATATCGCAATGACTTTAGGTCCGGCCATGTTATTTTTGGCTTTTACTGAAAAACTGAGCAACCGGTTTACCAGGATAACTTCTGTATACGGTGCTGTGCCTTTCTTTTATTATGTACTACACTTTTACCTGTTGCACACCTTGTTAATCGTGGTATTTTTTGCTACAGGGCATAATACCAAAGAAATTGTTCAGGTTCCATTTTTATTTAGACCAGCAACCTTTGGCTTTAGTTTACCAATAGTGTATTTAATATGGCTTTGTGTTGTAGCCACTTTGTATCTACCCTGCAGGTGGTTTAAACGATATAAAGAAACACACCGGCAATGGTGGTTAAGGTATGTTTAACCTTTTTTCCATTTTATACCACAGCCCACAGCTTTAGTTGAGGCAATTGCAGGCTTTTTACCGATGGATAATTCGTTAACTGCATTTTTAACATACTCTACTTTTGCACTGTTTACTTCTTCGGGATCGTTGTCTATGGCACCAATATACTCAACCACATTTCCCTTGTCGGTTTTGTTCAGCACAAACACATGTGGTGTTCTGGTAGCGCCAAACTGTTTGGTTACCAGATGACCGGGGTCTAACAGATAAGGGAAATTGAATTTCTTTTCTGAAGCCAGTGCCTGCATTTTTTGGAAACTTTCATCCGGAACGGCTTCAGCATCGTTTGGGTTAATGGCCACAACCGGATAACCTTTTGCAGCATAAGTTTCGTTTAAAGCCGAGATACGCTCCTGATAAGCTTTTGCCACCGGACAGGTATTACAGGTGAAAACCACAATATATCCCTTTGCATCCTTGTAATCGGCTAAGGCAACCATTTTATTGTTTACGTTTTTCAGCGAGAAATCTTTTACTACATCGCCCACTTGATAACCTTCCGTCTGTGCAAATGCGAATCCTGAGATTAGCATAAAAGCCATTAAAATCAATCTTTTCATAACGATCTATTTTAAATTTAACAAAGTATTTTTCAGTTCTGTTTCTGTAAATTCTTTTTCATAAAAACGTCGGGCTTTCTTGTTTACAAATAGTGTTGCAGGAATAGCACCCGACCATTTTCTGTCGATCCGTTCAATATACGCTTGCTGATCGGCTTCGTTTAAAAGAAATACTTCGGCATTAATTTTATTATCCAATACAAAAGGGATCACTTCCTTTTGCAGTTTTGACTTAAAATCTAAACTCACTAAAAGCACCTTAACAGGCTTATTTAAATTGGCTAAACGCAATTTCTCGAAATTCGGCAGCTCGGCCACACATGGCGAACACCAGGTAGCCCAGAAATTGATGACATAAGTCGTATCTTTTCCATTGGCAATGCGTTTATCCAACTCATCCAATTTGAGCAACCTTACCTGTGCCGTAGCGCAATAAGTAATTAAAGATAAGCAGATTATGAATAATATACGCATAAATGAATAACGGAAAATGATAAAGTTTGTTTCAATTACAGATTGTCATTCTGAGCACAGCGAAGAATCTTTCTTATAGTATCTCAAATCACGGGTTAGTGCTCATCTGCTAGAGATTCTTCACTGCGTTCAGAATGACAGTGAAGACTAATTCACCGACCCCGATTTAACCAATACACGCTGATAAGCAGGAAGTGTTAAATCATCAACAATTACGCCACGGGTAGTGCTTGCATGCACGAAAAAACCATTATTGAGGTATACCCCCACATGATCTACATCATTGCCGCCAAAAGAGAAAAACACCAGATCTCCTTCCTTTAAATTATCTATATTTTTACATTTCACCACATTGGCTTGCTCTCGTGAAATGCGCGGAAGTGTAACCCCATAAATTTCTTTCTCCAATAAAAAAGCAAAACCAGAACAATCAATCCCGCCTTTATCTAAACCTCCAAAACGGTATTTTACACCTGTCCAGTCGGTAATGAAACGATAAAGGGGTTTGCTTTTTAAATTTGCCATGGCATCTGCCGCTTTTGAAGCTTTCGTATCACTTTTAACCGTATACTTTCGGGTACCGCATGACGAAAGAAAAACTGTGAGTGTTATTAAGTAAAAAATATATTTAGGGCGTAAGGTATAAAGTGGAAGATTTAAGGGTATTTCCATCGTGTCAATTTTATGGTCACTAAATTATTATTCTTATATTAAGCTTATTTTTCAGTGTAAGGCTTAGATTTTTGATATTATTTCAATGGTATCAATATTTTTGTTCTTGAGCTACTTAAGCCTTAAATCTCAAACCTTACACTTAACTTCAGTCTTAAGTCTCAAACCCTACACCCGCTCTTAATTCTTAATTAATCGTTGTATTTCGTCTAGTTTTAACAGAGCTTCCACTGGTGTTAATGCATTCACATCAAGGTTATTCAATGTATCGCGGATTTTCACCAGAACAGGATCATCAATGGCGAACATCTGTAACTGATAAGCCTGGTTCTGCACTTTTTTAATGCTGTCTTTTATACTTTGTCCTTCTGTACGGTCTATTTCCAGTTTTTTCAATATCTCGTTCGCGCGACCAATTAACTTGGATGGCATACCGGCCATTTTCGCCACATGTATACCGAAACTATGTTCGCTGCCACCAGGAACAAGTTTCCGTAAAAAGATTACCTTATTGGTCATTTCTTTTACCGATACATTAAAGTTTTTAATGCGGGGCATGGTATTGGCCAATTCATTTAACTCATGATAATGGGTGGCAAATAAGGTTTTTGGTCTGGCAGTTGGATGCTGATGCAAAAACTCGGCAATGGCCCAGGCAATTGAAATACCATCATAAGTACTCGTTCCGCGGCCAATCTCATCGAGTAAGATTAAACTGTCGTCAGAAATGTTGTTCAGAATACTGGCCGTTTCATTCATTTCGACCATGAATGTACTTTCTCCTGATGAAATATTATCAGATGCGCCTACCCTGGTAAAAATCTTATCCACAATACCTACTTCTGCATCCTTGGCAGGAACGAAAGAACCCATTTGAGCCATCAATACAATCAGCGCAGTTTGCCTTAAAATAGCCGACTTACCCGCCATGTTGGGACCGGTAATCATAATAATCTGCTGACTATCTGTATCCAGATATACATCATTGGTGATGTATTCCTCTCCAACAGGTAGTTGTTTCTCAATTACCGGGTGGCGGCCACCTTTAATATCAAGCACTTTATTTTCGGTAACTTTTGGCTTGTTATAATGGTTTTTGGCCGCTAACTGCGCGAAACACAATAAACAATCAAGCTGCGCAATTAAAAACGAATCGAGTTGGATCGGTTTGATGTAACTCGCAGTTTCGTACATCAGTTCGTTGTATAAACGGATTTCGATAGCCTGTATCTTCTCTTCTGCACCTAAAATCTGATCTTCGTATTCTTTAAGCTCTGGTGTAATGTACCGTTCAGCATTTACCAATGTTTGTTTACGGATCCAGCCCGCTGGCACTTTATCTTTATGGGTATGGGTAACTTCCAAATAATAACCAAAAACGTTATTAAAGGCAATTTTTAGCGATGGAATTCCCGTTGCCTCTGCTTCGCGTTTTTGTATCTGAACCAGATAATCTTTACCGCCAAAGGCTATTTTACGCAATCGGTCTAAATCTTCGTCAATTCCATCTGCAATTACATTTCCTTTAATCAACAAAGCTGGTGGTTCGGGCTGTAATTCCCTTTCAATTCTCTCCCTGATAGCCAAACACGGATTTAACTGATCTGCTATTTTAATCAGGAAAGGGTTTTTAGAATCGGCAGCCAGCTTTTTAACCGCCTCGATATGGTAGAGTGCGCGTTTTAAAGCAACCAATTCCCTTGGGCCAACGCGTTGAAGGCCGACTTTAGAAATGAGCCGTTCTAAATCGCCAATCTGTTTAATGTTATTGAGAAATTCGCCTTGTAGTTCTTCATGTTTTACAAAATACTCCACCATTCCAAGTCGCTCCTGGATTGGTTTCAATTCTTTTAATGGCATAATGATCCACTTCTGCAACAAACGTGCACCCATTGGCGTACAGGTATGATCCAAAATATCGAACAAGGTTACGGCGTTATCGTTAGGCGAATTCACCAATTCCAGGTTACGGATAGTGAAGCGATCTAACCACATATAACGGTCTTCCTCAATGCGGCCAATCGAACTGATATGTTGTAGATTACGGTGCTCGGTTTCGCCCAGATAGTGTAGAATAACACCAGCAGCAACAATTCCGCTCTGTAAGCGCTCTATCCCGAAACCCTTTAGCGACGAAACCTCAAAGTGTTTCATTAAGGTCTCATTTCCGAAATCAGTGGTAAAAGGCCATTCGTCTAAACCAAAAGTGTAAAAACGGTCGCCGAAGTGCTCGGTAAATGCTTGTCGTTTCGATTTCTGAAAAATAACTTCTGTTGGCTTAAAGCCTTGCAAGAGTTTATCAATATAATCGCTGTTGCCCTGTGCAATTAAAAATTCACCTGTTGATATATCTAAAAATGAAACGCCCAGTTGTGTTTTATCAAAGAAAACACAGGCCAGGAAATTGTTCGATTTTTGATTTACAATATTATCACCGTAAGCTACTCCAGGCGTAACCAATTCGGTTACTCCGCGTTTAACAATCGTTTTTGTGGTTTTAGGGTCTTCCAGCTGATCGCAAATGGCTACGCGTTGTCCTGCCCGCACCAATTTAGACAAATAATTATCTAGCGAGTGATGCGGAAAACCAGCCAGTTCTAAAGCACCGCCATTAGGCCCGGTACCTCTTCTGGTTAATACGATGCCTAATATCTGTGCCGTTTTAATGGCATCTTCGCCAAAGGTTTCATAAAAATCGCCAACCCTAAATAGTAAAAGTGCGCCCGGATACTTCGCTTTAATTGCGTTGTATTGCTGCATTAACGGGGTTTCTTTATTCGTGTCTTTAGCCAAAACTGAAATTAATTTACAAAAGCCATAAAGATAACACGAATAAGCATTTTACAGCTGTTTTGTTGAAAAGTTAAAAGATTGTTAGTTTGTTTAATCGCTTAAATGTTTAAATCCGCTGTTTGAATGGCATCCCAGTTAACCGGTTCTCTTCAATTAACCAATTTATACAGTTTAAACAATTAACCATAATTAGAAAATGAGGGGTTCTGTACATTTCGGTGGCTGCAGTCCTGTTATCCGCTTTATCCCGATGAAAAAATCGGGATGCTCGCTCCTACCAGGTTTAGATACAATGGTCTGTTTTAACCCTGTTGCATCATAGTTTCCTTCTACAACAGTTAACCGGTTTATACAATTTAAACAGTTAACCACTATTTGGAAATGAAGGGTTCTGTGCTTTTCGGTTCGTGTAGTCCTGTTTTCCGCTTTATCCCGATGAAAAAATCGGGATGCTCGCTCCTACCAGGTTTAGATACAAAAGTCTGCTTAACCCTGTTGCATAATAGTTCTGGTACCTAAATAGTTAACCAATTTATGCTATTAACCAGCTGACCCATAGAAACAATTCACCTGCTCGTCTGTTAATGTTAATATAAATTTAACCTAATATTATAATTATGACGATCCAATTGAATACCGACAAAAACTTAACCATACACCAGGAATACGATGAAAAAATTCAAACACAGTTAAATGAAGGTTTGAGCAGATATAGCGATTTAATTACTCGCTTAGAAGTTCATTTATCAGATGAGAACGGCAGTAAAGATGGCTTAGACGATAAAAGATGTTTGCTGGAGGCCAGAATTACGGGAAAAGATCCAATAGCTGTTACCAATATGGGCAATACCTACGATTTGGCCATTACAGGTGCTTTAACAAAATTAAAAAGTACACTCGAAAAAGTGGCTGGAAAGATGAAAGCACATTAAATTTCTTTGGCGAGGCCGTCATTCCCGCGTAGGCGGGAATCTTAAAGCAGTTATAGCAATGCATTAAGATTCCCAATCAAGTTGGGAATGACGATTTTATTTATATACTTACTTTTTCCAATTCTTCAATATATCCCAAAAACAGCTTTAAAGCCTTCTTTCTATCATCGTTAACCTCAAATTGAAGTTTGTGGTACAGGTAATCTTCCAGGTCGAAATTCGGCACTTCAGGTAATTCCTGCAAAACTTCCTTTCTATGCGCTAAACCAAATTTTAAAGCGGCATTAAATTCAGCTTTAAATTCTTGTGAGATTTCTTTATTGGCCACCCAGGCTGCATACATAAATGGTAATCCGGTAAAGTTTTTCCATTCCTCGCCCATATCGTAAGCGTAAGCAAAATCTTCTTTTTTACCAAAGGTTCTATCGCCAATTAAAACAAAAGCATCGGTTTTTGCAGTAGGGTCAGTAATAAATTTAACCTCATTTTTCCAATGAAATTTTAGTAATACCTTGGCCAGATTGTTCGATGTACGCGAGTGGGTATCTAGTCTTACCGTTTTAATTTCCTGGGCAGGAACTTCACTAAAAATGAATACAGAATTTACACCTCCATCACTTCCAATACAATAATCGGCTACAATATTGGCATTTGGAACCAAGGGAATAGCTGCTACAGGCATTAAACCGATATCAACCTGACCATTAATTACTTTAGCTGCGCAATCTGAAGGAATATCTAAACTTAAATCAATCTTATTTATAATGTCCGAATGTTCTAATCCGTATATAAAAGCTTTGGTATTGGTATAGGCAACAGCCGATATTTTAATCTTATTCAAGGTGTTATGTTTTGCGCTTCGCGTTTGGCGCTAAGCGGATTATTCAATTACTAAGCCGTCTAAATGAACGGCACTGTTAAATTCAAGAACAGTAAATTTTCCATCTTCGAATCCCAGTTTATAAAGCACCGTATTTTGATGTGGAAATTCAGTCATTTCGCTCAGCGGTTTGCCCAACAATAAACACAAGAAAACGCGCATTGCTCTACCGTGCATACAAAGTAAAACTGTTTTTTCTTCAGGTCTGCTCATTAGAACTTCCATAGGCTGTTTTAAACGTTCATAAACATCCTGAACGCTCTCGCCACCCTCGAAATGTGCTGTATAATTACCGTCCTGCCAGCTCTGTAGCATCTCACGGAAAGCATCACGTGCATCTTCTGTATTCGGTTTTCCTTCCCAAACGCCCCAAGCCAGTTCGTCTAAACCAGAAAGTTTTTCCCATGGTAATCCGGAATCAATAAACTTCTGAACAGTTTGCCAGGTACGTTTTAAATCCGACGTGTAAATCTTATCAAAAGGGACGTTTTTATAAGTTTGGTAAAAAGCTTCTGCCTGTGCCCTACCTAAATCATTTAAGTCAGAATTTATACCTCTGCCCTGTACTATGCCTTGCCTGTTGAGTTCCGTTTCGCCGTGGCGTATGATGTATATTTCTTTGACCATTAAAATGGGATTTTTAGGGTTATAAGATTGCAGGATTAACGTTATTTATTTTTTTTGATTTTGCGAAAAGACCTTAACATCCTATCAACATAATAATCCTAATTTACTACCGGTAGCTTATAATATTGAGGTTTCTTTTCTTCTTCGAAAATTACGTGTTCGAAGTCAGTAACCACATTATATAAAGTATCTCGTTCTATTGCTTTTCTCCCCACTTGTTTAATCAGATTCACCAGTTCTTTGGTGCTCATTGCAGGTGTTTGTTCCTCAGCACCGGCCATTGAATATATTTTGGTGGTATCATCCAATGTACCGTCAATATCATCAACACCGTAATTTAAAGATAACTGGGCTGTTTCGCGACTAATCATTGCCCAATAGGCTTTAATATGATCGAAATTGTCCATGTAAATACGGGCGATGGCGTAATTCCTTAAGTCTTCAATTACTGAAGATTCTGGTACATTACTCATCTGATTATGTTGATTTCTGAACTTTAGCGGAATAAAAGTCTGGAAACCACCTGTGCGATCCTGCAATTCACGTAATTTCTCCATGTGATCTACCCGGTGCCAATATTTTTCAATATGACCATAAAGCATAGTGGCATTACTGCGCATACCGAGTTTGTGCCATTCTTCGTGTATATCTAACCATTGCTGACCGGTACATTTATCTTTAGCAATCTGTTCTCTAATTTCAGGGTGAAAAATCTCCGCCCCTCCACCAGGTATCGATTCTAATCCGGCTTCTTTCATCAAACGCATACCTGTTGCATAATCGATTTTGGCTTTCTTAAAAATATAGTGGTACTCCACAGGCGTTAATGCCTTCACATGCAAATCAGGACGGTGCTGTTTAATTGCTGTAAATAAAGCAGAATAGAAGGCGACATCGTATTGAGGAAGTACCCCACCTACAATATGCACTTCGGTTACAGGTTCGCCGTCATATTTTTTAACGATATCGAGCATCTGCTCCATTGTTAAGGCCCAGCCTTCTTCTTTTTGTTTGATTAAACGGGAATACGAGCAAAATTTGCAGTCGTAAACGCAAAGATTGGTCGGTTCTAAATGGAAGTTTCGGTTGAAATAAGTTTTATCACCATGTTTCTGTTCGCGGATAAAATTTGCCAGAACACCAAGGTAACCCAGTTCTGCATGTTCGTACAAATGAACGCCTTCATCAAAGGTAATCCGTTCTCCGTGAAGGACTTTGTGTGCTATGTTTTGTAATTCAGTTGATAAATTGGTATCAGCTAATATTTTTTCAACTTGCTCAGTTGTATTCATTCCTGATTTATTTTGAACAAAAATACAATAATGAGGCGATTTGAAAATCATTTTCTTGTAACAAACCGTGATTTTTGAACGTCGTCCTTGATTATTAACCACAGATGAACACTGATAAACACAGATTTTGATTGCTTTCTTGTAAAATTGCCTTAGAGTCGTCATCTCGACTGGAACGTAGTGGAATGGAGAGATCTATCTTTATAGATTTCGCTTCGCAGCGCCTTCGGGTTCTCGACTTCGTTGCACTCCGCTCGAAATGACGGGACGTTTAGATTGGTGCATAAAAAAAGCACCTCTTTTCAGAAGTGCTCTCACTATATGTTTATCACTGGCAATTTATGCGTTTCAGTGATAGTAATGCTATCATGAACATTATTATTAGTTATGAAGCCGTTCATAACGGTTTCGTAACTAATGCTTAATTGGCTGCTGGAGAAAACGTCAACACGATGTTAGCTGTTTTTCCACCGAATTCAATTGGCGATTTCATAACCATATTTCCTTTAGAAAGTTGAGTTAACACTAAACGGTAACCCTCTGTTACATTTTTAGCTTTATCACCCTCAAAAATTTTCTTGAATTGGAAAGTTTCATCAGCAGGTGTTGCCGACCAGAAAATAGTTTGCATTACCGAACCACAAGTGCTTGATGCTGGTAAAGTATAAGAACCATTACCGCTATTGGTTAATTTCCATGTACTTCCCTGAAAACATTTGTATGATTTTTCGCCGAATAAACCTTGAACAGCTTGGTCAGGCAAACCTTCTAAAGTTACATTGTTTAAAACCCATGTACCAGTAATTGCACCTCTACCGCCATTAATACCTGTTGCAGCATTTTTAGTTGATGAACAACTTTGTAACATTACTAAAGTAGAACATGCTATTGCGATAGCTATAAATAATCTTTTCATTTTTGTTTAATTTAATTTCGTCAAACTTGTTACATAAATCTTGCCAAAACCATTATGAACCTTAAATTAGCGCCGAATTATTAAATTGCATCCTGATATTACTTCGATCAAAATCATTTATCATGAAACCTGAAACCCTTGCTATTCACGCTTCTAATCTTGTAAAAAGCATTACTGGCGATGTTACCTTACCTATTAATCTATCAACAACTTTTTTTCGCGATGAAGATGGAGGCTATCCCGGAGGGCACATGTATAGCAGGGTAAGCAATCCAAACCGGTCTGCTTTAGAAAACACTGTAGCGAAATTAGAATATGGCGAAGATGCGGCCGCTTTTTCTTCAGGCAATACCTGTGGTATGGTTTTGTTCCAGGCTTTAAAACCTGGCAGCCATATTATTGCACCTGATGATATGTACTGGGGTATTAAAAAACAGTTGCTAACTATTTTTAACGACAGTTTGGAATTTGATTTTATCGATCAGACCGATTTAAATCTGATACAATCGAGCATCAAGCCAAACACTAGATTGATCTGGATCGAAACCCCATCTAATCCATTATTAAAGGTTACCGATATAGAAGAGATTGCCAAAATAGCTAAAGCTAAAAACATTACAATGGCCTGCGACAGTACCTTTGCTTCACCTATTTTACAAAATCCGATTTTACTAGGTGCTGACATTGTAATGCATAGCAGTACAAAATACCTTGGTGGCCATAGCGATGTACTTGGCGGAATTTTAGTAACGGCGAAAAAAGATGCGTTATGGGAGAAAATCAAAAACATTCAGCAAACTGGTGGTGCGGTTCCTTCTCCCTTCGATTGTTTTCTACTCACCAGAAGCATTAAAACACTGGCTTACCGTATGAAAGGTCACTGCGAAAATGGAAAAATTATCGCTAATTATTTAAACGGACATCCAAATGTTGAAGCTGTTTTTTATCCAGGATTAAAAAGTCACCCACAGCATGAAATTGCAAAAAAACAAATGAAAGATTTTGGTGGGATGATGTCGTTCCTGGTTAAGGGAGATGTTGAAGCCGCCCACAAAGTGGTAAATAAAGTTCAGTTATTTGCGCAGGCTACCAGTTTAGGCGGTGTAGAGAGTTTAATTGAGCATCGTTATTCAGTGGAAGGCCCTGATAGCAAAACGCCAAAAAATTTACTCCGTATTTCTATAGGCTTAGAGCATGTAGATGATATTATCGCCGATTTAGCGCAGGCGCTGGGGTAAAATATAAAACCTATAAGGTTTTTAAGACCTTATAGGTTTCTAGTTATTACGAACCTTTGTTTCTAAACCCGATTGCAGCGATATCCTTTTTGGCTGTCATCCTGAGCGAAGTCGAAGGGTAGCCAAAAAGATAAAGCGTAAAGCGGGACTGCAATACCCTAAGGATTACAGAACCCTAATTTCCAAACTTATTTAGGATTACAAATCGTGGTTAACTTCAAGGAATAATTTGCCTCCAAGGGCTCATTGGTCTGCGCTAAACGTTGCGACCCTGTATTGGCTGGGCAGGCAATATCTCCAGCTGCATCATAAACCAGCCTAGCTCCATTTGCCAATAATTCTTTTGGTACGTAAACCTGCACCTTGGTAATCGAATAACCTGAAGGAAAATAACGCACATAATAACCGTCAGGGTGTTTAGTCCAGATGCCACTTGGTACATCGCTTCTTGGTGGTGCCATCCCCGCTATAATAGCATATTTTTCCATGTCGGCATAAGTGTAATTTCCAGACGAAACCAGTTGACGGATATTATTTTCTGCTTCAAAAACAGCCCTCACCCCTGCTGGTAACTGGTCTTTAGCTTTCTCCATTACATCGAAAGGCAAAACACCTAAAGCACCGCCTTCCAATTGTGTAAGTTGTTTCGTTGTTAACAGTTTAATGGCCGTTACTTTAACCTGTCCATTAAAATCGGCAAATTTTGTTCTGGCTATGATTGTCCAAAGTAAAGCCTGAATATCATGCTGATCTACATCAGGATGCTTTTCAGCACTCTTGAGTATAGCAACTACAATTTCTTCCTTTGGGCCTAAAACCGGAGCATACATATAACCATCACCTTTTGAGGGCGCGAAAGTTCCTGCTTTTAAACAATAACTTTTATTGGTCATTTCGTAAAGCCCCTCGCAAAGCACAAAACCACCCTCTGGATTTTTAGGCAGTAAATACAAGGGCTGGGCTTTTAAATTTAATGAATTAATAAAATCAGGCAGCTTTTCGCCTTCTCTATTTACATCTTCAAAATTAGTGGTAATGGCAGCGGGTTGCTTCAAAAACCTGTCTACGCCCAAAGCTTTAGCGCCCTGGGCCGTACCCACTTTTAATAATTTGTCTTTTAAGCCACCGAATTGAGCGTTTACGCTGTTTAAACATGCTATAGTAAATAACATTCCCAAACATAGGGATTTTGTATTTTTCATGATGATTAGATTTAGATAGGTAACACAAACTTAGAATTTTAAGCGTTAATTTTATATTAAAAGTTTAAACCACCTTAATCGGAATAAAAATACATTACTCATTTACAGATAATTAGCATAAATTCGGAATTTTATTTTGTGGATTAAAATTAAATTCAGACATTTGGAATATTATTTGGCGGAAAGCTAAATAAAAGTCAATCTTCACGGGTTGATTTATAAAGAAGTGGCGAGAGACTGGCTCGATGACCCACTGGCAACCCTCAGAAAGAGAAGGTGCCAATTCCTGACCGGATAACATGGTGTTATTTGGAGATATAAATTATAACTGA
>Ga0182006_1000639_pt1 | contig 24838 bp, 18 predicted proteins | sample Sormic07211104_1_FD_123022 | JGI IMG/M metagenome (GOLD analysis project Ga0182006, IMG submission 123022) | Rhizosphere microbial communities from Sorghum bicolor, Mead, Nebraska, USA - 072115-104_1 MetaG | ecosystem: Host-associated > Plants > Roots > Rhizosphere | place: USA: Nebraska...
TAAAAAAGTTAAAGATTCTGTAGAGAAATCTACTTTAGGAGACTTAGACGTATTGGCTCAATTGAAATCGCAATTAGAAGGCGAAGAAAGCAAAGCTAAAAAAGGCTAGTTCTTTTTAACTGATCATATTAATCCCGATAGCGAAAGTTATCGGGATTTTTTTTGACTATTTTTTTTGCCGCGGAAACACGGAGTGCACGGATTTCCTTGATGAATCGTCATTGCGAGTTGGCTTTATCAGCCGACGAAGCAATCTCATTAATGCAATTAAAAACAAGAATTGAGCATATTCTCTTAAACGCCTTACATGGTAACAACAATTTGAAAACGAAAGCAACAGCTCATCGGTAACTCCTGCCCCGCTATACTTTCTGCCGTGAAAAACGGCATTCATCCTATCGGGTTTATGTAACAAAGTAATTCGTCCTACCAAACCTTTCCCTTTCAACCGCCTATAATTATTACTTTTGAAAAGGAAAATCCCCTATTATGAAGAAATTTATCCTTTTGTTTTTAACAGTTATTTCCTTCAAACTTTCGGCACAGGAAGTAAATATCATCCCTCAACCTGTAAAGTTGGAGGTCAAATCAAAGGAATTGCCATTTAAAATAGATAGCACTACCGTACTATATACAAATGATTCATTAGCCAATCCATCAATAGCTTTTCTTCAAAATTATCTCAGCAAAAATTATAATTTCCAACTCACATTAAACAGAACACCGGATATAAGCCGAACCAACGTTATTAATTTGATTATTAATGAAAAGATTGCTAATCCAAAAGAATACATCTTAACGGTTACAAATAAATCAATAATTATAGGCGCTACTTCTGACACATCTATCTTTCAAGGTATTCAAACCTTGATTCAGCTATTATCAACTTCGAAATCACTACCACTTCAAATCCCATCGGTTTCTATTACCGATTACCCCCGCTTCGATTATCGAGGCATGCATCTGGATGTAAGCCGCCATTTTTTTGATGTTGCTTTTGTAAAACAGTACATCGATTATTTAGCGCTTCATAAAATGAATTATTTTCATTGGCATTTAACTGATGACCATGGCTGGCGAATCGAAATCAAAAAATACCCTAAGCTTACTGAAATTGGAGCATGGAGGAATGGGAGCATCATTGGTTTATGGCCCGGACAAGGAAACGGGCATATAAAATATCAGGTATTGCCGGCAGACGTAAAAATTACGCCTAAAGATGCCGTTATTAAAACTGATGGTATCCGCCACGGTGGTTATTATACCCAAGAACAAATTAAAGATGTGGTCGATTATGCTGCGAAACGTTACATCACCATTATTCCAGAAATAGAAATGCCTGCACACAGCATGGCCTTATTGGCTGCTTACCCAGCGTTGGGAACAAAGCCTGATAAAGAATACGCAGTTGCCGAAACCTGGGGAATGATGAATAAATACAACAATGTACTTCAAGCTTCTGACACCACTTTTAAGTTTCTGGAAAATGTATTAACTGAGGTAATGGCTTTGTTCCCTTCGCAATACATCCATATCGGTGGTGATGAAGCTTCTAAAGTATGGTGGAGACAATCTGCTGTTTCGCAACAGATTATGAAAGCTAATGGTTTAAAAAATGAAAGTGAGCTGCAGAGTTATTTCATCCGCAGGATGGAAAAATTTGTAAACAGCAAAGGCAAAACCATCATCGGTTGGAATGAGATTTTACAGGGCGGTTTAGCCCCTAATGCAGTTGTAATGAGCTGGCAAGGCGAAAAAGGTGGTATAGATGCGGCAAAACAAAACCACAAGGCCATTATGACGCCCGAAGATAAAATGTATTTCAATCATGGTCAATTTGTAAAAGAAGACAGTTTAACCGCAAACAAATTTTCGCCCTTAATTAATGTTTACAATTATGAACCGATACCGGCTGAATTAACTGCTGAGCAGGCTAAATATATTTGGGGCGCACAAGGCTGTTTGTGGAGTGAATACATTACCAATCCGGCAAAAGTGCAATATTTAATCTTTCCCCGATTAGATGCCTTGAGCGAAGTTTTGTGGAGTCCGAAAGAAAAACGGAATTATCCGGATTTTCAAAAAAGGCTAAAAACACAGTTTAAACGCTACGATTTAATGGGAATTACCTATTCGAAAAGATATTTAGAAAATTAGTGGATTAGCTGATTTGCCACCTGCAATTGATATGCTCCTGGTGTAATCCCGACATTCTTTTTAAATGCCCTGATAAAGTAATTGGCATCACTGAAACCAAGCTCGTAACTAATTGAGGCTACCTTAGCTCCAGGTTGAGCCAGTAAAAGCTTGGCTTTATTAATCTTTTCAGTTAAAATAAAATCGTTTGGACTGATACCAAGCTCACGTTTAAACAACCGGTAAAATGTGGCCTTGCTCATGCAGGCCTTATCGCTCAGACTATTGATACTGATCTTTTCATTGAGATTTGATTTAATATAGTTCAGGACAAAAGCCAGTGGGTTTTGATTGAGGTTATAACCGTCGTCGCTAATGGTTTTTAGGTTCTGGGTCTGCATAATACGGACCAACAGTTCTTTTAAGGTTAAATCAGCTAAAACATCTTTTTCTTTTGTCCGCTCTGAGCAAATCCTGATCACCTTATTAATCAGGTAGGCAATTTCTTCATTGTTATAAAAATGGTATTCATCGTAATTTAACAGCCACTTCTCATTGCTTCCCTCTTTCGGAAAAAACTCGTTCAAATAAGCAATCGTTTTTTGGATCTGCTCCTGATCAATGGCCAAAGCAATACATTGGGTAGGATTAAGGCTAGTCGCCTCTGGAAAATCAATTTCCATGGTAACGGCCGGCGGAACAATAACAGTTTGACCAGGAAAATAATCAAAACCTTTCTTATCAAATAAATGCATTACCTTTTTGCCCCTCAGCATACTCGTAATTACAAAATCGTTAAAAGTAAGCGGAACCTTATACGATTCGGTATAGGTTTCGAAAACATTTAATTCGCATCGCTCTAAGGTGTATGAGGTTCTGTTCTCTACCAAAGTTTGCAACGTTTCCGAAGCACTGAGCTTTACCTGATTTAATATATGTTGCATAAACCGAAAAGATTTGGTTAGAAATATTCCTATAAATCAAATATAACTATTTCATCTGTTTATACCTCATCTCCAAAACACCTATTCTAGCTACACAGACCTGAATCTTCGCTGGCCGGTACTGAGATCATTTAGCGCTTCAATATGGTTACATAAGCTGAAACAATAGTGCTATCAATTGATTCGATTATACTATCTGCTCCGCCTGCTTTGCCATTAGGTTTGTATTAACCAAATCTTATAACCGCAAAAAAAATCATGATGAGCAATTTATTTAAATTCCTATACCTAAACCGCTCATGATGGCTTTTAAGAATTTAATAATCAATAATAATTATGGAAAATTTAATTGAGAAACCATCATTCAAACCCCAGTACGATAACTATATCGGGGGGAAATTTGTAGCACCTGTTAAAGGGGCATACTTCGATAATATTTCACCGATTGATGGCAAAGTTTTTACCAAAGCAGCACACTCCACCAAAGAAGATTTAGAGTTGGCCGTTGATGCTGCCCACGAAGCATTTAAAACCTGGAGCAAAACCTCTTCTACTGAAAGAAGCATCATTTTAAACAAGATTGCACAACGGATGGAAGACAACCTCGAATATCTGGCAGCAGTCGAAACTATAGATAATGGAAAAGCGGTTAGAGAGACCTTAGCGGCAGATTTACCGCTGGGTGTAGATCACTTCAGGTACTTTGCAGGAGTCATCCGCGCAGAGGAGGGGTCATTATCAGAACTCGATCAGAATACTGTTTCGTTAATTGTACACGAACCAATTGGTGTAGTGGCCCAGATTATTCCATGGAATTTTCCACTGTTAATGGGCATCTGGAAACTGGCTCCTGCCCTGGCTGCCGGCAACTGTGTGGTTTTAAAGCCAGCAGAAAGTACCCCAGTTTCGATTATGGTTTTAATGGAATTAATCGGCGATTTATTGCCGCCGGGCGTAGTAAATGTGGTAAACGGATTTGGTTCAGAGCTTGGCCGTGCATTGGTTACCAATCCTAAAGTTTCGAAAGCTGCATTTACGGGCTCTACCCCTACAGGCAGATTGGTCATGCAATATGCTACCGAAAATATTATACCCGTTACACTGGAGCTTGGTGGAAAATCGCCTAACATTTTCTTCAGCTCAGTAATGGCCGAAGATGATGCCTTTTTAGATAAAGCGGTAGAAGGAGCTGTAATGTTTGCCTTAAACCAAGGCGAAATTTGTACCTGCCCATCACGTTTATTGATCCAGGAAGATATTTACGAAAAATTTATTGCGAAGGTAATTGAGCGAACTAAAGCAATAAAAACAGGTAGTCCATTGGATAAAACCGTTATGATGGGTGCTCAGGCCTCTAAAATACAATTCGAAAAAATTGCCGCTTACATTAAGTTAGGTAAAGAAGAAGGTGCTGAAGTTTTGACTGGGGGAGAAATTAATGAACTACCTGGCGAATTGGGTGGTGGCTATTACATCAAACCAACCATCTTTAAAGGCCATAATAAAATGAGGATTTTCCAAGAGGAAATTTTCGGTCCGGTATTGGCAGTTACAACCTTTAAAACAGTTGAAGAAGCCATTGAAATTGCAAACGATACTTTGTATGGTCTAGGTGCTGGTGTGTGGACCCGCGATGCACATGAGCTTTATCAAGTACCAAGAGCCATTCAGGCTGGCCGTGTTTGGGTTAACCAATATCACGCCTACCCTGCTGGTGCTCCTTTTGGCGGCTACAAACAATCAGGTGTGGGTAGAGAAAACCATAAAATGATGTTGGGCCACTACCGCCAGACTAAAAACATGCTCATTTCTTACGATAAAAACAAATTAGGCTTCTTTTACCGGGAAATAAAGATTTACAAATCTTGTTCCGCTGATTTTGTCGATTACCGCAGGTCTTAAAGATCTGCGGTTTTTAAAAAAGATCCATTTCAACCTAAAAAACAGATCATGATCAAGCGTATAGACAGTACAGAAAAAGCAAAAGAGCTGATTGCCATACTTAAAGAAAAACACGGAGAACTGATGTTTTACCAAGCTGGTGGATGTTGCGAGGGTACACAGCCACAATGTTTCGAAAAAGGAGGCTATTACCTGCGGATGCGCGATGTTTGTTTGGGTGAAATAGAAGGTTGCGAGTTTTGGGTAGACCGAGATCTTTTCGAGTACTGGAAATTCTCGCACTTTACTTTAGATGTGCTGGATGGTTTTGGCGTTGGTGGTTTTTCTTTAGAAACCCCGCTTCAAAAAACATTTAAAATTCACTATAAACTGTTCTCCGAAGAAGAACTAAAAGACCTTGAACCCGTTAAAACGGCAGAATAAATATTGTTAGTTGGTAACAAAGGTTAGTTTGGAGAAATCCGACTGACTTTTTTTGGATAAATGACAAAAGCCGTTAATGCGAGATGAAACGACGAAGCAATCTTAATGTGTACGCCAGTAGCGATCGTTGTAAGATTGCTTCGTTGGCTGAAAAAGCCAGCTCGCAATAACCACTTTTCTTCCTCCTTTTAAAAATTAATGCAATCTTTGCATTAAAAATTAAACCATGCGTAAACTATTTGCCGTCCTTTCTACTATCCTGACCCTATTTGCCATCAAAGAGACGGTGTATGTATTTACTTCTACTGAAGCAGACATGGTTAAGCAAAAAGCCATCATGATTGTAATTGCCTTAAGTATTACTATACCGTTGCTTATTTTAACACTTTGGCTTTGGTCACCGGGTAGAAAGAAAAATGGTCAACAAAATTAAGCGATAAACTTACTTTTCAACTCAGGTGTTGGCACCCAGCAACTTTCCTGCCTGCCCCACCATTGGTAACGGTTTTTGGCAATAATATCGTAAAACCAATCACGGATAAATTTCGGAACCAGGAGAAATACATAAAGTAGCGGAATTAATCCATTAAGTTTTCCGGCTACCCGCAATGCCGCTGATGATTTGGTGTAAAGCTTTCCCTCCTGTAATAACAAAATGGTATTTAACTTCTGAGGATCAGCATTAAATTTCGACAGTACTTCTTTGGCGTAATCACCTTGTAATGCCGTAAATTTGAATTGATCTTTTTTATCGTGCGCAATCACAAACTGAACCGATGCATTGCACAGATTACAAACGCCATCAAAGAAGATTACAGGTTGCCCGATCATATGCTATAAAAATAAAGTTTTTTAAGCTAATAAATATCTGAGGAATGTCTAATAACCATTAGATGATAAGCGGAGGCAGAAATATCTGATGAATATAACATGTTAGTTTTTTCCCTATAATAATTGCAGAAACTGGCCACCTAAACCGGATGGAAACGGCAGCTTCCGATTGAAAACCGGAACTACAGTGTACAGCCGGACTAACATTAAAATGAAAAACAGCCATTGCTTTTCCAAAAAACATTGCAAAATGAAAAATAGATTTTTAAATGTTGTAACAGAACAATTTAGCATTTAAAAAATAAAACAATCCAGCTTCAACTTTCTTACCTTAAAACATTTTTATATATTTGCCCAATCCTTCTTCAATGCAAAAGAAAACACTTCTTGACGGACAAAAAATTCAGATTACAATTAAGAGGCTCTGCCATCAATTAATTGAAAACCACGACGATTTCGCAAATACCGTTTTAATTGGCATCCAGCCAAGGGGTATTTTTTTAGCAGATCGTATTCATCAGGATCTTCAACAGATTCTAAAAAACAAGAAAATTTTAAAGGGAAACCTTGATATTACTTTCTTTAGAGATGATTTCCGCCGTAAAGACGGGCTGGTTACCGCAAGCAGCAACTCGATCGATTTTATTATCGAAGGCAAAAAGGTAATCTTAATTGACGATGTACTTTGGACCGGCAGAACCATTAGGGCAGCACTTGATGCCCTACTTGCCTATGGCCGCCCAGAGAAGGTTGAACTTTTGGTTTTAATAGACCGCAGGTTTAGCAGACATTTACCTATCGAACCCGATTACATTGGGCATCAGGTAGATAGCTTAAACTCGCAACAGGTAAAAGTAACCTGGGCGAGTGAAGGAAGTGAAGACAAAGTGATTTTAATATCCGAAAATAATAAATAAAAATGGCAGCAGAAAAACTATCAACCCGACATCTTTTAGGCATTAAAGATATTAACCGGAATGATATCGAATTGATTTTCGAAACTGCAGATAATTTCAAGGAAGTGATTAACAGACCGATTAAAAAGGTCCCTTCGCTCCGTGATATTACCATTGCCAATATCTTTTTCGAAAATTCTACCCGTACCAAACTTTCATTCGAGCTTGCAGAAAAAAGGCTTTCGGCCGATGTAGTCAATTTTGCTGCCTCATCTTCATCAGTAAGCAAAGGCGAAACCCTGATCGATACTGTAAACAACATCTTATCAATGAAAGTTGATATGGTGGTGATGCGCCACCCTTATGCGGGTGCTGGCCAGTTTTTAAGTAAACATGTTAAAGCGCAGATTGTAAATGCCGGAGATGGTGCACACGAACACCCAACACAAGCCTTACTTGATGCTTTCTCCATCCGCCAAAAACTGGGTGATGTAGCCGGCAAAAAAGTAGTAATAGTGGGCGATATCCTACACTCTCGTGTAGCGATCTCAAACATCCTTTGCCTGCAGCGTTTAGGCGCAGAGGTAATGGTTTGTGGACCGACTACATTAATTCCCAAACACATCCACCAACTTGGAGTAAAAGTTGAGCATAATTTAATTAAAGCACTGAACTGGTGCGATGTAGCAAACATGCTACGTATCCAATTGGAGCGCCAGGACATTAAATATTTCCCTTCGTTAAGGGAATACGCCATGATGTATGGCTTAAATAAACAGATCTTAGATAACCTCGACAAAGAAATCATTGTCATGCACCCAGGCCCAATAAACAGAGGTGTGGAGATTACCAGTGATGTGGCCGACAGCAAACAATCAATTATTTTAGAACAGGTAGAAAACGGAGTGGCTGTGAGGATGGCTGTGCTGTATCTATTGGCAAGTCAGGGGTAGGTTAGTTCAATAGTCATTTGTCATTGGTTCATTAGTGCAAAATTAGGAGTCCATAGTCCTGAGTCTGCAGTCATTAGCCCAGAGTCTTAAGGTTCATTAGTTAATGGTTTATTGGTAAATAATCGATTGACGATAGTAATTATATACCTCGCAAACCGTTAACCGATTCAAACGATTTACCAATTAACCAGTTTCCCACCAATGAACCAATGGCTAATGAACCAATGCACCACATCATTTTTCCACATTCGCTCACCCCTTAATACCAAACCAAAAATCCTGTCGTTAATTTGTGTTATTAACAGATGTTAATTACTTCTGTTGATAAGCTTTGATACTATTTCTAATTTAGTACCAACCATATTTGAAACCAATGCAGAAAAAATACCTACTAATTCCGCTAATTTTAGCAGGAAGTTTTAGCACCTACGCTCAGGTTAGCGCTGTGCAAAACCTCAACAAAAACTATCAAACGGGCTTAGAATTATTAGACAAAGAAAAATACACAGCGGCTGCACAACAGTTTAAACTTGTTGAGCTGCAACGTTATAAACCTTCTACCCAAACGGAAAGCAATGCCGAATTATCTTTACTGAAAGAGAATGCGAAATTTTATGCGGCTGTTTGCGCACTAGAGTTAACCAATAGCGATGCCGAAAGTTTGTTTCAGGCATTTATCCGCGATTATCCATTAAACCCGAACACCAAACTGGCTTATTTCTACGTTGGAAAAACTTATTTCAACCAGAAAAACTATAAAAAAGCTTTAGAATGGTTCGAAAAAACAGATCCTTCTACACTTTCGGGCAAACAAAGAAACGAATACCAGTTTAAACAGGGTTACGCCTATTTCGAACTTAAAGACTACGACAAAGCAGAGCCTTTATTCGAAAAAGTTAAAAAAGAAGAAGGCGATTTCCAGGAAAGTGCCACCTACTACTTTGCTTACATCAATTACTTAAACAAAGAGTATAAAACGGCATTGGCCAACTTCGAAAAGTTAAAGGGCTCTCCTACTTATGAGGCGAGTTATCCATACTACATTACTTCGATGTATTACCTAGATGAGCGTTACGATGATGTAATCAGCTATGCTTTGGCAGCTATTCAAAAAACAAAACAACAGTTCGAACCAGAAATGTTGAGTTTGGTTGCGGCATCGTACTTTGCAAAATCTGAATTTAAAAACGCTGAAAAGTATTTCGCCGAATATTATTCAAAAGATAAAAGCGAAACCAAAAACAACCTCTTCATTTACCAATACGGATACTCTTTGTTCCAGAATAAAAAGTACAAAGAGTCGGTTGCCGTTTTAGAAAAACTAAATACCGATGATGTTTACCTTCAAAATGGTATGCATACTTTGGGTAAAGCCTTTATTCAATTGGGCGATAAACCAAAAGCACAGAGTGCTTTTTTCAGGGCATCGCGTTTAAGTTTTGATAAGGGTATTCAGGAAGAAGCCTGGTTAAATTATGCCAAATTAAGTTACGAATTAGAATTCCACCAACAAGCTTTAGAGGCTACGCAGGGTTTCTTAAAAACTTTCCCAAAATCGCGTAAAATAAACGAAGCGAAAACTTTATTGGGCGAGGTTTTATTAACCACCAAAAACTATCAGGCTGCTGTAGACATTTTAGAACCTATTCCGGATAAAAACCTTGAGGCTAAAGAGGCTTATCAAAAGGTGACCTATTTCCGTGGATTAGAGTTTTATAATGAAAGAGCTTTCCCTAATGCATTATCGATGTTTTTACGTTCTGAAAAGTTCCCAGAAGACAATGAAATTAATGCTTTAAACACTTACTGGAAAGCAGAATCGATGTACGAGCTGCGTAAGTTTGGTGAAGCGGTTACCACTTTCGAGAAATTCTTGAAGATGCCAGATGCAGATAAAACTGGGGTTTACAATTTCGCGAATTATGCTTTGGCCTATGCAGCTTTCGAAGATGAAAAATACAGCAAGGCAGCTACTTATTTCGAAAAATTCCTCGCGGGTAGTGATAAAGACCAAAAAACCATTGATGATGCGACCATCCGTTTAGCCGATTCATATTTCGTAAACAAAAACTATGGCGATGCGATGGCCAATTACAATAAAATCATCAGCCGCAAAACCACTTCGGAAGATTATGCCACTTTCCAGAAAGGAATGATCCAGGGATTGGAAAACCAGTACGATGCAAAAATTGCAACCATGCAGAGTTTATTGAAGGCTTTTCCTAACTCGAACTATGCAGATGATGCTGGTTTCGAAACCGCATACACCTATTTCAACAAAGGCGATTTCGATAAATCTAAATCAGATCTTGTAGAATTGGTTGCTAAATACCCACGCAGTAGTTATGTAGCAAAAGCTCTGGTTACCATTGGCTTGGTTCAATACAATCAGGATCAGGACGATGCCGCTTTAGAATCGTTTAAAAAGGTAATACGCGATTACCCTACTGCCGATGAAGCCAAACAGGCAATGGAATCGATCAAGAACATTTATGTAGACCGTGGCGACGCAAATGGTTTTATTGCTTACGCAGCAACTACCCCACTCGGAAATTACTCGGGCTCAGAACAGGATAACATTGTTTTTGCCGCAGCTAATAACACCTATTTAAAAGGCGATGCCAATGGTGCATTTCAGGCCGTAAATGCTTATTTTGATAAATTCCCTAAAGCCAACCACGAAAAAGAAGCCAAATTTATCAGGGCAGAATCGCTGGTGAAATTAGGCCGTCCGGATGAAGCCATTCCTGATTACGAATTTATCTTAAACGACTGGACGAGCGATTACACCGAACGTTCTTTGGTGAGCATCTCTCAACTCTTCTTAAACCAGAAGAAATACAATGAGGCGATTGTTTACCTGAAAAGGTTAGAAACTACCACCGATTACAAATCGCACTATAGTTTTGCCATCAACAATTTGTTAAGGGCTTACACGGCCTTAAACATGCCTGATGACATGCTTAAATATGCACAGCTGACCAAAGAATCGGAAAAAGCTTCAGAAGAAGAAAAAAACAGTTCGAGTTTATACTCTGGTAAAGCTTACTTGTTAAAAGGTGACACCACCACAGCTATAAAAGAATTTAAAAATGTAGTGGCCAAAACAAAAACAGTTGCTGCAGCAGAAGCAAAATACAATCTGGCTTTACTGGAATACAACAAAGGTGATTTCAAAACCTCATCTAAAACCTGTTTTGATCTGGTTAACAACATGGCCGCTTACGATTACTGGGTGGCGAAGGCGTTTATCCTTTTATCTGATAATTATGTAGCCCTGAAAGACAATTTACAGGCAAAAAGTACACTTCTCAGTATAATTGATAATTACGAAGGCAAGGATGATATCATCCCTACAGCCAAAGAAAAACTAGAAAAACTAAACCAGAAGAAGTAGCATTATGAAATCGATTAAATATATATATAGTTCACTGTTTTTTTTAGCTGCTGGATTAATGACTGCTCAGGCGCAGGATAAAAAGGCCGATGAAAAAGCAGTAGTAAATGAAGAAATTGAAGTAGTTCGTCCATATAAACCAATTTTGGCTGAGGCTGTAAAGCTGAGAAGAAGCCCGAATTTAGATGATGTTAAAACTTACAAAGCAAAATTAAACTACAGTATTTTGGATAGAAAGCTGGAGTTGAACAGCGATATCCAAAAGTTACAGGCACAGGCCCTCGCCGAAGAAAAAGAAAGCATATTGGTTAACAATTACGTAAAAGGTGCATTCGGGTCGTTGGCTACCCTTTTGGGCGAAGCTTATTTCAACACCGGTAAAGATGAAGGTTTACAGGTTGGTGGATACTTTAAACATTTTAGTCAGGAAGGAAAGCTGAACAAGCAGAATAGCAGTAACCAACAATTAAGCGTTTTTGGTCGTAGTATTTTAGAGCAGAATACCGTTAGTGGCCGCATCAATTTTGAACGCAACGGTACCTACTTTTATGGTATAGATGATGCCAGACCTACGCTAAACCCTGATAAACAGGCATTAACCAACATTGAACTGGAAGGTGAGCTGGTAAAAAACTTTACTGAAGATGAAGATGCCTTTAGTTATGCTTTAAAAGCCAATGGGTATATCTGGAATGATAAATTTAGCGCAAAAGAAAACTACCTGAGTTTAAACGGTTATGTAAACAAACGTATTCATTCGTTAAACTTAGGTTTAGCTGCATCAACCGAATTCGGTAATAGCAAAGATGCTTTAACCAGTGTTGGCAATAACCTGTTGCGTTTAAATCCATACATCCGTTTACAGGTTAAAGGCGCTAAAATTACCGCAGGAATTAATTTCGTGCAAGAATTTGGCGCATATAGCAGCTCTAGAATCTTTCCTGCTGTTACCGCCGATTTCACTTTAATTCCTGATTACCTACAGGTTTTTGGAGAAGTTAAAGGTGATGTAAACAGAAACTCGTTAAAAGGCTTTACCGATGAAAACCCTTGGTTAAACAGCAATATCGTGGTTAGAAACACCGTTGAAAAGTTAAGTTTCAGTGCGGGTATTAAAGGTACCGGGGGGCCAGGCTTTGGTTACAAAGCGCGTGTATATGTAAAACAGTTTGATGATATGCCTTTGTTCATCAACAACTATACTGATTTTAACAAATTTGATGTGATATACGATTTCGGTAAAACGAAATTAACAGGTTTAGAAGGTGAAATTTCCGTTCAGGTAAGTGATGCCTTAAAATGGACAGGTAAATTAAATATCGACGATTGGAAGCCTGCTTCAGAAACCTACTCTTGGTTTAAACCGGGTTTAAAAGTAAGTTCTAACTTTGTTTATACCTACAATAAAAAACTAAGCTTTAACGCTGGCGTTGTAATCCAGGATGATATTAAAGCAAAAGTAAACATTTCCAACCCAGTTAATCCTGCGCAATATGTGATCCCAAATCCGTTGATAGAGGAAATTCAAACGGTAAAAGGTTATGTTGATTTGGGTCTTGGTGCAGATTATAGGATCAACAAAAAGTTCTCCGTTTTTGCAAAAGCAAACAACATTTTAAATACAAACTACAGCAAATATTTGTACTATCAAGTAAACGGATTTAATATTTTCGGAGGTTTGACGTATTCGTTTTAAGCTATTAAATCATAAAATTCATTTTTATCTGATATGCCTTTAAGTTTAACCTTAAAGGCATATTTTTTTTGTAGGCTTAGGGCGGGCGATCATCAGCAGAACAGTTTTAAGATAATTATTTCCAGAAAAAATATTAACATCTATTCTCTTAATTGAACAACATTATTTTATTGTGATTTCGACTATATTTACTTCAGTTACTGGATAAATTAAAGCGGAATGAGAATCCCAACAATACATGGATATATTGACAGAAGAATCTTAATCAACTTCACGGCCGACCCAAAGATTGTGAAAGAACTGATTCCCTTTCCTTTTAGGCCAAAAGTTTATATGGAAAAGGCTATTGTTGGAATATGCCTAATCAGACTAAAAAATATAAAGCCAAAAGGGTTACCAGATTTTATGGGCGTAAATTCTGAAAATGGTGCGCATCGAATTGCAGTTGAATGGGACGAGGATGGTATCACAAAATCAGGAGTTTATATACCACGTCGGGATACTTCGCTAAAATTAAATGCGCTCATTGGTGGACGAATATTTCCTGGCAAACACTTTCATGCAAAGTTCAATGTGGGAGAAGAAAACGGAAATTATCAAATTAGCTTTAAGAGCTCAGATAATACCGAGATATTAATTGATGCTAATGAGTCTTCTTTGTTTGATAATAAATCAATTTTTAAAACACTAGAAAATGCATCTGACTTTTTTGAAAACGGCGACCTTGGATATTCACCAAATAAAGACAAATTTGATGGTCTGAGATTAAAAGCATACCATTGGAAAGTTAGGCCACTTGAGGTTTTGAAAGTAAAATCAAGTTTTTTTGAAGACGAAGATCTTTTCCCACCGGGATCGGTGACCTTTGACAATGCGCTGCTTATGACAAACATTGAGCACGAGTGGAAAAGCGAAACAGACAAATAACTATAAACTTTATAGGTCAAACAAGAATGAAACAACTATTCATAACCATCTTTACCATTATGGCCCTTACCTCTTATGGCCAGGATAAAAACAATTACACTCATTTCAACAAATTAACAGAAGTTGAAGGGACAGATTATGTGATTGCGAGCGTTGAAAATTGGGGAAAAATAGCTGATGCCAAAAACAAATACCTATTGTTCATTAATACTAAAAACGGACAAAGCAAACAGGTAGATTTCCCGGCTGAAGGTTATTTCGAAAAAATTGAACAAGTGAAGATTGATAATTTAGGGATTAACCACATTATTATTTCTGCTCAAACGATCGACCTTGACGAAAAAAAGGGAATTGATTGGAATGACCCAAAACAGATTATCATCTTATCTCCTGACGGACAAAAAAGAACACAGTTAACAGAAAACAAACTCTTCGTAAGGACATGGGTTGTGAACAAACTAACAGGCACCCTTGTGGTTACTGGACACTATGATACAAACAACAACAATAAATACGATAAAACGGATAAAAACGAAATTTCAATTTACGACTTGAAAACCTTGAAACTGGTTAGTAAAATTTGAGAGCAGATTTACTAGCGTTTCGCCAACATAAATTGAGGATAAGCCTCAAAAACCGACTGTTAACACCCTTAAAAATACGCTCCAATGAAAATATTTAATATACAGCCCATCACAATAAATGAATACATCTACAATGATCAATATTTAAAAGAAAGCAAAACATCATACGATTATCAATCCGGCTTTGAAATTACCGGAGAGAAAGTTGGAGAAATAAACATAATGTTCATCACTTTCGACATCCTTTACTCTGTAGACGCGATCATAGATGATAAAGAAATTGTTAGGCCCAAAGGGCCAAATACATGGGACATTAATGTTTCATTTTCAATTGGCGACGAGGTATTTATCTCTTACAAAAGCTCTTGTCAGTTTAACTTCGAAAGTGAAAGCTTTGATGCTGATATAACTTCCTTAACTGATTTTTTAAGGGATTATCAAGCGCATACCATATCATTTTTTAATCAATACGGACATAAGCCCTTAATCGCAATTGAAGAAGAAACGCGAAAACAACAGCCACTACTGGCCGATGCCGAAATAGCAATCGAAAACTTACGGGCGAATAATATGTACGAGTTTTAACACAACCTGCTTCAGCTATAAAAAGCACTTATCTTGCAAAACATCATGATAGGGTTTTCTCCAATTGATTACTTATCCCACCAAACCCTAGCCGTAAGCACATCCCCTCCCGCTATCCTGGCTACAGCATCTTTATAGTTTTGAGGATTGTTCAGCACCTCTGTTGATAGGTAGATCATCCTGCGGGGGATAGTGCCATTGGTAACGTTGCCTTTGTAATTTATGGGAATAAGCTTGGGATAACCGCTCCTTTTCCAGTTTAACCAGGCTTCTATGAAATTAAAATCCGTTCCTGTAGTTACCCAGTATTGTGTATTGATCGCGCTTAATGCATTTTGTGTACTGCTTTCATCAAGTGGATTCTGGTTTACAAACGCAGTGATTTTATTGGCATCAACCGCAGCTAAAGGATCGAGCTGCGCGAGCGATTGGATCGCGCCCGTTAGGCCGTTGGTGTAATGCAGGTTTGCGGTTCCATTTATATTCCATCCCCTCACTTTGGCTTCTGCAAGCAAAAATTCAATTTCAGCATAACTCAGGATAAAAATTGGACCACCTAGTTTAAGGTACATCGCGGTGCGTGGTCTGGAATATTTTCCAAGCGGAGCAAAATCACTTCCGCTACCTGTACCACCTGGGTAGTTTGGCGAATGACTGATATCGGTGGCCCCACCCTGTAGATCGTATCCATTTGGCAATCCAAGCTGAACAGCCACATCGGTATTTCCGCTTAAATTCTGATCTGCATTTTTGGCCAATCCGTCTTTTGGTACTTCACCTATCACACCTAATCTGGGATCGTTGGTATTTTTTAACTGATCAATTAATGTTTTACTCCAACGTACTTCCAAATAGTCGGAAAATGTTCTTAAAGCGAGCGATGTGCCATTTTGGCTGTTAAAAGAGGAAGCATCGGTTAATAGAATTGCATTGTCGTTAATACTGTTAAAAGTTTTGCCCGCAGCTTTCTCGGTCCAAACTCTGGCCTTCTCGGGATCTGCTTTCGTTAACCGCATGGCAATCCTAACCATTAATGAATAACCAAATTTTTTCCACTTACCGATATCGCCTTTATAAAAAAGATCGGCGCTTGGTCCGGGTTTTTCGGCATCCAGTTGCGCAGTAGCCGTTTCAAGATCGTTCAGCATTTGGGTATAAATATCTTCCTGACGGTCGTAAACCGGATATTTAATACCTTGCATGGCTTTAACCGCCTGCGTATAGGGCACATCGCCATAAGTATCGGTAATCCGTTGCAAAATCAACACAAACATGATATCACCAATCGCAATCAGGTTTTTATAGCCCGCTGGATCTTTTAATCTGGCCAGTCGTTGCATCTCTCTGATATAAGCGGCATCAGTATAACCTTCATCAAAAATTCGTCCCTGATAATCGGTAAAACTGCCTACATTGATATATTTATCGCCATTATTGTAATAGTAATAGGTAGAGGCCAGTAGCTGCATCATTGTACTCTGATACAAAAGTTGATAATAACCCAGATTGGCATATTTTAACTGTGCCTGTGCAAGTAGGCTGTTTGGATCGTAATTTTCTTCGGTGAGTTTGGTCGGGTCGGTATTAATCTCATCCAGTTTCGCTTTAGAACAACTGCCCATCAAAACCAGTAAGCACATCCCCATAAAATATAACTTGTTCCAGCTCATCCTTTATTTGAATTTAAAATTAAAATTAATCCCAAATGTACGTGTTGCAGGCAATGAAGCCCCTTCTATCCCCGCGTAACCCAATGTAGGCGAAAACTGCGATTCAGGATCTATATTTTTAGTGTATTTAAGCAAGGTAAACAGGTTCCGCGCCACCAGATCTATCCCTATACTGCTAAAAGGTGTTCTTTTTAAAAAATGTTCGTTAAAATTATAACCTAATGTGGCCTGCCTGAGCTTAACAAAACTGCCATTGAGTACCGATAATGTAGAAATATTGGTGGCCAGTTCAGGATAATAGGCATAAGCGGGAACGTTAATGACATTTTTTTGCCCATTTTCCAATACCCCATCAGCAACAATACCTGTTTCTCTACCGATTAAGGTGGCTTTATTTAAACCAAGCACATAACTGTAATATTCTGTTGCGGATAGGATTTTATTGCCAAAGCGATAATCGATCAAAAAGGAAAAACTAAACTGTTTATAGTTAAAACTGTTGGTTATCCCTCCATATAACGTAGGCATGGTGCCACCCATAGGAATAAAATTACCCCGCTTAGGTATGCCATCCGATCCGATAATGATGTTTCCATTGGCATCCCGCAGATAATCATAGGCCATAATCTGCGTAATCGGTTTGCCTACCACCAGTGCAGTATTGGCATTTAATGGCCGATAGGTGCCCGTAAGGGTATAATTACTGTTGCCATCGATAGAAAGCAGGGTGTTCTTTACCTTGGTCATGTTAAAGTTAATCTGCCATTTGCCCTTTGTAGTAAGCAGGGGTGTGTAGCCTAAAGCTAGTTCTATCCCAGCATTCCGGGTTTCGCCAAGGTTAACATAGGCAGAGGTAAAACCTGTGGTAACCGATTGTTTTGCATTAATAATTTCGTTGTGTGTAATGCGGTTGAAATAGGTAAAATCGATATCCAAACGGCTATTGAAAAATTTAAGGTCAAGACCAGCCTCTATTTCATTTAGCGTAAACGGTTTTAAATTGTAGTTGGGTAAATCTCCTGAAAAACCACCTACTGGCACACCGTTTACCTGATTATCTACCGTATAATAGATCTGCGTGGTGTACGGAACAATGGGTTCGCCACTGGTTTTGGCAAAATCTAACCGCAATTTACCAAAATCGAGAACTTTCAAATTCAGCAGATCTGAAAATATAAAACTGCCTGATACCCCTGGTACAAATATGCCCCGGTTGTTAGCAGGCAAGGTAGAATAGATATCGTAACGCCCGGTAACAGAGAAGTTGAGATAACGCTGATAGCTGAGATCGGCAGTATAATAAGCCGATTCGGTTACAATTCTGGATATGGCCAATGTTTTGGTACTGGTAATCAGATTTTCTGGCACATACAGATACGGCACTTTAAACTGCGATCCTTTCAGTTTTTCGGTATTGCCCTTTCTCTCGCGGTAATTTGCGCCCATTGAAAATTCGAGGTTCAGTTTATCGCTCAGGTTTCTGGCTGCACTGAACAAAATATCGCTATTGAGTTCTGCAGTATGGTTTTGATCATAGGCATTTATACCGCCCTGCCGGTTGATCGAAAAAGCAGTTCCGGTGGGCAAAATACTGACCACTTCATCTTTACTCGAATCGTAGCCAATTCGGCCCTGAAGCGATGCCCAGCTGGCCAGCTTATATTTTAATACGGCTGATGTGATGTAACGGTTTCTATTGGCATAATCGGCCTGCTTGTTCATTAAAAAATAAGGATTGGTCTTATATTCATCCGCATTCCAACGCGTTTCAAAGCCTGTTCCGGTATCAAAACCAGGGGCTAAGATCGATTGATCTAAACTGGTGGCCAAAGCTGAAATGCCATAATTTGGATTTAAAGGACCATCGCTGAGGTAACTTTTGTTTTTATTCCTTTCGTAAATGTAATTACCGGTAAAGCTCAGCGATATTTTGGAACTTAGTGCTACTGAACCATAAAAATTTAACGTTTTACGATTTAGCGCTCCATTGCTTAAAACAGAATTATAATCTAAATTGGAAACTGAAACACGATAGTTATTATGGGTATTTCCACCAACTAATGAAAGGGTATTAATAAAGGCCGGAGCAGTCCGGTAAAAAGTCTGGATGTTATTTTTAACGGGAGCATAAGGGCGCATAGAGCCATCTACCTGAGGGCTTAATTTACCGTCCATAAGTTCTCCCCAGCTCAACAACCCTGTGGTAATTGCATTGTAGAGATCGGCAGGACGTTTATTTTGCGTACCCTGGCCATATAAATATTGAAAATCGGTAGAATTAACCGGCACATCGAAGGCCAGGTTAGTATTGTATTCGAATTTGGCTTTGGTATTCTCCCCTCCGCTTTTGAGGTTAATGAGGATTACTCCATTTGCAGCCCTGGCGCCATATAAAGCCGAAGCAGCCGAACCCTTTAATATCGTAATGGTTTCAATATCATCTGGATTGATGTTGCTGATCCCATCGCCATAATCGGCCCCGCCATATTCATTTGCACTTCCACGAATGCTGTTATCAATGGGGACACCATTTACGATAAATAACGGAGAGGCAGCAGTCATACTAGAAACACCACGGATGAGTACGCGTGCCGCAGATCCCGGGCCACCGTTCACACCTGCAATGTTAAGCCCCGCTACCCTACCCTGCAGCGCCATAATCATATTACTTTCTCTTGCCTTGGCGATGGAAGAACCTTTAATGGTAGTTAAGGCATAGCCAACTTTATGATTGTCTTTTTCGATACCCAAAGCCGTAATTACCACCTCTTTTAAAAAACGGACACTATCAGAACTCGTTTTTCCTTCGGTATTTTTTCTGATTACGATTAAATTATTTGGCAAAAGCGAATAGGTATAATCACTATTGCGCAGCAATTGATCGATCACCTTTATGGCCTCCTCTTCTTCTACCTTGATCGATACCTGATGTTTAGGGATTTTAGATTCACTGTAGGCGAAATGATAAACAGTTTGTTGTTGTATAGCTTCTACAACCTGCTCAAAATTTGCTCCGTTAAAATTTAAGGTTACCTTAGTTTGCGCATCGGCACATAGCGGAAAAATCAATCCAATTAACAATATGATTCTCTGCGCACAATTCATGGCTACAAATATACATTGCTTAACTGTTTGTGCTAACGGTAGATATAGACATTTTTCCCCTTTATCGAATAATTGAAATTTTCGATCAGTTTTAGCACATTTAAAGCTTCGGTGATAGTTTCTTTATCCACATGCCCGGTAAATTTCACCATTTTAAGTTCATCTTCTTTAAAGGTTATTTTAACATCGTACCATCGCTCAAAAAGCCTCGCAATTTCATCAAAACGGTTGTTTTTATAAATGAGTTCGTGGTTTGTCCATGCAGTTTCTATTACTTTGTCGGTTCCTGTTCCGGTAAAATAGGTGAGCTGGCTCAAATTTGGTTTACCACCAACTAGCGTAAATTTATCGTTTGGCTTTAAGATAAAAGTTTGCCTGGTATTGTTTTTAAGCGAGATAGCAACACTTCCCCTAATTAAGGTAGTTTCGGTAAAAGCATCGTTTTGGTAGGCCTTAACATCAAACGCTGTGCCCAGCACTTTTACGGCCAATTGCTCCGTGTGTACAATAAAGGGGTGTTGTGCATCTTTTTTCACTTCAAAAAAGGCCTCACCCGATAGGTAAACATTTCTGGTATCGCCACTAAAATGTTCAGGGTATCTCAAACTACTCCCCGAATTCATTTTTACGGTAGAGCCATCGGCCAGTACAATGGTTTTAATTTCGGTCGCCCTGGTTTGCGCTTGTTTCAAAACCAGCTGATCTGTTTTATTGAAGAAAATGGCCGCTCTATTGTATACCAATGTACCTGCAACAACAATAGCGATAACCGCAGCAACTTTTAACCAGATGCTGTAAGATTTATTTTTGGCCACCGTTAAACCAGACACTACAGGAACGGTAATTTGAGCTCTGATCCGATCAAAAACCTGATCAACATTTTCATCCTCAACGGTTTCAGATTCAAAATAAGTTTGTAGCTGTTTATATTCTGTTCTAAGCGCTTCGTTATCGGCTAAAATCGATTTCAGTTCAACAGATTCATCCGGTGAGATTTCACCGGCCAATTGTTTTCCAAGCAATTCTGTAAATCTTTGATCTGTCATTTTTTTTCCGCCCTTTATGATATGTTCCTTTTTCTGTTAAAATTGCCTACAAAAAATAAAAAAAAGATAAAGTACCCGCTAAGATAATCAGGGAGATCAGTTTTCCAAGTTTTTTTTCATCTGGTCCTTTGTCTTGTAAGGGCTGTAATATTAAGCGGAGTTTTGCAATGGCCCTGAACAATTGGGTCTGCACCGTTCGGGGCGAAATGTTCAGCAGCTCTGCCACTTCTTTATATTTCATGCCACTTTCTTTAATCAACCTAAAAACCGTGGCTGCCTGAGGCGCCAAACCAGCAATAGCAAAATCAAGTTGCCGGTGCAGTTCTTTGGTTTCCAAAATATACTCCGGCGTTTGTGCTGTTACCGAAACATCCTCTTCAGCATCTACTAAATCGATAAACGTAATTGAAGAATTTTTTTTAAGGTATTTAAGTGATTGATTTTTTACTGCGATAAAAAAATAACTTTCGGGATTTAGTACGTGGGTACTTGTTGCGCGGTTTTCCCAGCATTTAACAAATACCTCCGTAACCAGGTCTTCTGCCGCCTGTTTATCAACCACATAGTAAATAGAAAATTTGATCAACCTACTGTACAGAAAGCGGTAAAGTTGCTCAAAAGATTTTATATCATCCTCGAGACAAATCTTATTCCATAAAACGACTAGATCTGGCTTAGCTGCTTTCAACTTGGTTAGTTTGGTGAATCAAATGTAAGGTAATAAAAAATATTTCATAAAAAAATCTTCCCGTTGTAGGCAATTTAACAAAAAAAGGACTCTTCATTCGGTGCCATAATAAGGCACACGCCATTTATAGATCTATTGAAGCAGAAAACAATGAATAAAAACAAATATGTGATGGGCATTGATATCGGCGGCTCGCACATTACGGCTGCAGTACTCGATATGCAGCAGCGGAACATTCTTAAAAATTCCTATACGCGCGAACGTGTCGACTCTCATGGCTCAACAGCACAAATTATCCACACCTGGTGCAATGCAATTAAAGCAGCTTATAAAAAGGTAGATATCCAAATTGGCCGTTTGGGTATTGCCATGCCGGGCCCTTTCGACTATGACAATGGGATCTCTTATATCGCAGGCAATGATAAATATGCCGCTTTTTATGGACTAAACGTAATAGACATACTGGCCAAAGAACTGCAGATCGACCGCGATCAGATTTTAATGCGCAACGACGCTGCTTGTTTTTTGGCTGGAGAAGTGTTTGCAGGTGAGGCACGTGCCTATCAGCACCTGATTGGTATTACATTGGGAACAGGTTTAGGAAGTGCGGTTTATAATGACGGAAAAGTCGACGATGCCAATTTATGGTGTGCTCCTTTTTTAGATGGCATAACAGAAGATTACCTTTCCACGCGATGGTTTTTAAAACGCTATTATGAACTCACGGGATTAAACATCCTAAATGTTCGCGAATTGACTATGCTTTATGATGAGAACCAGACAGTACGGAAAATATTTACTGAGTTTAGCCATAGCCTTGGGCTTTTCCTCAAAAAATTTCAACAGGATAATGTGGCTGAAGCCATCGTAATCGGTGGTAATATTGCCAACGCTTCCGATCGTTTTGTGCCCAATGTAATTAAATACCTCCATTCACAGGGCATTGCTTCTCCAATACATATTTCGAAATTGAATGAAGATGCGGCCCTTGTAGGGGCCGCAGGTTGCTGGGCTACACAGACCTTTAAAAAGATCGAAAAAATCTAACAAAAAAAAATTCAATTTTCTTGTAGGCAATTTGTGTAAGCAAAATACTCTTATCTATAAAACAGCCTGGATGGAATCCTTAAGGCGGTAAACAATTAACCAAATAATTATTCAAAATTATTCATAATGAATATGAAAAAATCTTTACAGCTCACCTGCTTATTGCTCTATGCATCAACAGGCTTGTATGCAGCTGCACCAATTGATCATTTTAATCGTGCTGTTTCTTTCCATGCTGTTTATCAGGATGTGATTAAGGGAACCGTAAAAGATGAAACAGGCGCTACCTTACCGGGTGTAACCATTACGATAAAGGGCGCACAGGGCGGCACGCAAAGCAATACTTCGGGCCAATATAGCATAACAGCTAAAACGGGTGATGTTTTGGTATTCTCGTTTATCGGTTACCAAAGCAAAGAAGTTACCGTTGGTACGCAAAACACCATTGATATAACTTTAACCCCTGATTCTAAAAACCTCGAAACCGTAGTGGTAACAGCCTTAGGGGTAAAAAGATCAGAGAAATCTTTGACTTATACCACCCAACAAGTATCGGGAGAGGAATTGAATAAAGTAAAAAGTCCTAACCTGGTAAATTCGTTAAATGGTAAAGTTGCCGGAATGACGATTAGTCCGAGTTCTTCGGGTGTTGGTGGTTCGGCCAAAGTAATATTAAGGGGTAGCCGTTCGGTGAGCGGGAACAACCAGCCTTTGTATGTAATTGACGGCGTGCCAATCAGCAATAACGGTAACGCCAATGCACAGCAGAATAGTGTTTTTGGTGGCGGCCAGGATGGTGGCGATGGTATATCGAACTTAAACCCCGATGATATCGAAAGTTTAACCGTGCTGGAAGGCGCATCTGCCGCAGCCCTTTATGGTAGCCAGGCACAGAATGGTGTTATCTTAATCACAACCAAACAAGGCAAAGCAGGCAAAACACAGATCGGTTTTTCGTCGAGTTTAACTTTTGATAAAATTGCATACAAACCCGAATTTCAAAACAGTTATGGCCCTGCATCTACCGCAACCAGAGACAGCTGGGGACCAGCAATTAACAACACTACTGATAACCTTGATCAGTTTTTCCAAACCGGGACAAATGCGACCAATTCGATCAATTTTTCTGGCGGATCGGAAATTGCCCAAACTTATTTTTCTTATGCCAATACTTATGCAAGTGGTATACAGGAAGGCAACAAGTTAAACAGACATAATATTAACCTGCGCGAAACAGCCAAGTTTTTAAACAACAAATTAACGGTTGATGGAAATGTAAGTTACATTAACCAACGTATAAACAATAGTCCATCAATTGGATTATACAACAACCCGTTGGTTGGTCTCTATCTTTTTCCAAGAGGAGTTGATATTACACCGTACAAAGACAATTATTTGTTATCAGGAAATGTAGGTACTGCGCGCCAGAACTGGTTAGGTGGTTCTGCAGATATTAACCAGAACCCATGGTTTTTAACCAACCTTAATCCGAATACCGCTATCAGAAACCGCTTTTTATTAAGTGGAAATGTGAAATATGAGTTTACGCCATGGTTAAATCTTCAGGTAAGGGGAAATATAGACCGTACTACAGATGATTTCGAAAACAGACGTTATTCTGGCATAAACGGAAACTTTAACTCAAACGGTAGAGGATACTTATCTCAGAATACTCAAACTTACATTCAGAAATATGCCGATGCGATATTAAACGTTACGGTGCCGATGAAAGATTCTGACTTTAAAATTAATGGATTAATTGGCGGTAGCATTAACGATCAGAAAACGACGGGCTTATCTTTAGCAGGCGATTTGAGTGCAGTTGATTTATTTACAGCAAATAATACCATTGTGGCAACAGCAGGTACCTATACCTCTGATGTATTGAACACCACAAAAGCAAATGATGCTTTCCACAGCCAATTGCAAGCCGTATTTGCAAACGCGAATTTATCCTATAAAGATTGGGCATTTTTAACTTTAACAGGTAGAAACGACTGGTCTTCAA
>Ga0182006_1000643_pt1 | contig 24749 bp, 26 predicted proteins | sample Sormic07211104_1_FD_123022 | JGI IMG/M metagenome (GOLD analysis project Ga0182006, IMG submission 123022) | Rhizosphere microbial communities from Sorghum bicolor, Mead, Nebraska, USA - 072115-104_1 MetaG | ecosystem: Host-associated > Plants > Roots > Rhizosphere | place: USA: Nebraska...
AAAAGCTTACCAGGATGGACTGGATACTGTTCATGAAATGGTTGCTGAGTTTAAAAAACGCAGAGATATCGTTTATGATCTGCTTAAAGAAATCCCTGGATTGAACGTGAATCTTCCTGATGGTGCATTTTATTTCTTCCCTGAGGTAAAATCTTTCTTTGGAAAGAGTGCCGACGGACAAACGATCAATAATGCAGAAGACCTTTCTTTGTATTTGCTGAATGAGGCACATGTTTCTACTGTAACCGGTGAAGCCTTTGGAAATGACGATTGTATCCGTATTTCTTACGCTGCAGCTGAAGATAAGCTAAGAGATGCTGTTTCACGAATTGGAAAAGCTTTGGCTAAATTGAAATAGATATTTAAAAAGATATAGAGAGGGTGTTTCATAGTATTATGAATACGCCCTCTTTTTTTTATCACAATTCTACTGCGCCATTTTAAGATAAAAATAAAACTCGATATCTTCTCCGATGAGCCGCACATCTAGTTTTCTTCCATTGGCTTTCGCAAAGAAACAAGTCTCCACTTCTATCTACACAATTCTACCCTGACAAACAATCAGTAAAAAAACACTTACAATAACCTCCTTAAACTTTCCATATTTTCAATCGCATGGCCTATTGTGTTGTTAAAGTAAGTATACACTTGTTTGCCTTCCTCCAGCCATTCGTTGATATAGGAAGCATACTCATATAGAAATGCTTCCGAATAACTTCCTTTATAATCTCCTTGAGGACCGTGAAAACGTACATAAACAAAATCAGTCCGGTTCTCTATAACTGCCCCTCCTTCCGAAAGCTTATCATGTAAAACAAGTGCCATTCCGTATTGGTCCATCAAGTCAAACGTGTCCTGCTGGTACCAGTTCTGATGCCGAAACTCAACAGCAACCCTCCATTCAATGTCGGGATCAGCCTTCCTGACACTGCCCAGTAACCGCTCCACAAATGGTAAATGCGCTGGTTGTATACTACCCGGAAATTGCACCAGCAAGCAACCCTTTTTATTGCCTACCGCCGAAATCCTCCTCATAAAATCATCAACAGCTTCCAAACTAAAATTTAATGATTTACTATGTGTAATTTCCCGCCACAGCTTAAATGTAAACTTAAAATCAGCCGGAACCTCAGTAGCCCACCTTGCCACGGTAGAAGCCAAGGGTACTTTATAAAATGAGCTATTGATCTCAATACTATTATATAGTGAGCCATAATAACACAGACGGCTTTTTGTTTTAAAAGCTTCCGGAAAAAACTCCTTGTTGGGAACAGGAAGTAATAAACCGCTGGTTCCGGAATAATATACGCCCTTCATCCAGTGGTCAATTAAGAGCCAACATGTTCATGTTCTTCTATTTCTTTTCCGATTTCATTCACATAATTCTGATCTACCCAATCTCTTGTTTCCCATAGAATATCTGAATTATTATTATCCTGATATAGTTCCGCCAGTTTATTTGAACCCCTGAAAACCTTGTAAACACCACCCTCTTGTGGATATACTGTTAATCTAACCCCATGAAGACAAATCGTAAATGGATCCATATTTTTACTCGTTTTACCACATAGAACGACTAAGTCATAGAAATGTTTTTATTTGTTATCCACACAACCGTTGTTATCCACACTGTACAGAGTATCAGATGAGCAATGAAAAATCAATTAAATTGAAGAGGTATGAGAAGAAGTAGAGTTTGATTTTTTCTTCTTTTTACGTCCAAGCCAGATCATAAATCCGGTAACGGGTAAACTTGCAGCTATAAAACTACCCATAAAAGCCAGAATCTTACCCGGTAAACCCAGTACCACACCAACATGGATGTCATAATTCATCCGGATAAGTTTTTCTCCGCTGTTCTTATCTTTAAAATTTTCCCGCCCAAGCAATTTACCGGTAAACTGATCTAAGTACAGAACATCGGTATCATAATAATCTTCTTTGCCCCTGTACCCATTGACACTGATTGTGGCCGACTTTGGAGCTCCCCGATCAGGTACGTACAGAGAAATACGCCTTGCGTCTGGGAATTGCTGTTTTGCAACGTCGAAAGCAATATCTATTGGATTCTTTAAAGCGGCTGTTGTAGAGCCTGAAACAAAGCTAATCTGTTTTGGAGGCGTTACAGATCTGGACGCAACCACATATACCGCTGTTTGAAACCAGCTCATTGCCCATACCATTCCGGTTAATGCTAATACCATTGTAATCAGCATCGCATAGAATCCAGGTACATTATGAAGATCATAGTTCAGGCGTTTAAATTTAGCTTTCCAGCTTATTTTAAAACTCTTGTTAAAATTGGCCTTTTTAAGGTTTTTAGGCCACCATAGAACCATTCCGGTGATCAGCAATATCACAAATATAAGTGTGCTATAACCCACGATCGGCTGCCCATACGGCGTATTGAGTAACAAACTCCAATGCAAGTATTTCACAATAACAAAAAATTCCTTTTCATAATCAATTATACCGGTTACTTTGCCGGTATATGGATTTATAAAAGCCGATTTATAGGAATCTACAGCACCGAAAAATGTAAGTGCTTTGGGATCCCCTCCTTTAAAATACATAAACTCCCAGGCTCTGGAAGGATCACTGTAAGTGGTTACAGACACATTCGGAACATGTAAAGCTTGCTCTGCAATACTTTTCATTTGATTCAAGGGAAGTATTTTGGCATGTACCGGTGCTGTAACAAAGAACTGCTTACGGTAGATTAATTCGGAAATTTCTTTTTGGAAAACAAAAATACAGCCGGTCACTGCCACAATAAAAACAACAATACCCGAGGCCAGCCCAAGCCAGAGGTGTAAAACTCCAGCAACTTTTCTAACCTTGCTCACAGGTTTCTTTGCTTTTTTAGGCATCCTTACATCCACAGCACCCCGTGGTACTCCAGTTGTTCCCTTCCGTTCGGATCTTGTTGTTGGCAAACTTTCTATCACAGACTCTTATTTAGACCTAATATAAATAAAATGCAATATTAACAGAATTTTTTAAAGAATTAAAGGATTTCTAATTTAATTCTACCTCTAAAGTATCGTAGAGGATAAGTATTTTTGTCCCCTCTATACTTAGCTCAATTAACGATGAAGAATGCTTTTAAGCTTGCAGGTCTCGCGCTAAAAACGACCACTACAAATGAAAATGGACAATGTGCCAGAGATTGCGAAAAATTATGGTCTGATTTTGCAGCCGGTAATTATTTTTCGCGTATCTCCGATAAATTAAGCAATGAAGTTTTTGCAGTTTATCATAATTACGAAGGAGATCATACGCAACCTTTCTCCTATTTCATAGGTTGTAAGGTAGATATGGATGCTATTCTTCCGTCAGAACTGGATACACTTGTAATTCCTGAAGCTAAATATCAAAAATTCGAGGCAAAAGGAACCATGCCACAATGTGTAATAGATACCTGGATATCGATTTGGAACAGTGATCTGCCAAGAGCCTATCAGGCAGATTTTGAAGTTTATGGCGAAAAAAGTCAGGACTGGAACAATGCTGAAATTGAGGTTTACATTTCCATGCACTAAAAAAATTAAAGATCAGGTCTTAAGACCTGATCGCTTCTACAGGATCCAGGCGTGAAGCTGAATAAGCTGGCCAAAATCCGGAAATAGCTCCGATGATGGCGGAAATAGAAACTCCTGTAATCACATTCTTCAAATCAAGTACAATTTTAACATCAAGTGCATAAGTGAACAAAAGCGTAATCAGGTAAACCAGCAACAAGCCAAAAGCTCCTCCCAGTAAACACAATGCAATTGCTTCAAACATAAACTGCAATAAAATAAAATAATTCTTTGCACCTAGAGATTTCTGGATTCCGATGATATTAGTCCTTTCCTTTACCGAAACAAACATAATATTGGCAATACCAAAACCACCAACAAGTATAGAAAAGCCTCCAATAACCCAGCCGGCGATATTGACCATTTTAAACATTACATCCAGCTGATTAGAAAGAATAGTAGCTTTATTCAAGGCAAAATCATCTTCGGCACCTGGCTTTAAGCGGTGTATAGAGCGCATTACTCCTCTTAATTCACTTTCGACCTCCTCCTGCGCAATATTATCCTTTCCCCTTACTGTAATTTGGGGGCCATACATCTCATTTTCCACATCAAACAATCCTTTGGCCAGATTAATCGGGATTAAAACATTTTTATCCTGTGATACTCCAAGCATATCTTCCCCTTCTTTTTTAAATACCCCAACAACAGTTAACCTTCTTCCCATCACTTTAATCTGTTTGCCTACAGCTTGCTCTCCTGAAAAAAGGCCATCAGCAATATCAGCACCTAAAATGATTACAGGAGCGCCAGACTGCCCTTCGTTTTCGGTAAAATACCTTCCGTCCTGAAAATCAAAATTCCAGGTTTTATCATAATCCTGAGAAGCGGAATTTAAAGTCACATTTTCAACTGAACTGCTTCTATATTTTATAGTTCTATTACTTGCTGATGCTTCAAAACAAATCCCCTGCACATTTTCAAGACGCTCTTTTAAGGCTGTAAAATCTCTTATGCTGGGCTGAGGTCTGTTCATATATTTCCACCATGGATAATTATCGCCAAACATCCATGGCCATTTTTGAACAAACAATGTATTTGATCCTAATTTATCAACACTTTCCTGCAGTTTATGACGCAAAGTATCTACAGCAGAAAACACCGAAATAATGGTAAAGATACCAATGGTAATACCAAGTAAGGAAAGCATGGTACGAAGTTTATTCTGGCGCAGAGCGTCTGCTGCAAACCAAAAACTTTCGCCTATAAGTCTTAAGATCATCATAATTCCTGTTTAGACCAAAACTACCTAAAAAGGTTACAGCGAATTGCAGGATATTAAAAAAAATACATTTTGGTACTATTTATGCAGTTATAAGGATAATTTCTAAATTAGGAAATTTATTTTGTAAATTTGCGCCCTTAATTATTACATCGAAGAATATGAAGTTATCTCAATTTAAGTTTAATTTACCTGAATCATTAGTTGCCAATAATCCTTCAGAACAAAGGGACGAAGCCCGTTTAATGGTTTTGCATAAGGATAGTGGCAAAATTGAACATAAAATATTTAAAGATGTTTTAGATTATTTTGATGATCATGATGTGATGATCTTAAACAACACCAAGGTTTTCCCTGCACGTCTATATGGAAATAAGGAAAAAACAGGTGCTACAATTGAAGTGTTTTTGCTCCGCGAACTGAATAAAGAGTTGCGTTTATGGGACGTTCTTGTTGATCCTGCACGTAAAATCCGTGTTGGAAATAAATTATATTTTGGCGACGATGACCTTCTGGTTGCAGAAGTTGTTGACAACACCACTTCAAGAGGCCGTACCATCCGCTTCCTGTTTGACGGTACAGATGAAGAATTCAGAAAGAACATCGAAATTTTAGGAGAGACACCACTTCCAAAATACATTAAAAGAAAAGCTACAGCTCAGGATAAAGAACGTTATCAAACTATTTTCGCAAAACATGAAGGTGCTGTTGCTGCCCCTACTGCAGGTCTGCACTTCAGCCGTGAGTTGATGAAAAGACTTGAACTTAAAGGTGTAAATTTTGCAGAAGTAACTTTACACGTGGGCTTGGGAACCTTCAGATCTGTTGAGGTTGAAGATTTGACCAAACACAAAATGGATTCTGAACAATTTATCATTGAGCAAAAAGATGCTGATATTGTAAATAAAGCCTTGGAACAAAAAAGAAAGATCTGTGCGGTAGGTACAACTTCTATGCGCGCCATTGAGTCTGCAGTATCTTCCGGAAGAACATTAAAAGCAGCAAACGACTGGACAAGCAAATTTATCTTTCCTCCTTATGATTTCAGCATTGCCAATTCAATGATCACCAACTTCCATACCCCGGAATCTACTTTACTGATGATGGTAAGTGCATTCGGAGGATACGAATACGTGAGACACGCCTATGAGGTGGCCTTAAAAGAAAAATATCGTTTCTATAGCTATGGCGATGCCATGCTGATTATCTAATACAGATTCTAAAACATCATAATAGGAGATTTCGACCATTGGCAGAGATCTCCTATTTTTGTTTAAACCATTCTTAAAAGATACAGATGAAATATTATGCAATAATAGTTGCAGGCGGATCAGGAAACAGGATGAAGGCAGCCATAGCAAAACAGTTTCTGTTGCTTAAAGACAAGCCGATTTTAATGCATACCCTTGAAATTTTTCACCAGTGCAGATTACAGCCCGAAATCCTGCTTGTTTTAAATATCCATGAACACCACCGCTGGGAAGAATTATGCAGGCAGTACAAATTTGAAATACCTCATCAGGTGATAAAAGGAGGGGAACAGCGTTTTCATTCTGTGATGAACGGTCTAAAAGTAACAAAAGGCAAAAGTATAATTGCTGTACATGATGCTGTAAGACCTTTGTTATCCGCAGAATTGATAGAACGCAGCTTTAAAGCTGCTGAAGAAAACGGGAATGCTGTTGCAGCAATTCACCCCACAGACTCTGTAAGAACCTTAAAAGGGGATAAAAACGAAGCTTTAAACAGAGATGAGGTTTACCTGATACAAACCCCGCAGGCCTTTCAGTCTGACCAACTTAAAAAGGCCTATAAACAGCCCTATAGAAATAACTATACTGATGACGCCTCCGTGGTTGAGCATGCAGGCTATAAGATCCATTTAATAGAAGGAGAAAGAGAAAACATTAAAATCACACATCCTTTTGACCTGGAAATCGCATCAATGTATATGCATAAAAAAAGCTCCTGATGTTCAGGAGCTTTTTTCTATTATATTAAGCGGCTCTGTTGATCACTTTTAAGATAATTGCAATAACAGCAATTACTAATAGGATGTGAATCAAGCCCCCGACATCACCAAAGCCGTGAAAGAAAAAGCCAATGATCCATAGTATTACCAATACCACAGCAACCAGATAAAGTAAATTTCCCATAATGTAGATTTTTAGTTGTTAATTAAATTTGGCATGTGTTAAACATTTCCTGACATTAACTAAACAATCTTCGTTCCAAAAATAAAAAAACCCCGCAGTTGGCGGGGCTTTAAATGGGTTTTAATATTCATCTTCGTTAAAGAAGAAGTCATCCTTGGTAGGATAGTCAGGCCAGATCTCTTCGATAGTTTCATATGGTTCACCATCATCTTCCAGCGCTTGTAAGTTTTCAATAACTTCTACCGGAGCACCTGATCTTATGCCGTAATCAATTAATTCATCTTTTGTTGCAGGCCATGGAGCGTCTTCCAAATGCGATGCGAGTTCTAATGTCCAATACATATGTTATACTATTAGTTATTCTTTTTTAATTCCGCAAAAGTATATTAAAAAACTTGATGAAAACAAACTTTTTTTTCCACTTTATTTTTAAACACGGGGAATCCAAATATTCTCCTCCGTTTTAGCATCGAAATTCAATTTCCGAGCCAAAACAAATAAATAATCACTTAATCTATTCAAATAAATGGTCATTTTTTCGTCAACAAAACTTTCAGAAGCCAGATGCACCGTAAGTCGTTCTGCCCTTCTGCAAATGCATCTTGCTATATGACAGTAAGAAACCACTGTATTTCCTCCCGGTAATACAAAGTGTTTCAATCCAGGTAATATCTCATTCATGGCATCCATTTCTTTTTCCAGCAGCTCAATATCACTCTCATGAAGATCAGGAATTTTCATTCTGGATTTCTCCGGGTCTGCAGCCAACGAAGCACCAACGGTAAATAAACGGTCTTGGATTTCTTTAAGTACCTCCTGATGATGTCCATCTATATCCTGACACATAATGAGCCCAATATAAGAATTCAGTTCATCTACCGTACCGTAACACTCAATACGCAGGTGAAATTTAGGAACACGGGTCCCTCCAATCAATGAGGTCAACCCCTTATCTCCGGTCTTAGTATAAATTTTCATACCCTCTATCCAATCGTTTCAAAATCATCACCCTTCTCCTGCAGAACTGTAAGTCGCGGAGAAACAGTCTTAATATCGGTATTTTGAAAATCATTTTCAATTAAACCATCGCGCATCCTTACAATACGATGGGCATGAAGCGCAATGTCTTCCTCATGGGTAACAAGGATAATCGTATTTCCCTTACTATGGATCTCTTCCAACAGTCCCATGATCTCTATAGAGGTTTTGGTATCCAGGTTTCCTGTAGGCTCATCGGCAAGTATGATAGAAGGGTTATTGATCAGTGCGCGCGCCACTGCAACACGCTGGCGCTGTCCACCCGAAAGTTCATTTGGTTTATGAGTAACCCTGTTTCCAAGCCCTACATTTTCAAGTGCAGCCTGTGCCTTTTTATTACGCTCAGTTTTACTCACCCCAGCGTAGATCAGCGGAAGCGCAACATTATCAAGCGAAGTAGACCTTGGCAACAAATTAAACGTTTGAAAAACAAACCCAATCTCTTTATTTCTTACTTCAGCAAGATCATTCTCACTCATATGGCTCACATTTATACCATTTAGAATATAATCTCCCTTGCTTGGCGTGTCCAGACAGCCCAAAATATTCATCAGAGTAGACTTACCAGAACCCGAAGGTCCCATTAAAGCGACAAACTCTCCTTTATGTATATCCAGAGAAACCGACTTTAAAGCATGGATCACTTCGGTTCCTATCACATACTTACGTCCAATATCTTTAATGTGGATCAACGGTTTTTCCATAATATTTTATTTTTTAGACAGTTCACAAGGATCTAATGTTACACTCCTTTGCTATTTTTCTATGATCTTAGGCACCATAAAAAATTCCTCATTATGCTTCGCTGCGTTCATTAGTCCTTCTTCCCTGCTCAGTTCTACCTTAACCTGATCTTCTCTCCAAACATTTACCTGCGGATTCATATACACCAGTGGTTCTACCTTATCAGTATCCAGTTCATTGAGTTTTTCCATGAAAGTCAGCACCTTGCTCATCTCTCCTATAAGATGATCTACTTCCTCCTCCCTGACCTCTATTCTGGCCAGATCGGCTACTTTATATATGGTTTTCTTGTCTATATTCATTACACTGCAAGTTTACTATTTATTATCTCAAATACCTGATCTTTCAGCAAGTCCTCTTCTCCCAATTTCAAATTCTTTGTATTAATCGCCTTGTGGACGTAAATATCGCAAATCCCCGGACGACTTCCATATTTAGCACCATTATCAAACATCTTTTCCCAGACATTCATTGTTACCGGAACTATACGCACCCCCTTTTCAATAGCCAAACGAAAAGCACCGTTTTTAAATGGCATCAGCACCGGCGGATAATGTCCCTCAACTATTCCACCCTCCGGAAAGATCACCAGACTCATTCCCTTTTCCAGATTATCACCTGCCTGCTTAAATGCACGGAAAGCAGACATACGGCTCTCTCTTTTCACAGGAATATCTACTGTACTGAAAAAGATCTTAAACATAGGATGCCTTAGCAATTCCTCTTTCCCCATAAAATGGAACCTTCCTTTGGCCAGGATGCAAAGAATCATCACATCCAGGTTAGAAGTATGATTAGCACAATAAATATAGGTTTCTTCCTCCGCCAGCGGCTCATCCAGATTGATCCTAAAGAAAATACCTGTTAAAAAGCTACACAACAAACTATTTGTTTTTCTCAGCTTATTCAGCATACCATACCATTCTGTTTTTCTGGAAGTTATATAATAGAAGGGATAAAAGATCAGAAAAAGGAACACAATAATGAAAACAACATACATCCTGTGGAGTAATCTTAAGTTCTTAATCATCAATCCAAAAATAGTAAAAAACGCCATATGCGTTTAAAGTTGCAGCCGCAAATCTTTTTTTTTATTAATTTCGGCCCTATGAAAGAAACGGTTGTTAGTGGTATACGCCCAACAGGGAAACTACATTTAGGAAATTATTTTGGTGCTGTAACCAATTTTGTAAAAATGCAGTATGATTATAACTGCTATTTTTTTATCGCAGATCTTCATTCATTAACCACGCATCCGACACCTCAGGACCTTCATGGCTATGTGAAACACGTTTTAGTGGAATACCTGGCCTGTGGCATTAACCCTGAAGAAACGACTATTTATATCCAATCTGATGTTCCTGAAGTAGCAGAATTGTATTTATATTTAAATATGAATGCCTATATGGGCGAACTGGAAAGAAGCACATCATTTAAAGATAAAGTACGTTCACAACCAGACAATGTTAATGCAGGTTTATTGACCTACCCAACTTTAATGGCTGCAGATATTCTGATTCACAGAGCGACCAAAGTTCCGGTTGGAAAAGACCAGGAACAACATCTTGAAATGACCCGTACCTTTGGAAACCGCTTCAATAGATTATACAATACCGATTTATTCCCTGAATCATTTGCTTTCAGCTACTCAGAAAACCTGGTTAAGATTCCAGGTCTTGATGGAAAAGGAAAAATGAGTAAATCAAATGGAGAAAATACCTGCATTTACCTATCAGACAGCCCTGACGATATCCGTAAAAAAGTTTCACGTGCGGTGACCGATGGTGGTCCGACAGAAGAAAACCAGCAGAAGCCAGAAGCAATCCAGAATCTTTTTGACCTGATGAAAATTGTATCCAGTACAGATACTCTTAGTCATTTTGAGGACCAGTACAATAAAATGGCCATCCGATACGGCGATTTTAAGAAACAACTGGCCGAAGATATGATCATTACAAATACTCCCATCCGTGAAAAGATTGAAGAAATTTCGAAAGACACGCTATACCTGAGACAGGTAGCTAAACACGGTGCTTTAAAAGCCAGAGAGAGCGCACAGAAAACCATTAAGGAAGTAAGACAACTGATCGGTTTTAAACCATTTTAATTCAATAACAATACCCCGAACGAATCAAATCTCACTACTTCAAAAAAATACATATGCATATAGCAATAGTTGGAAATATTGGTGCCGGCAAAACAACCCTAACAGGTTTGCTGGCTAAAAATTACGGGTGGGAGGCTTTGTACGAAGCAGTGGATAACAACCCCTATCTTGAAGATTTTTACAGCGATATGAAACGCTGGAGTTTCAATCTTCAAATCTATTTTCTAAACAGCCGTTTCCAGCAGCTTGCAGAAATTGAGACCAATCAAAGAAATGTGATCCAGGATAGAACCATTTATGAAGATGCACATATTTTCGCAGAAAATCTGCATGAAATGGGTTTGATGACCACCCGGGACCACCAGAATTACAGAGCCATATTTGACAACATCACCTCATTTATTAAGCCACCAGATTTACTGGTTTATTTAAGAGCATCTGTTCCAACACTTGTGAACAACATCCAGCGCCGCGGAAGAGAATACGAAGCCAGCATTCGTATTGATTACCTTTCCAAACTGAATGAAAAATATGAGGCCTGGATCCAGGACTATAAACTGGGAAAACTGCTCATCCTGGACAAGGACAAGCTCGATTTCACCAGCAATCCTGAAGATCTTGGCGCCGTGATCCAATCTATAGAAGCAGAAATCCACGGCCTTTTCTAAGATGAAGATCCTCGGCATTATACCAGCCCGGTACGCGTCTACCAGGTTCCCGGGAAAACCCCTGGTGCAAATAGACGGAAAAAGTATGATCCAGAGAGTATATGAACAGTCATCACTGTCCAAATCCCTGAATCAGGTTGTTGTGGCAACTGATGATATGCGTATTGCAGAGGAAGTAAAACGCTTTGGGGGGACATATATTATGACCAGTGATACTCACCAAAGTGGCACAGACCGTTGCGCAGAAGTGGTAACCCAGCTAAAAGACTTTGATCACGTTATCAATATACAGGGCGATGAACCTTACATCAACCCGGAACAAATTGATCTGCTTGCCTCCTGTTTTCAGGAGCAGGATGTACAATTAGCAACCTTAATCAAAGCAATCACCAGCCAGGAAGAACTGCTGAATACCAATATTCCAAAAGTAGTTTTAAATACTGCGGGAGAGGCTCTTTATTTCAGCAGGCAAACCATACCCTATATCAGAAACGCTTCGGAAAAAGACTGGCTTGAGACCCATATCTTTTACAAACATATAGGTATTTACGGCTATACGACAACCGCTTTAAAAGAGATTACCAAACTCCCGTCCTCCAGTCTGGAACGGGCAGAAAATCTCGAACAACTAAGATGGCTGGAAAATGGTTATAGAATTCAGACCAAAATAACCACATTGGAAACATTAGCTATAGACACGCCAGATGATTTGAATAGAATCTTTAAGTCATAAATCTTATCTTAGGTTTATATAACTCCAATCCAATGAAGATTATCACATCTATCTTAATGATCGGCCTTTTCCTCTCAGCCTGTAATTCTGGTACAGACAAAAAGGCTGGAGCAACGGAAAATAATGTAAAGACAGTTTTAAAACCATTTAGTGATTCCACGAAGATGGATACATTTAAGATTTCTCTGAGTGGCAATAAACCAAAAGAGATGCTGCTCACCTTTCATATTATTTCATTTGACGGGAAAGAGATCTATCAAAAAGTATTAAAAGCAACAGATCTGCTGGAGAATTATAAGGAAACAGTAGACCTGAGTAAGGAAAAAAGTCAGCGTAATTTCATGACTGATGAATTTAACTTTTTCCTGGATGATGAGAATTTCCTCGAACCTGCAGTCACAGCCGACGAAACTCCAGACCAGTATACCGCTGATAAAGCTTTTTATGAAGAATTGAAACGCTCCAATCTCAACGGTTTTAAATACAGGATTAGTAAAGAAACCAAAGTTTATATTGCCTGGTCTGCCCTGGAAAAAAAGGTGAAAATATATTATAAATGTTGTTAACCAACAAAGCTTAGTGTAAGCAATATAAAAGACTATCTAGAGTTCTGTTTTTTTAAAAATATATTATGTTAGCATAATATTAACCCAAAAACACACAAAATTTATCACGATTTTATTTAAAACAAAAAATAATCTAACTGAAATACAGACAGTTAAATAAAAAACAAGGCATTGTTATACGAATGTCAAAATATGTTCAAAAAATTATATTAGTTTTACCTTAGTGTAACAAAGAAACCAACCATAAATAATCATAATTACCTAAACCGCATATTCTAACCAAATATAAAATAAAAGAGTGCCTGAAGTTGTTCAGGCCTTTTTTTTGCCCTTTTTTCAACCTTTCTTCCATACCCTGTTTATATATATTTCAAAAAGAATAGAGTTGAATCCGCATTTATTTACTAACTTTGTATCCCGTACAAAAACGATAAGAAAGCAATAAAACTGCCTCTTATTACACAAATTCACAAACATGACTAAGTATATTTTTGTTACGGGCGGTGTTACTTCCTCATTAGGAAAGGGCATCATCTCCGCTTCATTGGCCAAACTTTTACAAGCACGGGGTTACAGGGTAACCATCCAAAAATTTGATCCTTATATCAATATTGATCCGGGCACACTCAACCCTTATGAACATGGCGAATGCTATGTAACCGAAGATGGCGCAGAAACAGATTTGGACTTAGGTCACTACGAACGTTTCCTGAATGTTCCCACCTCCCAGGCCAATAATATTACCACAGGACGAATTTACCAGAATGTGATCAATAAGGAACGTCAGGGTGAATACTTAGGTAAAACAGTCCAGGTAGTTCCTCACATCACTGATGAGATCAAACGGAACATGCGTATCCTAGGTGAGAGCGGACAATACGATATTGTTATCACAGAACTTGGCGGAACCGTAGGTGATATTGAATCCCTACCCTTCATTGAAGCTGTACGTCAGTTCAAGTGGGAAGAAGGCGCAAACAATGCCATCGTAATCCACCTTACCTTAATTCCATTTTTAGCCGCTGCAGGTGAATTGAAAACAAAACCGACCCAGCACTCTGTAAAAGCACTTTTAGAGTACGGAATACAGCCAGACATCTTGGTTTGCCGTACCGAGCACCACATTACTCCTGATATCCGTAAAAAGATCGCATTATTCTGCAATGTGAACATCAATGCTGTAGTAGAATCTATTGATGCCTCTTCTATCTATTCAGTACCATTGCTGATGATGAAAGAGCAGCTGGATAAAACTGTTTTGAGCAAACTTAAATTACCTCAGAAGAATGAACCAGATATGGAAAGCTGGAAAGATTTCCTCGGTCGCCTTAAAAACCCGACTGCCGAAGTAAAAATCGGTCTTGTGGGTAAATACATCGAACTGCCTGATGCTTATAAATCAATTACCGAGGCTTTTATTCATGCAGGTGCTAAAAATGAATGTAAGGTAAGAGTAGAATATATTCATTCTGAAAGCCTTTACGACGATAACGCGAAAGAAAAACTTTCACATTTAGATGGGGTATTGGTTGCTCCAGGATTTGGAAGCCGTGGAATTGAAGGAAAAATCGATACTATAAAATACGTAAGGGAAAATGAAGTTCCTTTCTTTGGTATCTGTTTGGGTATGCAATGCGCAGTGATCGAATTTGGACGGAATGTTTTAGGACTGGAAGGTGCCAATACCGTTGAGATTGATGAAAACACAAAATTCCCTGTCATCAATATGATGGAAGATCAAAAGAGCATCACCACAAAAGGCGGTACCATGAGATTAGGTGCTTATCCTTGTGATGTTAAAAAAGGTACAAAAGCATTTGCAGCCTATGGAAAGAGTCATATCTCCGAACGCCACAGACACCGTTACGAATTCAATAACGAATATTTGAAACAGTATGAAGAGGCCGGAATGATTGCTTCAGGAACCAACCCAGACAGCCATCTTGTTGAAATTGTAGAGCTAAAAAATCACCCTTTTTTCGTTGGAGGACAATTTCATCCCGAATTAAAGTCAACAGTTGCTAATCCTCACCCACTTTTTGTTAAATTTGTCGCCGCTGCGATGGAGTATGCGAAGAAAAAAACAAAAAAATAAGCGTTTAAATAACAATAATGGATAGAAATACATTTACAGGGCTGTTCCTGATTATGATCGTGTTGGCCGGTTCTTTTTACTTTTTTAAGCCAAGTGATGCTGAATTAAAAAAAGAACAAGCCAGGATCACTGCAGATTCGGCTAAAAAAGCAGGCGTTAAGACTCCTGCTGCAATAGCTCCGGCTGCTGCCCCGGCTTTAGATTCAGCAGCCTTAAAAGGTCCTTTTGGAACAAACCTTACCGGTACTGAAGCGAAAAGTGTATTAGAAAATGAAAAGTTAAAACTCACATTCACTAATAAAGGCGGTAAAATATTATCAGTTGAAATCAAGAACGAAAAAACCTACAAAGGACAACCCGTTGTATTGTATGATGGAAATGCCAATAAATTTGGCCTTAATCTGAACATCGGTGGTAAAATTGTAAGTACAAATGATCTTTATTTTACTTCAGCTAAAACCTCAGGTACTTCGCTGACCATGCGGGCAACTTATGGAGAAGGCAAATACATTGAATTTTTCTATGATTTAAAACCCAACAGCAATAATGTTGCCTTCAACATTAACCTGAACGGTTTAAACCAGGTGATCCAAAGCAACAACATTTCCCTGAACTGGGAAGCAACTTTGCTGGAGCAGGAAAAATCACTTAAAAATGAACAACGTTATTCTGCACCATATTACAAATACGTAGATAACACGCCAGATCATTTAAACATTGCCAAAGATGTTAAGGAAGACCTTACTAAAGGTAAAGTAGAATGGATCGCGTTCAAACAGCATTTCTTTTCAGGTGTCCTGATTCCTAAAGATGGCTTTGAAAAAGGAAATCTGGAAGTTAAAGTGAGTACAGAGCCAGGAGAAGTTAAATGGTATGGCGCAAACATGATTTTGCCATTTAACCAGCTGGCTGCTCAGAGCTATGCCATGGAATTCTATTTCGGCAACAACAAGTTCTCCGAACTTAAAAAACAAGGCCATGAAATAGAGAAACTGGTTGAAATGGGTTACTGGCCATTAAAATACATCAACAGATTTGTTGTATTGCCTGTGTTCAACTTCCTGGAAGGATTTGGATGGAATTACGGTCTGATCATTTTGGTATTAACCATTATGCTGAAGCTGGTTCTTTCACCACTAACGTACAAGTCTTACGTTTCAATGGCAAAAATGCGTATTCTTAAACCAGAGATGGATGAGATCAAAGCTAAAGTTGGTGAAGACAACCCGACCCTGCTGCAACAGGAATACTTAAAACTATACAAACAAGTTGGTGTTAACCCGCTTGGAGGTTGTTTGCCAATGTTATTGCAATTGCCGATAGTAATGGCCTTCTTCTTCTTCTTCCCCAACTTGTTTGAACTTAGAGGACAGAGTTTCCTTTGGATGCACGATCTTTCAACCTATGATGATTTCATTAAATTTGGTTTTCATTTACCATTTATTGGTGATCACCTAAGTTTAATGTGTATCCTGATGACGATATCTACATTGATCTATACCTATTTCAATAATCAGATCTCCGGAGCAACGGGCCAAATGAAATACATTGGTTACATTATGCCAATCATTTTCCTTGGTGTACTGAATGATTATCCTTCTGGTTTGAACTATTATTACTTCCTGGCCAACATGCTTACTTTCGGTCAGCAGTTCTTAATTAAGAAAATGGTAAACGACGAAAAGATCCACGCCATCTTAAAAGAAAATAAAACCAAACCTCAGGAACCAAAGAAAAAATCAAAGTTCCAATCCAGGTTAGATGACTATATGCGTCAACAACAACAAATAAAAGCCCAGGATAAAAAGAAATAATCTGAGTTTAATGTAATATTTTTAAAAGGTGCCCCAAAAAGGCACCTTTTCTTTTTAAATCTGCCGCTCTATTAATTATAATATTAATTTTGATCTGCAAATGATGATGCAGCAATTAAAAAAAACACACAAATGAAATTTCGTAATGTATTATGTGCAGCACTACTGATAGGCAGCAGTGTTTCTTTAAAAGCCCAAACCGAACCGGCAACATCCGGATCCCAACGCTTTACCTTTTCCCCCGCTTATGAGTTCTTACGCTCCACCCACGGAAACTTCTTTAACGGCCCTTCACTTAAGGTAAATTACAATTCCGCTTCCCGCTTCAAACTGGGACTGGGTATTGAATATTCCTCTTCAGCCGTTCATCATGATAACGGCTATGTTCTTTACCATGTTAAATTTCTTCCTGTGTATGCCAACGTAAAATACGAATTGGCAAAAAAGGGAAAACTGATGCCTTATGCCGAAGCTTCTGCAGGCCTTTCTTTTACCAGGTATGATGAGGCTACCGATGAGGAGCCACTTAAAACTACAAAAATCAAAGAAAACGGCTTATATCTGTATGGTGGCCTTGGACTGCGTTATGAGGTATGCAAATGGTTTAAACCCTTTGTAGGTGTTGGCCTTAAAGGATTTCAGAACTCCTTCAATGACCTCGATGTTAACCCCCACGGTATTACATTCCATATTGGTGTAAGTATATAGCCTTCAACTCCTAAAATTATTCATTAATCCAGACCAGACTATGCAAAAAAAACTTACCCTTTTTTTCCTCCTAGCTGCCAGTGTTACTTATGCACAAAAAAGACCACTTGATCACACGGTTTATGATACCTGGGAAAGCGTTGGACCTAAACAGCTTTCCAATAATGGCCAATGGGCAGGTTTCAGTATCCTGCAGCAAGAAGGTGACGCCAATTTATACTTCAGCAACCTGTTAAATAATAGTAAAAAAGTAATCCCCAGAGGGTCCTCGCTCAAATTCAGTACAGACTCTAAATTCGCGGCTTTTTTAATCAAACCGCAGTTCAAAGAAACCAGGCTAGCCAAAATCAAGAAGAAAAAACCGGAAGAAATGCCGAAAGACAGCTTAGGCGTAATTAACCTAAGCAGCCTGGCCATTACCAAGGTACCAAGGGTTAAATCTTTCAGTTTTCCTGAAAACGGAGCAGCCTTAGTAGCTTACCAACTAGAAAAACCACTTGATACGGCAAAAAAAGGAAAAACAGATGCAGAGCAGAAAAAAGATGTCGCTGATTTCTTTGCAGAAGATGAAAAAGCAGATAAAGGAGCAAAGGAAGGATCAGAACTGATCTTCAAAAACCTGGTTACCGGTACAGAACGCTCTTTCAAATTTGTAACGGAATATGCCTTCAGTAAAAATGGCAAACAACTGGCTATTGCCTGTTCAGGATCCAAAAAAGACAAAACTGCCCCAGTTGGTGTATTCCTTCTGAATACAGAAAAAGGCAGCCTGAAAACCTTAGTTTCAAAAAAAGGCAACTATAAAGGCTTCATCTTTGACGAAGAAAGTGAACATTTGGTTTTCCTGGGAGAAAACAGCCCGGAAAAGAAAGAAATTAAAGATTACAACATCTATTATAACTCTCTGACACTCGATACGGCACAAGTACTGGTGGAAAATGTTTTCCCTGGCATGCCCACAAAATGGGCCATTAGCGGTGATGGAAAACTCACCTTCAGTAAAGATGGAGATAAGTTATTCTTCGGTATCGCACCAGTAAAAAAAGAAAAAGATACTACACTTGTAGATTTTGAACATGCAAAATTAGACATTTGGGGGTATAAAGATGATTATCTGCAGCCTATGCAATTGAAAAATGTAGACAAAGAATCCAAAAGAAGCTACCTGACCTATATCGATATTTTCAACAGCGACCCTAAAATTGTACCGCTCACCGACGTAAAACTTCCAGACGCAAGCATCATTAACGAAGGTGCTTCAAGGTATGTACTCGCTTCTACTGACTATGGAAACAGAATCCCTTCACAATGGACCGGCGGTACCACCAGGACCTATTACCTGGTAGATACAAAAACCGGTACCAGAAAAAAAATCATAGAAAATCTGGACGGACGTGCGATGGCCTCTCCTGCCGGTAACTATGTCCTTTATTTTGATAAAAAAACATCAAACTGGTACAGTTACAATACCACAACAGAAAAGACTGTTCAACTCAATACAGGTCTGAACATAAAATTTGCAGACGAAGAAAACGATGTACCGGATGCTCCGGAAGCCTATGGACTGGCCGGGTGGACAGAAGAAGACAAAGCCGTACTTCTCTATGACCGCTACGACATCTGGTCTTTCTCTCCGGACGGAAAATCTCCGGCAAAAAATGCAACCAATGGTTTTGGAAGACAAAACGGAATTACGTTCCGCTATCAGGCTACCGATACTGCAGCCCGTTTCATCAGTAAAAAAGAAGAAGTTTGGCTAAGTGCCTTCAACAACAACACTAAAGAAAACGGCTTTTACCGCAGCAACCTTGGAGACACCAAAAATCCGCAGCTTGTTGTCATGGCGCCTTTCAAATATTCTATACTGGTTAAAGCAAAAGATGCAGAACGGTATATTTACGACAAAGGCAATTATACCACTTCTCCAAACGTCTATGTTTCAACAGATCTGAAAACAGAAACCAAACTCAGCAATACCAACCCCCAGCAGCAAAATTACAACTGGGGTACTGCAGAATTGGTGAAATGGACAACACCAAAGGGCTTTAAATCTGAGGGTATCCTTTATAAACCCGAGAACTTCGATCCTAATAAGAAATATCCTATGATTGTTTATTTCTATGAGAAACTCTCTGAAGGTCTTTACAGCTATAATGCACCAGCCCCTACTCCATCCAGATTAAACATTCCCTTCTTTGTGAGCAATGGCTATCTGGTATTTGCACCAGATATCAGTTACCAGACAGGTCATCCAGGTCAATCTGCAATGGAATACATCAATTCTGGTGTTGAATCCTTAAAGAAAAACAGCTGGGTTGACGGATCTAAAATCGGCATCCAGGGTCAAAGCTGGGGCGGGTATCAGGTGGCTTACCTGATCACCCAAACCAATATGTATGCAGCAGCCTGGGCAGGCGCACCAGTAGCTAACATGACCTCAGCTTATGGTGGGATCCGTTGGGAAAGTGGAATGAACAGACAGTTTCAATATGAAAAAACGCAGAGCAGAATTGGTGCAACCCTATGGGAAAAACCAGAACTCTATATTGAAAACTCTCCATTATTCTCCCTGCCAAAAGTAAATACACCGGTAGTGATCATGGCCAATGACGCTGATGGCGCCGTGCCATGGTATCAAGGTATTGAAATGTTTACGGGGTTGAAACGTTTAGGTAAACCAGCCTGGTTGCTCAATTACAACAACGAAGCACACAATCTGATGCTCCGCCAAAACAGAAAAGACATCCAGATCAGAGAACAACAATTCTTTGATTATTACCTGAAAGGCGCCAAAGCACCTGTATGGATGACCAGTGGTGTACCAGCGACAGAAAAAGGCAAAACCTGGGGCTTTGAGCTAACAGACGAAAAACCATAGTCAGTCAGCCTGCTGAATTGATTTCAGCATCCCTGCTACCCACAAAGGGAGTTGCTCACACAGCAACTCCCTTTTTTAATAGCTTCCAGATGTGATAAGGAAAAATAATTTTATCTTAGGCACTCAAAACACATCCAACAAATGGCATTAAGCAGAATTTGGTCCGCATTTATCATTGTAGCAATCGTAGTCGCCAGTATCAAGTGCTTTTTCTTCGGGCAAAGCGATATTTTTAACTGGATGGTGATTGGCAAGGCCGATGATCCAGCTAACCCATTAAAACTGGATGGAATTATTCAAACCTGCTGGGTTTCCGTTGAACTTTGTTTAAAACTCATTGGCATTTTAGCCTTATTCATGGGCTTAATGAGCATTGCAGAAAAGGCCGGTGGTATTCGTTTACTATCCAGGATCGTTGGACCATTTTTCTCCAAACTTTTCCCTGATATCCCAAAAGGACACCCTTCAATGGGCCATATGATCATGAATTTCTCCGCTAACCTATTGGGATTAGACAATGCCGCAACCCCCTTCGGGCTAAAAGCCATGGAAAGTTTGCAGGAATTAAACCCAAGTAAAGACGTTGCATCCAATGCACAAATCATGTTTTTATGTCTCCACGCGGCAGGGCTCAACCTCATTCCGGTTAGTGTAATTGCCATTCGTGCCTCTCAAAATGCATCAAACCCAACAGACATATTTATCCCATGTCTAATTGTTACTTTCATGGGTACACTAGCAGCCATGCTAATTGTCTCTTTCAAACAAAAGATCAATATTCTGCAACCCATTATCATTACATGGGTACTCTGTCTTTCTGTTGTCATCGCCCTGCTTGTCCTTTATATAACCTCTTTAAATGCCGATGGTATTAAGTCCTTCTCAGGACTACTCAGTAACGGCTTAATACTCCTTATATTCCTTCTGATTGTCTTAGGCGGACTTTATAAAAAAATAGATGTCTTCGATGCTTTTATTGAAGGAGCAAAAAGTGGATTTGATACCGCTATAAAGATCATCCCCTATTTAGTGGGAATGCTTGTAGCCATTTCCTTACTACGCACCAGCGGAACTTTTGATGTCGTGATCAGCGGAATTAAAAGCGGTTTCGCCTTCCTCGGAGCAGACACCAGATTTGTTGAAGGTTTACCAACTGCATTAATACGCCCCTTAAGTGGCGGCGCAGCAAGAGGCATGATGGTTAGTACAATGCAAACTTATGGCCCGGATTCCTTTGCCAGCAGGCTATCAGGAATATTCCAGGGGGCTTCCGATACCACATTCTACGTAATTGCAGTTTATTTTGGCTCCGTCAACATTAAGAACACCCGGTATGCCATTGGCGCAATGCTCCTGGCAGACTTGGTTGGGGTCATTACAGCTATCTTACTCGCGTATTTATTCTTCGGATAGATCTTTTCTAAACCTCCGTTTTTTCCTCGCGGGACAGCTGCCCTATAATGCGTTCCAGTATTCCTGGCTCTACGTTCGTATATTTCGAAGATCTCCAGGTAGACGTTGAATCGAGCCATACACAGAAGGAATGATACCCTTCCACAATCACAGCATATGTTTCATGAAAATCATCCTGGATTCTCATACAGAAACCTTTTACAGGCTTACCCTGAACATCAAAATCGAAATTTAGATAATTACTTAACATATTTATATAAGGCTAGTGGAAGTGTATAACAAAGCTCGTGTTAAAATGTTTAAATAATCTTAAGCAGACAACAAGTTATTGTTAATAAGCAGTTTATTCCATCCGCTTGTGCCTTCTGCTAAATCCCCTTACATTTATAAAAATTAAAATCTATATCCAGCATGACCGGAACAGGCGATGACAATAAAAAGAAAAGCATACCAGTCAGACATATTGCCCAAACAGTAAAAGAACCCGGATTCCCTGAAAATTTTAGCATCAGAAAAATAGAAGAACTACTCCAGAACCAGGATATGCTGCAGGAACTTCATCGTCATGACTATTTCTATCTTCTTGCTTTAGAAAAAGGCTCTGGGCATCATAACATTGACTTTTCTTTTTATACCATAACAGATTACAACATATTCATTATGCGGCCAGGCCAGGTCCATTCACTTCATTTAAAAACAGGAAGCACAGGATATCTTTTACAATTCGGCAGTGAATTTTATCGTCCTCAGGATAAAGCAATAAGACAATCACTGGCAAAAGCAAGCCGTATAAATTACTATCAGACGAATGTAACTGGAAGCAAAAAGATCATGGGCCTGCTGGACTATATCTATCAGGAAACCGAGGCTAAATTTCCCGGTTTTGAAAGTATCATACAAGCAAATATCTCCATTTTACTCATCGAACTGATCAGACAAAATACTACCAATATCCCCGGCAACCAGCATTATGCCCAAGAACAACTGGAGAGATTCCTGGAGCTATTGGAAAGCCATATTTCAGTTCATAAACAAACCTCCCGATATGCAGAATTGTTATGCTTATCCACTTACCAGCTAAATGCGATCACTAAAACAATGCTAGGCAAAACCAGTTCAGCACTGATTAATGAACAGATCATTCTGGAGGCAAAAAGAAATCTGCTTGCCACAACTCACCAGATCAGCCATATAGCCTATAGCCTTGGCTATGAAGATGTATCCTATTTCATCCGCTTCTTTAAAAAACATACCGGGTATACTCCTGAAGGTTTCAGACACAAATTCAATTAAGTCCTGTACATTTTCATTTCTGTCCTACTCATTGACCCAGTCCGGAAACTACCTTTGATTCATCAAAACAATAAAAAAAACAGATGGACAATACATGGAACGAAGCCTACAAACAAATGTGGGAAGACCGTTATCAGACAGAAGAATACGCTTACGGAAAAGAACCGAACAACTTTTTTGCAACCTGTTTGCAAAAGCTCAAACCAGGAAGCCTGTTAATGCCAGCAGATGGTGAAGGAAGAAATGGGGTATTCGCTGCAAAGTCAGGCTGGGAAGTGACTTCATTTGACCTTAGCTCCGCAGGAAAAACAAAAGCACTTGAGCTCGCTGCAACACAGATGGTCAAACTGAACTACCTGGTTGGAGATGTACAAGCCCTGGAATTTATGCCAGAGTCCTTTGATGCCATTGGATTGATCTATGCTCATTTTGCAGGAGAAAAAAAGTCCATATTTCATCAGAAACTGGCGCAATCTCTCAAGCCAGGTGGTTATATCCTATTTGAAGCCTTCAGTAAAAACCATTTAAGCCTGGTCTTGCAAAATCCTAAAGTTGGCGGACCAAAGGACATCAGCCAACTCTTCTCCACTGAAGAACTGGCTGAAGATTTTAAAGGTTACAAATTCCTGATCCTCGAGGAAGCCATCATTGATTTGAATGAAGGAAAATACCACATCGGAAAAGGTTCTGTAGTGCGAATGCTTGCTACAAAACCGCTTACCCCCTAAAATAGCCCTCGCTTACCATTCCCCTACCGTCAGCACATCTGCCTGACGTGGGAATACTTTGGTCGTCAATATCTGGTGCACTTCTGCATCTCCATCTGCACAGCAGTCGGCCAATACAGTTAAGCGATAATCCTTATCTGCAGCCTCCCGCAAAGTAGATAAAACCACACCGCTGGTAGAAATACCAGTTAGTACCAAATGCTGCACACCATAAGCCCTTAATACCACTTCCAGATCACTTCCCGTAAATGCACTAAAGCGTTTCTTGGTGACCACAACATCATTATCCTGTGGTTTTAAACCTTCGTGAACCTTAACAAATTCAGCCATATCAACACTTTCAAAGCGTTCCTTACCAGCAGCAAAAGATTTATTATTCATACTGATTTCCGGTAAACCCTGACGAAAACCAACCACGACATAGATCACGGGAATTTTTTGATCGCGCGCTTTCGCAATCGCTTTAGCAGTATTAGTCACAATAGTAGCTGCCTCAGGCAGCATAGCTACGATACCGGCCTGCATGTCCATGACAAGAAGTGCCGTGTTTGAGGTGTTTTGTTCCATTTTTATTTTATTTATTCATCATTATACCTGTACTTTATCACCATGGTCAGCTGCAATTTTTGGTATTAATTTGTAAAACAACGCAGCAATTAAAAGCGCAATAATTCCCTGACAAAGCATAGTGAGCGGAGCGCCTATTTTTTGTGAAACCGCGCCGATCAGTAAACTCCCCAGAGGTAGCATACCAAAATAAGCCATCGCTACATAACTCATTACCCTTCCTCTCATGTGCGTAGCCGCTTCCATCTGTATGATGGTAATACTAGTCGACATTGGCGTAATTGACCCCAATCCCAATATCACCGCAAAGGGCAGGGCTAGTACAAAATGACTCATCCGAGAGAACAGAATCAGCCCTATACCCAATACAACAATGCTCATCAGCATGATCATCCTGAAATTAGTTCCCTTTTTTGCCGAAGCCAACAAAAAGCTGCC
>Ga0182006_1000650_pt1 | contig 24687 bp, 17 predicted proteins | sample Sormic07211104_1_FD_123022 | JGI IMG/M metagenome (GOLD analysis project Ga0182006, IMG submission 123022) | Rhizosphere microbial communities from Sorghum bicolor, Mead, Nebraska, USA - 072115-104_1 MetaG | ecosystem: Host-associated > Plants > Roots > Rhizosphere | place: USA: Nebraska...
AAATGCCCAACCAGAGATCCTGCCCTGGGATACACATTTGGCAGAGCTCACCATTGCACCAGAATCCAAACTCGTTGGTTTTACATTAATGGAACTCTCCATCCGGGAAAAACATGGTGTCAACATTGCCTTAATTGAAAGAGGAAAAATCATGATTCCTACACCGGGCCGCGACGAACGGCTGTACCCGCATGATAAAATCCTGGTCATTGGGACAGACGATCAGCTGGCCGTTGTTAAAGAATTATTTGAGGGTGCTGTAGATGAAACTTCACATGCGGATTTCCCGAAAAATGACATGACCCTGCAAAAGATTGTCGTAAACAGCTCCTCTCCGATATATGGCCTCAGCATCAGAAATTCGGGGATCAGGGATATCACACAGGGGCTTGTTGTTGGAATAGAAAGAAAAGGAGAACGAATCCTTAATCCAGATTCCAATATGATCTTTGAAAACGACGACATTGTATGGATTGTTGGAAATCACAAAAAAGTTCCTGATCTGTTAAAGAAAACCTAACTTAAAGTTTTTATCATCTCTGCCAATGAAATTAGATCAGGAAAAAAGTGAGTTTTTAGACGAAATGCTCCAATATTGGCAGGATCAGCATATGATAACCGGCGAACAGGCCAGGCTGTTACAGGACAGTTATGAATCCAAAAGTTTTGACTGGAGAAGGCTTGCACAGTACTCTTTTTGGATTGCAATGGCCTGTGGCGTAATTTCTTTAGGTGCACTCCTGATCGACAAGGACATTCTAACTTATTTAAAAAAGCTGTATGATACACCAGACAGCATCATCAGCCTACTCTCAGCCGCAGCCGCCTGTATCTTATACTACAGGAGTTTTCAAAGACGAAAAACACATCAGATGCAGATCTTCAGCAATGACGCACTAATTTTTACAGCGGTCATGCTTACCGCTAATGCTATTGCTTATCTGGGCAAGGCCATCGGCAGTAACGGCGCGCATTTTTCTTTACTGATCCTTTTATCAGTATTGATTTATGGTGTACTGGCCTATGTTTTTAAATCCAGACTGATCTGGGCTTTTGTACTTCTTTCTTTGGGAGCATGGTTTGGAACAGAGACGGGTTACCTTTCCAGGTGGAACTGGTATTTCATCGGATTGAATTATCCGCTGCGATTTGTATTCTTTGGATTGCTGCTTACCGCCATTGCATTACTGTTGAGAAGGAATAAAAAATTCGAACTGTTTTACGGCACCACTTATATCAGTGGCATGGTCTACCTTTTTGTGGCCCTCTGGCTGATCTCTGTATTTGGAAATTATGGTACACTTGAAGAATGGTACAAAGTCAAACAACTCAGCCTTTTCTACTGGGGCATTATTTCTGCAGGCGTTTGTATACTCAGTATCTGGATTGGTCTCAAATACAGAGATGATATTGCCCGGGAGTTCGGGATCACCTTCCTTTTTATCAATCTCTACACCCGCTATTTTGAATATTTCTGGGACAGCTGGCATAAAGCCTTGTTCTTTTCCGTTCTGGCGGCTTCATTTTGGATCATTGGCCGAAGAGCTGAAAAGATCTGGAATGTAGAATTTCTGAAAAAATAATTCTAAACTTTTATAAAGTGAACATACACTATCTTACAAATATGATATGCTGATAAAGCAAAGAACAAGATGGCGATGCTCTTATTTACAATATAACTGCTCAGGTCAAATTTCTCTTTAATGTACTTGGCAAACCGTGCAAAACCATATAAAGCCAAAGCAGCGCCTATCCCCGATCCAACACTGAATACACTTAAAGAAAGATATCCGATGTCTATCCATTCATGAGAGATCAGATAGGTTCCAACAAAAAGCCAGTAAGGAATCTGCATCGGATTCAATACACCAAGTAACATACCGTAACGAATACTATCCTTTTCCGAATAATCGGCCTTTGGCATCTCTTTTCTGGACCGCCATGTAATAATACCCAGCACACCAAACATGATGACCATGGCCACATCAATAATATTACTCAGGTTCATTGTGCTCGACAGCCACTGAACAAAACGCATCACCGCAAAAGTAAACAAGACCTCTACTGCTGCAAATGCACCTATAAAATAAAGGGCCTGCCGAATTCCCCGGTTAATGGTAATCTGTACAACCGTCAGATTAATATTTCCCGGAGGGATATATCCGATAGAATTTAACAATATCCCCAGTACGAATGTTAAAAAAAGCATTGGCGAAGATACAATTATTTCAAATGCGCTTTTAAATACTTAGCGGTATAAGACTCTTTTGAAGAGATCAGATCCTCAGGAGTTCCCTCAAAAACCACATGCCCCCCTTTGTCTCCACCTTCCGGGCCGATATCAATTACCCAGTCCGCAGATTTGATCATATCCATATTGTGCTCGATCACCAAAATCGTATTCCCCTGCTCAATAAGGGTATTTAAAGCAATCAGCAATTTTTTAATATCATGAAAATGTAAACCCGTAGTTGGCTCATCAAAAATAAACATGGTCTTATTTGCATTGTTTCCTTTGATCAGGAAAGAAGCCAGTTTAATACGCTGTGCTTCTCCGCCAGAAAGGGTATTGGAAGACTGACCGAGATGAACATAACCTAAACCTACGTCTACCAGTGGCTGCAATTTATTTAGAATCTTAGGCTCTTTACTGAAAAAAACCACTGCCTCATCGATGGTCATATCCAGAATATCAGACACATTTTTATCCTGATAAGTGATGTCTAATACTTGCTGTTTAAACCTTTTGCCTCCACAAGCCTCACAAGGCAGGTAAATATCCGCCATAAACTGCATCTCTATCTTTACCTCCCCTTCACCCTGGCATACATCGCACCTCCCGCCCTCTACATTGAAAGAAAATGCAGCAGGTTTAAGACCCGCAGCCTTAGAAGCCGGCAAAGCCGAGAATAAAGCCCTGATATCGTCCCAGGCTTTGACATAGGTCACCGGATTAGACCGCGAAGATCTCCCGATCGGATTCTGATCCACCATTTCTACAGCACTCACCAGATCCAGGTTTCCAAATATTCCATCATATGCCCCGGTCTGTTCTCCGGCATAATTACCAATCGCTTTTTGCAAAGCAGGGTAAAGGATCTTCTTTACTAAACTCGTTTTACCAGAACCAGATACTCCACTGACCACCGTAAAAACTCCAAGAGGAAATTTTACGTCGATATTCTTCAGATTGTTTTCCCTGGCCCCTTTTAAGAGTACGTGGTCTTTCCATTTACGTCTCTTTCCAGGCACCTCTATACGCTCCTTTCCAGCCAGATAACGACCAGTCAGACTGTGGTTATCTTTAATGATCTCTTCATAAGTTCCGCTAAACACCAGATTCCCCCCATGTGTACCCGCTTCCGGACCAATATCTATAATATGATCTGCCGCTTTCATCATCTCTTCCTCATGCTCAACAACCAAAACGGTGTTTCCTACATTCCTCAAAGATTCCAAAACACCAATCAGCTTGTTGGTATCTCTGGGGTGTAAACCGATACTGGGCTCATCCAGTACATATACAGATCCCACAAGGCTACTGCCTAATGAAGTAGCCAGATTAATGCGCTGCGATTCTCCTCCTGAAAGCGTATTGGACAATCTGTTTAAGGTTAAATAACCCAAACCAACATTATTCAGATACTCCACCCTGTTAAAAATTTCGGAAAGCAAACGTTTAGAAATCTTCTGATCAGTTTCCGACAGGTCAAGCTTTTCAAAGAAATCCAATATGGTAGACAAAGGCATTAAAACAATATCGATAATAGATTTACCCCCAATTTTAACATAAGAAGCGTCTTTTCTTAGCCTGGAACCCTTACAATCAGGGCATACTGTTTTTCCACGGTACCGGGAAAGCATTACACGGTACTGTATCTTATAGGTTTGTTCTTCTAAATCTTTAAAAAATGCATCCAGTCCTTCAAAATATTTATTTCCTGTCCACAGCAGCTTTTGCTGTTTATCGGTCAGTTCGCTGTAAGAACGGTGGATGGGGAAGTCAAATTTATCTGCATTCCTGATCAGTTTGTTTAACCATTCCCTCATTTTCTCTCCGCGCCACGGAGCAATCGCATTGTCATAGATACTCTTGCTTTTATCAGGAATAACCAGATCTTCATCAATACCGATCACATTTCCATAACCTTCACATCTTTTGCAGGCTCCGTAGGGGTTATTAAAACTAAAAAAGTTAGGTGTAGGCTCTTCAAATTTGATCCCGTCAAGCTCAAAGCGGTCACAAAAATGGGTCATTTTACCATCATGCTCTACGTAACAATCTCCCTTACCTTCAAAAAATGCAGTCTGTGCAGAATCAGCAATACGGCTCAAAGTTTCCTCTTCCTTATTCACTACAATCCGATCAATTAAGATCATAACCGTATTTTCACTCGTCAACTCCACATCTTTAAAATCCTCATCTTCCAGGATAGCTTCGATCTTATAGATCTTATCATTGAGTAAAACTCTTAAAAAACCCTTCTGAAGTAAAACGGCTAATTCCTCTTTAATCGTCCGGTTATTGTGAGGAAAAAGAGGACAATAAATGGTAACCGTACTTTCATCCTCCAGTGTAGAAATAAAATCAACAATGGTCGTTACACTGTCTTTTTTTACAATCTGCCCCGATTCCGGAGAATAGGTTTTTCCAATTCTTGAAAACAGGAGTTTCAGGTAATCATAGATTTCCGTTGAGGTTCCCACCGTAGATCTTGGATTTGAAGTTATAACCTTTTGTTCTATGGCAATAGCAGGTGCGATACCTTTTATGTAATCAACATCAGGTTTATTCATCCGGCCCATAAACTGTCTGGCATATGCAGAAAGACTCTCTACATATCTCCGCTGCCCTTCAGCATATAAAGTATCAAATGCCAGTGAGGACTTCCCGGAACCCGACATTCCGGTAATAACGACCAGTTTATTCTTTGGAATGGCAACATCAATGTTTTTAAGGTTGTGAACCCTTGCCCCTTTTATAATAATATTTCTATGTGGATCTTTCTCTGTTTCCTTACTCATACTGCTGGATAGAATGCTGCTAATATACCCCAAAAAAGTTACATTGGTTATTCCCGGGAACGCAAAAATAAGGCCCTCAGGGTACTTTTATTTTTTTTTAACACTTTTCTTATTGAATTATGATAAAAAAATGCTTCTTTTGGAATTAATAACCACAACAATTGAACCATTCATTTAAAAAAACTAATAGGAGAACTGCTATAGATTAGACTGCTACTAAATATTTTAAGCAATAGGCAAGGGAATTTAGTATAGATACTCCTATGAAATTACAATTAAATAGTGATCAGGATCTGGTGAAGTTGTACCTTAACGGGGACGAGTCTGTTTTGGAAGAACTTCTAAAAAGACATAAATCAAAAATATACACATCTATTTATTTATTGGTAAAAGATCAATATCTGGCAGAAGATATATTTCAGGATACTTTTATAAAAGTAATCAACACTTTAAGATCAGGAAGATACAATGAAGAAGGCAAGTTTCTGCCCTGGGTAATGCGTATTGCGCACAACCTGGTTATAGATTATTTCAGACGGGAAAAACGCGCACCTGCGATCACAAGTTCTGATGGAACTGATATTCTGAATATGCTGCAGATTTATGAAGAAAGTGCAGAAGACAGAATGCTCAGGGATCAGACACATACGGACCTTCGGGCTATGATCCATTTACTCCCTGATGAGCAGAAAGAAGTTTTAATTATGCGGCACTATGCAGATCTGAGCTTTAAAGAAATTGCAGATCTGACCGATGTAAGTATTAATACTGCTTTAGGGAGAATGAGATATGCGCTGAGCAATTTAAGGAAGATGATGAAGGTGAAAGAAGTAGGATAAACCCCTGCTAAAATTTGTTTTCAAAATTATTATACATGTTAAAATAAACAGTAGATTGTTGCGTTTAATAATAAACAAAAAAACAGTTTATTGCTTATGATAACAACCTCTACTTCAATTAACAACCTGTCTCATTTTCATCAGAAATCAGAAAAATCAAACACTGAATTTTTTGAAGAAATTGACTCCTTCCCTTATGACGATCTAAAGGCGGGCCTGGATAGTCTGATGAAAGATCCCAGTGATGAGGTAATTCAAAAAATCCTGGCCTACAACATGGCCAAGTAATTTTAAAGCTGCCTTGAAAGAGGCAGCTTTTTTATGTCCCTGCGGATAGTATATTTGCACATGCTTAAGAAAGAACGATACCAGTTGTTTGTAGAACATTTCTCGGCCAAACAGCCAAATGCAGAAACAGAACTCCATTACAACAACCCATTCCAGCTGCTTATTGCCGTAATTTTGTCTGCACAATGTACAGATAAGAGGATAAACATGATTACTCCTGCTCTCTTTCAACGGTTTCCTACACCGAAGTCTCTGGCAGAGGTAACCTCAGATATTGTATTCGATTATATTAAAACCGTAAGTTACCCAAACAATAAAGCAAAACATCTGGTGGGCATGGCCAATATGCTGGTCAATGATTTTGGCAGCCTCGTTCCTTCAGACATCAACGACCTTCAAAAGCTTCCTGGTGTGGGCAGAAAGACCGCAAATGTAATTGCTTCTGTAATTTACAATGCACCTGCTATGGCTGTAGATACACACGTATTTCGAGTGGCAAACCGTATTGGCCTCACCAATGGAAAAACACCACTTGCAGTTGAAAAGGACCTCGTGAAACACCTTCCCGAACACACCATTCATGTCGCTCATCATTGGTTGATACTCCATGGCCGTTATATCTGTGTTGCCAGATCACCCAAGTGCAGTATCTGTGAAATCACACACTTGTGCCGCTATTACGAGAGGAGTCAGAAAACTAAAATAATTAGTTAAAAAATAGAAATAAAATTATATTTATCAGATTAATTTTTTTATCAATAAACAAATACTTACTTTTGCTAACATAATTAGCACTTTTACTTTCAAAGACAATATTCCTAAAGAATAGATATTTATCTTAAGAACAGAATTTTAAAGAAATGAATCCAAACGCAGACAAATTAAAAGCACTACAACTTACACTTGATAAGTTAGAAAAATCTTATGGTAAAGGCGCCGTGATGAAATTAGGTGATCAGGCTATAGAGGCAGTGGAATCCATTTCTACCGGATCTATTGGTTTGGATATCGCATTGGGCATAGGTGGTGTTCCAAAAGGCCGTATCATCGAGATCTATGGCCCTGAATCCTCTGGTAAAACAACTCTGGCAACCCATATTATTGCTGAAGCTCAAAAATCAGGTGGTGTAGCTGCATTCATTGATGCAGAACATGCTTTTGATAAGTTTTATGCAAAGAAATTAGGTGTTGATGTTGAAAATCTGTTGATTGCACAACCCGACAATGGTGAACAAGCGCTGGAAATTGCAGACAACCTGATCCGCTCCGGAGCCATCGATGTGATCGTTATTGACTCCGTTGCAGCCCTTGTACCAAAAGCAGAGATAGAAGGAGAAATGGGAGACTCTAAAATGGGTTTACAAGCCCGTTTAATGTCTCAGGCTTTACGTAAACTGACAGGAACCATCTCTAAAACCGGATGCTGCTGTATCTTTATCAACCAGTTGCGTGAAAAAATCGGTGTTATGTTTGGTAACCCTGAAACGACTACAGGTGGTAATGCCTTAAAGTTTTATGCTTCTGTACGTTTAGACATTCGCAGAACCTCACAAATTAAAGATTCTGAAGAAGTTTCAGGAAACAGGATCAAAGTAAAAATTGTTAAGAACAAGGTTGCTCCACCTTTCCGGATTGCAGAATTCGATATTATGTTTAACCAGGGTATCTCTAAAGTTGGTGAGATCATCGACCTTGGAGTTGATTTTAACATCATCAAAAAAGCCGGCTCATGGTTCTCCTATGGAGATACTAAACTTGGACAAGGAAGAGACGCTGTTAAACAATTATTGTTAGATAATCCTGAATTATCTGATGAGATCGAAGCAAAAATCAGACAGGAAGTTACTGGCGATAAACTGGAAGAATTAGAATAGTACTTTAACTGAAATTAAAAAGGCCCGTTTAAAAATTAAGCGGGCCTTTTTATGTTTCTTATTTTTGTATAACTCCTACGCTGCCTTCATGTATTTTGCATCCACATAGATGGCCACAATCACAACAAGAACAATAGCCACCAACAGAACCACCAATCCCAGATAGTTTTTCGTTTTATCCTGTTTGAAAAGCCAAATGATAAATAGCACGAAAGGAACTAACATTAATCCCAGAAAAAGAAAGCTCATCGAATTCATAACCGTTATTTTAATTTAAAAGATCATCCTTGCAGCAGGGGCAGTATCCTGACCCACAAAATCATTAGCCAAATATTTATGATAACCCGCAATCGCAATCATACCTGCATTATCAGTACAATATTGAAAAGCAGGAATAAATACGTTCCAGCCCTGTTCCTTCGCCAGCATTTGCAAAGCCTCCCGTAATCCGGAATTTGCAGATACCCCGCCAGCAATCGCAATATCTTTGATTCCATGGGCATTGGCGGCCTTTTTTAACTTATTGAGCAAAATCTGAACAATACTGTACTGAACAGATGCACAAATATCATTCAAATGTTCATTAATAAAATCAGGATTTTCCTTCTCCTTATCTCTGATAAAATATAAAATAGCTGTCTTAAAGCCGCTAAAGCTATAATCCAGCCCTTTAATCTGAGGTTCTGGAAATTTAAAAGCATGCGGATTTCCAAGTTTTGCATGCTTATCAATCAGTGGGCCTCCAGGATAGGGCAGTTTGAGCAATTTAGCCGTCTTATCAAAGGCCTCACCTGCCGCATCATCAAGAGTTTCACCAATAATTTCCATATCGGCATAGTCTTTCACCAGCACAATTTGAGTATGCCCGCCCGAAACCGTTAAACAAAGAAAAGGAAAATTCGGTTTCGGATCATCAATAAAATGCGCCAGAATATGGGCATGCATATGGTTTACAGCAATCAAAGGAAGATCTAATGCCAAAGCGAAGGATTTTGCAAAAGAAACGCCCACCAATAAAGAGCCTAGTAATCCAGGACCACGGGTAAAAGCAATAGCATTAATCTCCTTTTTACTAACTTTAGCATCAACTAACGCTTGTTGAACAACCGGAACAATATTTTGCTGGTGTACCCTGGAAGCCAACTCCGGAATTACCCCACCATAATTTTCATGAATTGTTTGGTTTGCAATAACATTGGCCGTAATTTTGCCGTTGTTACAGATAGCAACTGAAGTTTCATCACAGGAAGATTCGATAGCAAGTATTACAGACACGTTTATATTATTTAAGCTACAAAAATATCAAAAAACTATTACAAATACTCCTATGGTTTATAGCATCAATTCTATTGTTGCTTTGTATTGTACTATTTGCGCTCCAGTTTAAACCTGTTCAAACCTTTATTGCAAAAAAAGCTGCAGACTATTTGTCTACAGAATTAAAAACAACCGTCTCGCTGAGTGGCATTTACATCAAACCATTCAAGTCTGTAGTTATAGAAGACCTGGTTGTTCTCGACTTGCAGAAAGATACCATTTTAAATACCCCAAAGTTTCTGGTTGACCTTAATAAACTATCCATAAAGCAAAGGATAATTGATATCAACACCGTTCAAATCAACAATGGTTCCTTTTTTCTAAAGTCTTATAAAGATGGCTCCACAAATATTGATTTCATTATCGATTATTTTGATTCAGGCCCGCCAACTGTTAAGAAAAAGAAAAAACCTTATGTCATCTCCTTTAGCCGGATAATTTTGAATAACCTAAATTTCAAGTATAAAAACCTAAAGTACAACGACAAGATAAAGGGTGTAAATTTCGACGACGTTAGCTTAAAAAATCTCAATGGTATTTTAGAAGACCTCAATACAACAGACCATCTCCTTCAGGCCAACATTAAAAACCTCACATTCAGAGAAAAAAGTGGCTTTTACCTTAAAAACCTAAGCGCATTTACAACAATTGACACCAACCAGATAGAACTTAAAAAATTATTGCTGGTCACAAATCAAAGTCGCCTGACCGACTACTATCAAATGCGTTTCAACAAATTTGACGATTTCAACGACTATATCAATAAAGTACGCATGAAAGCGCATTTTAAAAATAGTCATCTGGACTCTAAAGATGTAGCGTATTTTGCCCCGGAACTCGACCAGATGAACCTCAATATTGATGTAGACGGACAGGTTACGGGACTGGTCAACAGTCTCAAAGCGACAAAACTGTCTGTCAAAGCCGGACAGGCAACTTATATCAAAGGAGATTTCATTCTTAAAGGATTACCTTATCTGAAAGAGACTTTTATGGACATGAAGATTGACATGGCCGGCACCAATAAAAAAGACCTGGATCAACTTCTGAGCAATACAACAGGAAAGAAGATCAAGCTTATCCCTTCTATTATATCGAAATTCGGAACCATTAATTTCAATGGGACCTTCACAGGCTTTCAGAATGACTTTATCGCGTATGGTGAATTCAAAACAAAGCTCGGCCGTGTAGTATCCGATGTCAATATGAAAATTGATAAAGCAGGACTTCCCTCTTATTCGGGAAGTGTAAAAACCTACGATTTCAATTTAGGCGACCTCCTTGATGAAAATTCTCTTGGAAGAGTAACTTCTGCAGTAAACATCAAGGGCCATGGTACCGAGATCAATAAATTAAAAGAAGACATCGATGGGGATATACAATATATAGATTTCAATAACTATCGTTATAGCAATGTGAAAATCAATGGTATTTTCGACAAAAAATACTTTGACGGAAGTTTAAAAATTAACGACAAGAATGTACAGCTCGTTTTTGATGGCGGAGTCAATCTGAACCCTGCATTGCCCGTTTTTAACTTTAAGGCGACCATTAAAAATGCAAAGCTGAAAGCCCTCAAATTATTTAAAGACTCTTTAAAGATCGATGCAAACTTCAGTACCAATTTCTCTGGAAATGATTTGAACAATATACAGGGTAATCTGTCCATAGATAAAATCAGACTGGACAATGTAAAAGGCATTTATACAATTGATTCTATACTATTAAAAGCTCAGGGAATTGGACTGGACCGCACATTGACCATCAATTCGGATGTACTGGATGCAAGTATTAAGGGAGAATACGATCTAAATACCATTCCTTCTTATTATAAAGCACTCGCAAAAACATATATCCCATCACTAAAAGCAGATATCGTAAAATACGGAACACAAAATTTCCAGTTTAACCTTAACATTAAGCGCTTTGAACCGATCGCACAACTGCTTGCACCCGGCCTGGAAATCGAAGACCAGGCTGTACTCATTGGAAAATTCGATTCCAGGAACAAAATCGCAACGCTCAATGGTTTCATCAAGAAACTAAAATTTAAGGGCGTTACCGTGAACAACATCATTATTGATGAAAACACAGGTAATTCACAGCTACAGGCCATCATCACCTCCGATAGAGTAGACCTGAATGACAGTTTGTATATTAAAAATGTGAACATCTCTAATATTTTAAGAAATGACAGCCTTTCACTCAACGTTAAGTTGTCTAATTCCGACGATGCCAACCAACTGGATTTAAATGGTCTGGTCGAATTTGCCAGTGATACGACCGCAAGAATCAGTATTTTACCTTCTATCCTGACCATCAATAACGAAGACTGGAAAATCCAGGAAAAAGTAAAAATTAACTTTCACCAGGGAAAAACAGAAATTGCCAATTTTGATTTAAGTAACGGAAACCAATCTCTCAGTATTGATGGACTGATATCAAATGATCCGAAAGATATTTTATTGGTCGGTTTTAAAGACTTCAATCTAAAAACCCTCAATCCACTTACCAAAACTGTCGGGCTTAAACTATATGGAAAAGTAAACGGGAAAACCAGCATAAAAAACCTGTTAAGCTCTGTTAAACTGAATAATGATATTAAAATCGATTCGCTTAGTTTGAACGACTCCTATGTCGGAACACTTACAGATACCTCATCATTTGATGGGGCCAGCAACAAGGCTAATATCTATACAAGGATCCTCACCAATGGAAATGAGACCTTAAAAGCAGATGGAAGTCTGGACCTGACCGAAAAGAAAATCGATCTCTCGGTGAAACTGGATGACAGCAAACTGGTTATTTTTGAACCTTTTGTAAATAGCCTGGTATCTGATCTGAAAGGAAATGTTTCTTCTGAACTTACCGTGAAAGGTTCCTTTGATAAGCCGGAAATTAATGGAACAGTGGAATTTAACAAGGCCAAAGTAACCGTAACCTACCTAAAAACAGCCTATTCCCTATCAGACAAAGTCAATGTAGACAACAGCATCATTAGGCTCGAAGACCTCAAAATCACCGATAATGATGGCAATACGGCAATCGCAAACGGTACTGTCGACTTAAACAATATTGAAGATCCTGACCTGGACATCATTGTTGATGCCAAAAATTTTATGGCCCTGAATACCACCATAAAAGACAATTCTCTCTATTATGGACAGGCCTATGCCACTGGAACATTTAAATTTAAAGGGCCAACCAACAAATTATTTATTGGCATCGACGCAAAAACCGAAAAAGGTACCGTATTTAACTTGCCACTGAACAGCTCTGTAACAGTATCCAGTAAAGACTTCATCACCTTTGTAAGTAAAGACACCACCAAAGTAGTTAAAAGCCAAACCAGCTTTGACGGACTGACCATGAGTTTTAAACTCAGTGTTGATCCAAACAGCACGGCAAATATTTATACCACCCTTGGAAAATTAAGTGGTAAAGGTAATGCAGACCTGGACCTTGAAATCAACAGTATAGGAGATTTTGAGATGACAGGAGATTATATTATTGAATCGGGCAATTTTGATTTCACAGCCCAGGAAGTTATCAATAAAAAATTCTCTATTAAACAAGGTGGTTCCATTCGCTGGACAGGAAACCCCTCTGCGGCTCAAATACAACTTAAAGCCATCTACTCACTTCGGGCCAACTTAAGCGACTTATACCTTGCTGCCAACAGGGAAACCAGTCCCAATTCCTCAGAAAGGGTTCCTACCGATGTTGAGATGGGTCTTTCCGGGCTTCTTTTAAAGCCAGACATCAAACTGGATATTTCCTTCCCATCCAATCCAGCCATCAAAGAGGATTTGCAGGCCTATTTTAATGACCCAAATAACTTAAACCTCCAGGCCTTCAGTTTAATTATACGCCGGAGTTTTGCACCTGGAAATGGAAGACAAAATCTTGGAGAACAACTCACTTCAGGTGTAACCAGTACCGCTACCGAACTGCTGTTTAATCAATTTAATAATGTTTTATCTTCTCTTAACCTCGATTTTGTAGATATTAACATCCGGTCTTTCAGTGAAGCCAACGCCTCTTTTAAGTTCTTTAAGGACAGAATTATTTTAAATGCAGGAATTGTGGACAGAAAGAGCACCAGTGATCTTTCTCCAATAGGTTTTTCAAAAAACAATGTAGGAAGTGAAGTTGAAATACTGGCCTTACTAAAAAAAGACGGTACGTTGGTTGCAAAACTAGCCAATAAACCTCCAACACAACAAAGTATTTTGGTCAATACACTTGTAAACCAGCAAAACGCAAATGTAACTTCTCTAGGTCTGATGTATAATCAGCAGTTTGACAATTTCAGGGAGTTTCTGCAAAAAATAACCGGCAGATATAAAAAGAACCAGAAGAAAAAAGAGGCAGAAGAAAAGGCAAAAAAAGAAAAACAGCTCCTGAATAAAGAAGCTGTTTTACAAGATAAAAAGAGTAAGAAAAAATAGGTTCTTTTAACCTTTCATAATTTGATGCCCCATCTTGTCCCTTTTGGTCTTCAGATAAGTTTCATTATGTTTATTACTTTCAATTTCAATCGGGATATTTTCCACAATCTCCAGTCCATATCCAATCAAGCCGGCTCTCTTGGTCGGGTTATTAGACATTAATTTCATTTTAGTTACCCCCTGAGATCTCAATATTTGTGCACCTACCCCATAATCTCTTTCGTCACCTTTAAAGCCAAGCTTAATATTCGCCTCCACTGTATCAAAACCTTCATCCTGCAAATTGTAAGAACGAAGTTTATTCACCAGGCCAATACCTCTGCCTTCCTGGTTCATATAAACCACCACACCCTTACCTTCTTTCTCAATCATCTCCAAAGCTTTATGCAATTGCGGACCACAGTCACATCTGCAGGAACCAAATATATCACCCGTTACACAAGAACTATGTACCCTGGCAAGAACAGGCTCATCAGCAGCCCACTCCCCTTTACTGATGGCGAGATGAGTCGCATTGTTATCTAACTGCGTATACGCTGTCATTTTAAAATCACCCCATTGCGTAGGTAGGTTAATGGTAACTTCTTGCTTGATCAAACTCTCATTACTCAAACGGTAAGCGATCAAATCTTTAATAGAAATGATCTTTAACTGATGCTGAGCGGCTATTTTGATCAGATCAGGTAGACGTGCCATCTCTCCGTTCTCTTTTAATATCTCTACCAAAACACCAGCAGGCTCCAGACCTGCTAACCTGGCAAGATCAACACTAGCTTCAGTATGCCCTGAACGTCTCAATACGCCACCGGCCTTAGCCCGTAAAGGAAAAATATGCCCAGGCCTGCCCAGTTCTTCCGGATCGGTCTTAGGGTTAACCAAAGCCTGTATCGTTTTAGATCTGTCGGAGGCAGAAATACCTGTGGTACATCCATGTCCAACCAAATCAACAGATACCGTAAAATTCGTTTCATAAGCCGCAGTATTCTTTCCAACCATCAGTTCAAGCCCTAAATGATCGCAGCGTTCTTCGGTCAAAGGCACACAAATCAGACCCCGGCCATAGGTTGCCATAAAATTAACCATCTCAGGAGTTACGTTCTCTGCAGCCGTAATGAAATCTCCTTCATTTTCTCTGTCTTCGTCGTCAACTACAATAATCAGTTTTCCGGCTTTTATATCTACAATAGCTTCTTCTATTGTGTTCAATTTAATTTCCATTTTTAAACTTTCCCGGCCTTCTATCTTTAATTAAGCCAAAGAATCCTTATACAAAGGTACAACCTTCACCGGTAAATTAAGTTCTAAAATATCATCAATTGGTAATGATATTCAAAAGGACGGATTAACTCTCAATGCTTTTCTTTTTGAAGAACCTGTTAAAGAAATTAAGGAAGGTCGTTTTGTAATAAGTAGCATCAAATAAAGCAGAATCAACCGTTGCTTTATAGGTCAGAAATGCCCCTAAAGGACTTAAGACAATAATGGCCATCCAAATCCCCAGTACAGGGCTTATATTGCCCTGATTGGCAGATTTTTCAGAGACTGTAGAAATAATATGATAGATCAGAAAGAAAATGATTGCCATAACCACCGGAAGCCCCAGTCCACCCTTTCTGATAATTGCACCCAATGGCGCCCCGATAAAGAAAAGTAATAAACAAGATACCGCCAATGTAAATTTCCGCTGATATTCCACATCTACCCGGATCAGGTTCCGCATTTGTTCTTCATGCTCCGGAATTTTTGCCGATGTAGTTTGTTGAATAGTAGTCGCCTGATCGAGCGCACTTTGAAGTACAGTTGACCTCAATCCTTTGGGAATTTCATTCAGTATAGGCCCCTTAATATTCCTTGCCGGAATCTTAATCTTTGTATATCCCTTGGTATAATTGTTTTGTTTATAATAACTACCCAAAGTTAACCTTGCATACCGGTCTGTACTGTCCTGCATTTTTGTCAAAGAGTCCTTTTTTCTGGTTAAACCTTTCAGATTAAGCATAGCCGTATTGGAACGAAAACTATTCTCGTCCGTTCTGCTCATTTTAAAACTTGAAAAATCAAATTTCTGTTCTGTCTCTCCAAAACGCATACGGTACAATTCCTGCCTGGGGTTGAAAGAAGTGTTTTTACCCGCTGTCTCCTCATACCGCACACCATTATTTAGTTTCAGCACCAGGTATTTATCGTCACTGGTCTTGTACATCTTTCCATCTTTGGCCATGATGATTTTTGCGATCCCTCCGGTACCATTGTGATCATAGATCATAATGCCTTCCAACGAAATCCCGTCCTCACCTTTTTTATCCACTCTAATAGAATAACCAGGAATACTATTGTTAAAAACCCCCTCCTTGATCAGAAAGGATAATTTTTTATTCCTTACATCCCATAATAAAGAACCATACTTAAGATTGGCCTTGGGCAGCATATAATCAGAGAACAGAAAAGATCCAATGGCCAGCAATACAATCACCACCAGAAGTGGCCTCATGGCACGCTGTAATGAAACACCGGCAGATTTGATGGCCACCAGTTCATAGTTCTCTCCAAGGCTCCCAAAAGTCATAATGGACGACAGCAAAATAGCAAGAGGGAGTGCCATAGACACATTTGCGGCAGATGCGTAGAACATCAACTCGAGGATAACATACCATTCAAATCCCTTTCCTATTAAATCATCTACATATTTAAATAGAAAAAGCATCAGCAAGATAAACATCACAATAAAGAATGTGACAATAAATGGCTTAATAAAGGCCTTGACTAGAAGTAAGTGAATCTTTTTCAATGTACAAATGTAGTCAATGCAGGCGAATATTTATGCCCCTATCACACTATGCAGATAGGTAATCTGATTGTCCCAAATTAAGGTCCGTTCTGCAAGGGTTTCATCTGTCGCAAAATCTGTAATACTTAAAGCCACATCATTGGTCAGTTCATCCTGTACAATTTCCATTTCAAAATAGCAATGTGGTTCATCATCCACCCATTTAAATTTAACGAGTTTATTTTCTTTTACGCTGAGCAGTTTTGCTTTCTGAACTTCATCATCCCACTTAAAAGTAAAAACCTGGTCACGAAAAACCACATCGTCTGCAAACCATTGAGACAAGCCATTAGGCTCACTTATAAAACTGAACAAAATACGCGGAGATGATTTCAATTCGTATTCTAGCGTAAACTTTTTCTTTTCTGACATCTTGGAACCCTTATATTTTGAATTTATTTAATTATTTTCATTATTTATTTCTAAAGAAAGGTAAATTATTCTATATTTGCAACTCTTAAAAATAACCACATTAATATTTGATATTCTACTATCAATATTAACCCGGCGGGGTAGCTCAGATGGTTAGAGCGCAGGATTCATAACCCTGAGGTCGGCAGTTCGATCCTGCTCCCCGCTACTGAGTAAAAGCTCATCGAAAGATGGGCTTTTTACGTTTATACACAACCCCCGCCCCAATATAGAAAGAAAGATAGAAATAACACTATTAACCGTTCACTTTAGTGCGTTGATTTTTAATGCTAAAAGGTTTTGGAGTGAAGCCCGGTTTCTTTAGAATCCATAAGCATAGCTGAACACCTATTATAAGAAATATAACACCCCATATCAACCAAGCATACCTGCCGGAATAAGAAGTCTTCACATTAACCAATTCAGTACTTTTTACCTTTGCCATATGATCTGTTCGAACAAGGTTACGGATCTCTTCTGAGCGGATTTCCGGGGAGAGCAGAACACCAACCGTCGCTTGATCAGTAATACGATAAATTGTCTGACCAATCAGCTGGGTATCGCCGAGTTGATCAAAGTAATAATAGTTAGCACCATTTTTCCAAACCGATCCGAAGTTATGGTTAACCATACCAATTTTCGACCAGGCTCCTGTATTGGGCTCCTCCAACCTATAAATATTCGTTGACCTGGATTTTAGTCCAGGACTCCGTCTTCCACCCCAAACCTCTTTTGTCTGTGTATATAGAATCTGCTGGCCATCAGAAAAAACCAGAGGTGCTATTTCTGTAAATTTCCCACTGTTGAAGGGGTTGTCACCTATACTCAGAACCTTATTCTTAACCGTATCAAAGTAGAAAATCCCATCCTTACTTAGAAATAGCGCATGATAAACATGCCCACCATTTAGAGACAATACACGATAAGGACTATGCTGCCTTTCAAAAGCAATATCATTAACATAGACCATACCTTCTTTGGGATCTATCAGATAATTCTCCTGGTTTTGGGCATCAATAACAATGGCATACAAATCAGAATGATCTTTAAGTGCTAGCCTGGTATTGTTATAATACACATGTTGACCATCCGCCAGATACCTTTCACTTTCACGAATATCACCATCGTTGTATAATTTTGGAATCTGTCTTAGGCTTTCCGAATTGGCTTGGGGAAGAATTTTGCCTCTGTAGTAAGACAAGGTTCCATTAGTAACAACGTCCGTATTCAGGACAGCACGATAAGGAGCTCTGCTGGCCTCGAGCATAGAGAAAGGGTAAATATAGCTCTGCGGCTTTTCTCCTATCCCAAAACCATATAGTATCCTCTGGTTTAATTCCGATATAATTGATAAGGTTTGATTCCTTACACTCATCGAGGCACAATAACATGTCTGCTTACCATCACTAAAATAATCATTACCAATTGATTTAGCTGTGGAAGGATTAAAATCTTTAACAATAAGATTGCCGCAATAAGCATGTTTTTTATCTACGCCAAACTGGCGGTTTCGGAAATTATCATCCACCAGCCTGAAGCTATTGGCATCAGCCTCCCTGATCAGATAGTAACCGTTACTCGGCACTGATGCATACACCTGGTGCTGATACCGAATAAATATTCCTCCTATATTCTGTCCTTTATCGATATCCATAGTGCTGGGTCCCTTTGACTCCGATAGAAGCATAGACACTATAAGTACCAATGAAAACATGATAGAAACAATAGCTACCGTTAACCCTATACGCTTAATAATGCCCAAGTTCATCTCTTATTTACCAGCTTAAATTATTTTCATGTCTGTTTTGTAATATGAAAACAATTGAAGTTAGTTATTTACGAACAAAAGCCCAATTGTTTAAAACAATCGGGCTTCATCATGCTCAAATTTGAACCAGACTATAAAACCAACTGGTCAGCAATTAATGAAATACGGCTAAATCCGGAAAGTATATTTTCGTAAAATCAGTAGTAACACCATCTCCTCCATATTTAATTTTCTTAACCAGTGCACCGGTTGAAGCATTGTATATCCATAAGAAATTAACTGTAGAACCCGCTCCATAACCCTGGATCCCGTTTACAACAATATAATCTTTATTCTTATCATAACGTATCGCACCATAGATCATAAAAGGATCGTCGGTAATCGTAATAAAAGGTTGCGCTAAAGATGAAGCATGACCATCTACATATTTATAGATTGATTTTCCTGAATGGTAGAAAACAGCATTCTCCTTTGCCGATGCAGTAATCCGGGTTGGTGCATCCAAACCAAAGCTGCCAACGCTTACTGTCAGTGCCACACCTGCAGTATCTAAGTTGTTGTCAATACCAATTAAACGGGTTCCGGTTGAAGCCCAAACTTTACCATTTGGTGTTTGTGCAAAACCGCGGTTAATATTTGAAAAACTTTTAACCAGTGAATAGTTAGCTGCCGAAACAATCTTCGCGCCATTGCTTTGCAATAAGTAAACATAGTCGCCCTTTTTTAACATATCACCTGTATTCACAGCACCTACGGTGGTGAGTTTGTTTTGAAGAGCAAGTGTATTTAAATCAATTTGATAAACGCCATCATTTGCACTCACAAGGCCACGGTTCCCATCCACCTGTACAATACTCCTCCAGTTGCTGCTTTCCTGTACATACCTGGCTTCTTCTTTTAAGGTCGATGCATTTACTTTTACGATAGGTCCATTTACCTTACACATCAGATACATGCTGCCATTAATTACAGATGCAAATTGCAGAGTACTTGTTTTTGCAGCATTAGCTAAAATCTTACCTGGATTTTCTTTCTCGTACACCCTGATTCCAACCGTATCTTCTCCATACCTGTAAAAATTTATTGCCCCTGAACTTTGTCCGTAAGACCCCTCTCCTATAATAAAAAATCCATTTTCATACTTGCCCGCTACGGTCTCCGTTTTTGGAATATCGGTATCGTCTTTTTTACAGGCATATAAACCAGTGGTTAAAAGCAATACTGCAATAAAAAGTTGTTTAAAGTTTACGTGTTTCATTATAATATGTTATTAATGTTTTGCTGTTTTAGCCAGCTACAGGAACTATGGGCAAAAAAAAAGACCTGCAGTAAACTTACCGCAACAGATAAAACATCAGTGAACACAAAAACCCTGTATCCTTTATCAAAGGTTACTCTCTTTTTTATCATTTTTTGTTGTGAGTTAAACCCACAGCAAACAGTTAAACAAGGAAATGAAATACGAAATCGTAAGTCTCATCCTAGCTTCAATCCCCGAAAGCTATGAAATCATAATGCCAAAGGCAGGTCTCCTGACTTACGCCTGATTTTCAGCCTTCCCATCACACCAGATGTGCAAAAGTGGCCAGATTTGAAAATCATTTAAGCGCTTACAGTTGCGGGACAGTTGCGGATTTCCACCGTATTCCCTTTTAATACCAGGTATTAGCCCAGTAACCCAAAGCGCCGCGAAGATAAGCATTCGCCTTTAAAAACGGAAAACATTGCATATTAGCTGCCAGAAGTTCCACTACTGCCTTTCGTATCATCATTTTTAATACTCCGCTGGTTCTTTTTAATGGCATCCTTTAACTGACCAAAACGCCAGTTTAAGCTAAGGATAAAGGACCGGTTATAGTTTTGCGATCTATAATATTGATTAAAATCAGTTCCCTGAATAGAACGGGTATAGTAGCGAAATTTGGAAAAAGGATTATTGATACCCGCAGAAATGGTCAGCTTATCTTTGATGATCTCCTTACTTCCGCTAAAGGAAACAAAGGTATAAGCACTGGATTTTCCCTGCAAAAGAATTTCGGGCGCATTATAATTAAAACTGGCATTGGCTTTCCAGGCCTTCTTAAATTTATAACCCGTATTTAAATAACCATATCCGGAGATACCATTGTTTTTCTGAATCACTCCTTCTATTGAACCTTCCACCCAGGTATATCCTATATTGCCGTTCACACTCAGATTCCACGCCTCAGTAAGCGGGTAATTGATATTCAAGTTAGACGTCAGCGCTTTATCTTTCCCAATATTTAAGTAGGTGGATCGAGTAATCCCGGTTGTATTATTATATACCGAAACATTCTGAATGGTATTATTGGCAAAATGGTAACTCAATCCCAGGTTCACAGATCCTTTTTTGGATCTGCTATAGGTCAGTTCAAAATTATTGCTCAATACCGCTTTAAGATCTGGATTTCCTGTCGATTCTATACTTGGTATCGATCTGTCAACAAAAGGGTTCAGCGTCTCGATATCTGGTCTTTGTATCCGTTGTGTAAAGCCCAAACTCAGGCTGCTGCTGTTCTTAAATTTCCGGTTGAAGGAAAGCGTCGGTATGATGTTGAAGTAATTTGTATTCACATTGGAAGAGCTACTTATAAAATCCGCTTTAACAAGCGTTCCCTCTATTCGCGCACCGCCTTTAAAGGACCATTGCTCTAAATTATAGGCATAAGAATTATAGGCACCAATAACCGCCTGCCGATTGCTAAACTTATTCGTCCGGCCTTGATCTGTGATATACGATCCACTGGCATCGTCATAACTCCTGTATTCAAAATTACTATCGCTGTTTCTTAAAATACCCTTTACTCCCCCCTCAATGTTCAATTTTTTTAAAGGATGTACATAATCAAGCTGTACAGTCTGTTCCCTGGAACGACCATCATTGTTCTGAATGTAGTTTGGATCGTTGTAATTCACGCGGTTGCCAAAACTCAGATCATTGATCTGCGGGTTAGCCGTATAACTGTATTTGTAAGAAAAAGTAAGGAGCCGGTCTTTATTACCCATAAAGCCATGCTGAAAGTTCAAAGAAGCATCAAAACCATTCCATCCGTACCTGCTCTTGGTCAGCATATTATATCGTATAGGCGTATTTCCTCCCGGCATCTCCGTATACTGATCAAGTGTAGATTTATTGTATCCTCCATAGGGATTCAACTCCGAGTTCAACAAATTAAGACTATCCAATTCATAACTCAATTCAACACCGCCATAACGATAATTATTATTAAATTTTCTGGTACCGTCCGTTAACAGCGAACTAGGATTCTCTCCTGTAGTGACCCTGCTGTTTAATCTTTGGGTTTTGGACGAGGTATTGAATCCCGTCCCCCCATAGGCTGTAATCCCAAATTTACCTTCTTTTAAGGTGATAAAACCACCACCGCCCGGGCCACCAACCGGCGTCTGGTAACGTAAATTCAAACTTCCGTTATAGCCATTGTCAATCTTTTTATTGGTAATAATATTGATAATACCAGCCAAACCCTCACTGTCGTATTTAGCCGGAGGCGTTGTAATGACTTCTATTTTCTGAACCGATGAGGCAGGCATACTCCTCAATACATCCTTAGGATTTCTCGTCACCATGCCAGAGGGCTTCCCGTTAATTAAGATCTTATAATTTCCGTTACCTTTCAATTTAATATTATCATCCGCATCTAAGGACAACATAGGCACTTTACGCATCATATCTAATACCGTAAGCCCTTTACTTTCCATATCTGCCTGTACATCATAACTGATCCGGTCGGCTTCCTGTTTAATCACCGGACGACTCCCCTGAACAGAGACCTCCTTTAAACTCGTCGTTAATGGAACCATCAGCAAACTGCCCAAATCCAGCATGGGCCGGGCAGTAGTCATCTCCAGCAGAACTTGCTTCGAAGTATATCCTATGGCTGCCACAACGAGCTGATATCGCCCAGGTTTTACCCGAACGAAATTAAAATGACCATCTGCTGCGGTAACTGCAGAGTGAGATACGGTATTGTCTTTTTTTACCGCAACCGTAATAAAGTCTAAAGGTCTCCCCGAAATTGTATCTACTACAATACCTTTAATCGTGCCTGCTTTATGCTGAGCAAATGCCGGCACAACAAATAACTTAAAGAGGAGCGGAATGATAAAGAGTCGTTTACTTAATGATTTCATTGGTTGATCTGAGAATTAACTGGTGGTTATTCCAGCTATAAGACACAGACCATATACAAATGTTGCACGCCGATATCATAAACGGCACGCAACAATAAAACTCCATTAGCCTCCAGTTTCCAGCACAACAATCCGGTCAGGTTCCCCATTTCCAGTACCAGCCGAAATCGTCACCTTAGTACCCTTTAATACAGCCTTTACTGCAGAACGATCCTTCAGAAAATACGCTTTTTTAATTTTCTTAAAAGGGAAATCCGGCAGTTCAACTTTCTGCACCTCTGCAGACAGAATATGTACATATACCTTATTGCCTTTTTGGGTTAAACTACCCCAGGACGCTGGCTTAAGATATCCGGCAGTTGTCCCATATATACTCTCCCCATTAGTTTTCAGCCAATCTCCCATAAACAATAAACGCTCTTTAAATTCTGGCTGGATATCTCCATTCGGCATTGGACCTATATTCAGCAAAAGATTAGCCCCCAAAGCGGCAGCACGCACCAGATAGTCAACCAGCTGTTTTGGTGTCTTATAAGTGGTATCACTCAAATTGAAACCCCATGAGCCGTTAATTGTCTCACATGCCTCCAGCGGCAAATGTGAAGCTTCCTGAAAACTCAGTCCGGATTTATTCTCTCCTGGAAGGTCTCTTTCAAACATCTGAAAATCTTCACCTGGAAAAGGACTCAGGTGGTGATTATTCCCAATCATACATTGAGGCTGCAGTTTATGTATCAGTCCATAAATCTCGTCATACTTCCAGTCAATCCTGGAAGAACGATCTTTCTCTCCCTCAGGAGCAGTCTGATCCCAGTGGCCATCAAACCATATTCCGGAAACCTCTCCATAATTGGTCAGCAATTCAGTCAGCTGATTCTTCATAAACTGCAGATAGCTTGCATAATCTCCCTTCCCTGCCCGGCCACTAAACTGCCCTGTTCTTCCGGTTTCATGTGGATAGTCTTCCCTTCTCCAGTCCAGTAAAGAATAATACAGGAACAGCTTAATACCTTGTTTATGGCATTCCTCTGCTATCATTTTTACAATGTCTTTCTTATAAGGCGTATTCATAATGTTAAAGTCAGAATATTTAGTATCCCACATACTAAAACCATCATGATGCCTTGTAATAAGCGTAATATACTTCATCCCTGAATTTTTAGCCAAAGCCACCCATTCCTGTGCATTAAAATCAATAGGATTGAAAAACTGTTCCAGGCGCGAATAATTCTTCACGGTGATCTTACGCTCATTCATTACCCACTCCCCGCTACCGGGAATACTAAAAGGTCCCCAGTGGATAAAAAGTCCAAACCTGGCATCTGTGAACCACTTTCTGGCTTCCAGATTAACAGTACTGGGTGTATAAGATTGGGCAAAGAGATGATGGCCCATAAAAACTAAAGCAATAAGCAGTATTTTCCTCATTAGAATAATAATTGATTTGGTTGACAATCAGCAGCCGTTTAACAGCCTGCATAATCGCTAAATCTAAAGAAAAACAGGATAATCTCCTAACACCTTTTACTGGAATTCACATCATCGTCACCATGAGGTTTCCAAAAAAAGGTTATAAGGAAGATTCAAAAAAGTCTATAAACAAGAAAAGCCTGTAGTGTTAACTACAAGCTTTCTTTAAGATTTGGCACCGACCTACTCTCCCACGTGTTACCGCAGTACCATCGGCTCTGGTGGGCTTAACTTCTCTGTTCGG
>Ga0182006_1000651_pt1 | contig 24680 bp, 23 predicted proteins | sample Sormic07211104_1_FD_123022 | JGI IMG/M metagenome (GOLD analysis project Ga0182006, IMG submission 123022) | Rhizosphere microbial communities from Sorghum bicolor, Mead, Nebraska, USA - 072115-104_1 MetaG | ecosystem: Host-associated > Plants > Roots > Rhizosphere | place: USA: Nebraska...
CGGTCACGAAGCGCATGGTGGTGGCCAGCGCCTCGACCGTGGCCGCCACGTCCTCGGGCTGGCCGATGCGGCCCAGCGGCGTGGTGCTGGCCATCTTGTTCGCGAACTCCGCGCCGCGCCCGGGCACGAAGCCCGATTCCACCGCGCCCGGCGACACCGACACCACGCGCACGGCAGGTGCCAGCGCCTTGGCCAGCGCGTCGCCGACCACGTCGAGCCCAGCCTTGGCGGCCACGTAGGCGAGGTTGCTGCCCACGCCCGTGAAACCCGCGATGGAAGAGATGTTGGCCACCAGCCCGTCGCCGCTGGCCTTCAGCATCGGCGCAAAGGCGCGGATGGTGGCGAACACGCCGCGGAAATTGGCGCGCACGATGTCGTCGATGAGTTCGTCGGTCAGCGTGTCGAGGTCGCCTGCCGGCACCGGCTTCGTATGGCCCGCGCTGTTGACGAGGATGTCGCAGCGCCCGAGCGTGGCCTTCACCTCCGCCGCCGCGGCCACGAGGCTGGGCGTGTCGACGATGTCGGCGCGGATCGCGGCATGGCGCTGGCCGCTGACCGAGGGCAGGGCGGCCGCGCGCGCCGCCGCATCGTCGCCCTTGCGGTGCAGCAGCACGCAGGTGGCGCCGAGCGCGGCCAGGCGCGTGGCCGTGGCATAGCCGATGGCGCCAAGGCCGCCGGTGATGACGGCGACCTTGCCGTCGAGTCTGGAGACTGGATCGAAGCTCATGGATGTGAAAGGAGTGGATGAGTCGGTACGGAGTCTTTTCGCGGAACACCGCGGAACCGGCTTTGCCGGGCCGCAGGTGTTGCCCCCTCGAAGGGGGTTGGCGAAGCGACACGAAGTGCGCGCAGCCTGGGGGTGGTCAAGGTATAGGAGGGCGGGGGAACTTCATCTCGCCCGGTTCGAGTTCGAAGTCGTGGTGGAGTGACGCGCTCTTGCCGTCGGGGGCCAGTGCGAAGCGGCCGATGAGGCGGCGCGTCACGCCGAAGGTCGGGTCGCTTTCCAGGTTCTCGTCGTCGTCGGCGAAGACCTGCGTGATCAGCACCTTGTGGCCCGGCTTGCTCACCATGAAGTGCAGGTGCGCGGGCCGGTTCGGGTGGCGCACCTGCGCGCGCAGCAGCACGCCGCAGGGGCCGTCGGTCGGCACCGGGTAGCCGGCGGGACGCACGCTGCGGAAATGGAAGCGGCCCTCGGCGTCGGTGGAAAAGCGCCCGCGCAGGTTCATGTTCTCCTGCGACGGGTCCTGGTTTTCGTAGAGGCCGATGGGCGAGGCCTGCCACACGTCGACCGTGGCGCCGGCCACCGGCTGGCCCCTGCCGTCGCGCACCGTGCCCGCCACTTCGAGCGGAATGCCCGGCGTGCCCGAGCGCGCGATGCTCTCGCCCAGTGCGCAGTCCGGCGAGTTCGCGCGCCAGAACGGCCCGAGCAGCGCGGCCGGCGATTCGCCATGCGGGTCCTGGTTGTTCTGCAGCGCGACCACGGTCGATACACCCAGGATGTCCGCCGCCAGTACCACCTCGTTCTTGGTCTCGCCCGTGGCATGGCCGATGGCGACGATGAATTCGAGTGCCTGCTCGAACTCTTCTTCCGTCAGCTTCACTTCCTGCACCAGGGCATGCAGGTGGCGCGTGACGGCTTCCATCACGGTGCGCAACCGCGGGTCGGGCGTGCGTTTCATGGCATCGAGCGTGAAGCCCAGCACCGATTCGGGGGAGGTGGCGATGTTCATGGTGGATTCGTGCAATCGTTTGCACGATATTAGTCCAGATCGCTGAAAAGTAAAATGCCCCCGTTCAGCAGGTCGGGAATACCAGAACGCCCCGTGCACCCCTGACCGGCACGACAACCGTTTGCATCAATCCATGAGTACCAGCCCAACTTCCACGCCCGTGACCATCCGCGACGTCGCCCGCGCCGCCGGCGTGCACGTGTCGACCGTCTCCCGCGCGCTCAGCCCCGAGAAGCGCTCGCTGATCAGCGACGAGGTGCTGCGCGTGGTCGAGGAGGCGGCGCAGCGCCTGGGCTACCGGCCCAACCGCGCGGCCTCGGCGCTGCGAACGGGCCGCACCCACACCATCGGCGTGCTGGTGCCGGACATCACCAACGCGGTGTTCCCGCCCATCCTGCAGGGCATCGAGGCCAGCGCCGCGGCGCGCGGGTACTTCGTGTTCGTCACCAACGTCGTGGATCCCGCGCTCGCAAGGCCCGTGCTGGAGCGCATGCTGGCGCAGCGGGTCGACGGGGTGGTCATGGCCACCGCCACGCGCGACGACCCGCTGATCGAGTTCGTCACCCAGGCCGGCATGACCGCGGTGCTGGTCAACCGGGCCGACGAGACCGGCCGCCTGCCCGCGGTGGTCAGCGATGACCGGCTGGCGATGAAGCTCGCGGTCGATCACCTCGTGGGCCTGGGCCACAAGCGCATCGCGCACCTCGCGGGCCCGCAGAACATTCCCACTGGCGTGGGCCGTCGGCTGGGCGTGGAGCAGGCCTTGAGGGACCACCGCATGAAGCCCTTCCGCGTGGTCGAGTGCCCGAGCTACAGCCGCGAAGCCGGCGCGGTGGCGATGAAGCAGATGCTCGAAGCCGGCGCCGCCCCGCAGGCCGTGGTGTGCTGCAACGACCTCGTGGCACTGGGCGCCTACGACGCGCTGCGCGAAGCCGGCCTGCGCGTACCCAAGGACATTTCCATCACCGGCCACAACGACATGCCGCTGGTCGACATGGTCGACCCGCCGCTCACCACCATCCGCCTGCCGCACCGCGAGCTGGGCTGGCGCGCGGCCGAGATGCTGTTCGACGAGATCGACGGCCGTTCGATGTCGGCGTCGACAGTGGTGCTGCGGCCGGAGCTGGTGGTGCGCAAGTCGACTGCCAAGCCGTCCGCCGCGCGCTGAGCGCGGCAGGACTCACTTCATCCGCCACCACAGGGCCGCGATGTCGTCGCTCAGGCCCGCGAGCAGAAGCGCCACGGCGACCAGCGCGACGATCGCCTTCGCGCGTCGCGACAGACCTTCCTTCGGCGCGAAGTCTTCGGCGCGGCCGCTGAAATGCACGCCGCAATGGGGACAGCGCAGCGCGTAGCCGAAGACGGGCTCCTTGCAACGGATGCAGGGCACTTCGTCCGGCCCCGGCTTCGCCGATGCGTCGGCGCCGTGCGATGCCTGCGCTGCTGCGCGCAGCTTCTGCTGCCGCGCGCGGCGTTCGCGGTGGGCGGCCAGGTCGATGGGGTCGTTGGAGTTCTCGGGCATGCTGCTGAAAACCAGTCTAGCTTGCGCGCGACGCGGCCTTCTTCCGCGCCGCCGGCCGACGTGGCGGCTTCGCCTCCAGCACCAGTTCTGCCGGCAGCGCGTCGTTCCACGATTCGGTGAAGTAGGCGCGGTCGCTCGGCACCAGTTGCGGCAGCGCTTCGCGCAGCGAGGCCAGCGACTGCTCCGCCGCTTTCAGGTCGCCCGCGTGCGCCGCGTACCAGGCGTGCTCGAACAGCAGGCTGCAGTGCTGCAGGCCCGGGTAGCGGCGCTGCCCGGCCCGGTGATCGGCCAGCCGCGCCTGCGCCACCTGCACCCAGTGCGCCGGCCAATTCGCGGCGTCGAAAGCGTCGGCCAGCGGACCGGCCAGCGCCGAGACCGCGGCCGGGTCCAGCGGCTTCTGCGCGCGGAACTGCGCGAGCGTGGGCCGGGTCTCCGGCCTGCAGTGGCCGCGCGCGATGCGCATCAGGTAGATCGCGTTCCACGCCGAGCGGCCCTGCCCGTCGGCGTGGCTGCAGAGCCATTCGCTGAAGGCGATCCACTGCACGGCGCGGCGGGTGGTGTCGGCTTTGCCGTCGTGGGCGAGCGCGGGCAGGTCGGACAGTCCCACGCGGTCGAACAGCCATGCGGCCATGCCCATGTTGGCGGCCACGTGCTGCGCCGCGTCGAAGGAGTGCGACTCGAAGGCGGCCGCCAGCGCCTCGCCGAAGCGGCGCAGCGATTCCTCGGCGAGTGCGGCGGCCGCGGGCATGTCGTCGGCCGACAGCGCCAGCGCGCGCGAGCGGCACACCAGCGCCCAGAGGTTGCACCACTCGAAGCGCACGTCGGGGTGGTGCCGCAGCACCAGCGCGCGAGCCGCGTCTTCGGCCATACCGCCCAGCAGCGACTGCGCCAGCGGCAGGTCGCGCGCGGTGTAGGCACACCACGCCGAGACGATGCACTCCATCGCGCCGAGGTAGTCGTTGCCCGCCACGTGGTGCGCGAGCCGCTGCTTCTTGAGCGCCTGCAGCCGGCGCCGCGCCTGCTCGTTGTCGCCGAGGCGGCGCCACAGCATGGCCTCGTTGAGCGTGACCAGGGCGCGCTGGAAGTCGGTGGCGGCCAGCGTGCCGGCGAGGCGGATCGATTCGAGGGCGCTCCCGCCCGTGTTCTCGCCCGCCACGGGCGCCATCAGCCGGCCCTGCCGCGCCGCCTGCTGCGACGCGACCAGCTGCTTCCAGAAAGCCGCGTCCTGCAGGTGCACGGCATCGGACGGCGGCGAGCCGGCGGTCCGGGCGACCTGTGATCCGCGCGAACGCAGCCCGAGGAACGACGCCACCTCGGCCGTCGTGGCCGCGCGGCCTTCGACCAGCACGCGCACGCGCTTCGCCTCGGCGGCCGGCAGCCAGAACGGGCCCTGGCTGCGCCGTTCTGCATTGAGGAAGCGGGGCTCGCGCTGCGTGTCCTCGCCCCAGCCGACCTCGATACGCCAGGCCTTGAAGTCGCGGAACGCGCGGCTCACGACCATGCGCAGCGTACTTGCGTCGGACACCTCGCCGCGCAGGTCCGCCAGCCGCACGATGCCGGCGCCGGCATCGTGGGCATGCCGCATGCGCACCAGCAGCCAGAGCGACTGAAAGGCCGCGCGTCGGCCATTGACCGACTGCGGCGAAGTGAGTTCGATGGAAAGGAGGGCGGGAAGGACTGGCTTGGGCACGGCCCCGATTTGAACCTCAAATCCGGCGGTGTCAGTAACGGTCGCGGTCCAGCAGCTGCGGCACTTCGCTGCGCCCGATGCCCAGGTCGCGCAGCTCGTGATCGCTCATGTGCGAAAGCTGCGACGCATCGGCGCGCATGCGGCGGCGATCCATCACGCGGCGGTGCCAGCCGCGCAGGGCATGGATCAGGCGTTGATGGAAGGACGATGGCTTTGGCGCGGTCACGATGGGCTCCTTGGTTGGGAGCGCTCATCTTCAGGCGACGCATGCTATTGTGGAAGTTGAGATTCCTGACACTCGTCATCACCTTTCCTGATGTGAACCGATGCGACAACTCAACCTCGACCAGCTGCGCACCCTCATCGCCATCGTCGACCTCGGCACGTTCTCGGCGGCGGCCAGGGCGCTGCACCTCGCGCAGCCCACGGTGAGCCTGCACATCAGCGAACTCGAATCGCGCCTCGGCGCACCGCTGGTGGTGCGCGGCAACCGGCGCATCACGCCGACGGCGGCGGGCGCCGCGCTGGTGGAGCGCGGGCGCAAGCTGCTGCGCGACACCGACGACGCGATCGAGACCGTCAAGCGCCAGGCCGAAGGGCGCGTGGGCCGCGTGCGCCTGGGCACCTCGACCGGCGTGCTGGTCGACCTGCTGCCACAGGTGCTGGAGGCACTGGGCGCGGAGCATTCGGGCATCGACGTCGAGGTGAGCATCCGCGGCTCCTACGAGGCCATGGAGCGGCTGGCGGCGGGCACGCTCGACATCGGCCTGGTCGCCATTCCGCAGCCGCCGCTGCGCGGCATCGTCGTTACGCCATGGTGCAAGCAGCCCATGATGGCTTTCGTGCCGCGCCGCTGGAAGGCGCCGAAGCGCGTCACGCCGGCCTGGCTGACGGCACAGCCGCTGATCTTCAACGAAGCGACCACGCACATGTACCGCCTCACGATGGAGTGGTTCGCCGCCGCCGGCTTCGCGCCGCGCGCGCGCATCGAGCTCAACTACGACGCCGCCATGCGCAGCCTCGTGGCCGCCGGCTACGGTGCCGCGCTGTTGCCGCTGCAGCAGTCGACCGACACGGTGTCCGGCAACGACCGCATGCAGATCCTGCCGGTGAGCCCGAAGCTCACGCGCTGCGTGGGCATCGCGCACCGCCAGCATGCGCTGCTCGACGGTGCGACGCTGAGCGTGCTCGAGGTGCTGAAGACCTTCAGTCAGGCCTGAGCCATGTTCATCGGCCTTGCGCCGGCCCGTTCGGAATACCCTCAATGGGGCACTCCGGCGTGCCCGCCGTGCTGCGCGTGAGCGCTTCCACCATCTCGCGCGTTCCTTCGGGATCGTTGATCCACTTCGCGTAGAAGTCGTAGGGGCAGGCCGCCAGCCCCTTGTCGCCGTCGCCCGAGTTGATGGTGCCGGTATAGCCGCGGTGCAGCAGCTTGAACAGGTGGTTCTGCGACTGGCCGTTCCTGCGCGCGTCGCGGATCAGGCTCATCGACAGTTCGGCGTAGTTGATGCCCATCTCCTCCTCGCCGCACTCGCCCAGCGTGCGGCCGTCGAAGCCGATCAGCGCCGAGTGGCCGAAGTACGAGTACACACCGTCGAAGCCCGCCGCGTTGGCCACCGCCACGTAGGTGTTGTTCATGAAGGCCATGGCCTTCGACACCAGGATCTGCTGCTCCTTGGACGGGTACATGTAGCCCTGGCACCGCACGACGAGCTCGGCGCCGCGCATCGTGCAGTCGCGCCAGATCTCGGGGTAGTTGCCGTCGTCGCAGATGATCAGGCTGATCTTCATGCCCTTGGGGCCCTCGCTCACGTAGGTGCGGTCGCCCGGATACCAGCCCTCGATGGGCACCCACGGCATGATCTTGCGGTACTTCTGGACAATCTCGCCCTGGTTGTTCATGAGGATCAGCGTGTTGTAGGGCGCCTTGTCCGGATGCTCCTCGTGGCGCTCGCCGGTCAGCGAGAACACACCCCAAACGTTGGCGCGGCGGCAGGCGTCGGCGAAGATCGCGGTCTCCTCGCCCGGCACGGTGGCGGCCGTGTCGTACATCTCCTTCTCGTCGTACATGATCCCGTGCGTCGAGTACTCCGGGAAGATCACCAGGTCCATGCCCGGCAGGCCCTTCTTCATGCCGACCAGCATCTCGCCGATCTTGCGGGCGTTGTCCAGCACCTCGGCCCTGGTGTGCAGGCGGGGCATCTTGTAGTTGACGACCGCGACGCCCACGCAATCGCTGCTGCTCGAAATATCACCGTGTCTCATGACGCTGCTCCTGAAGGATGGTTGAGAAAGAAAAACAAGAAAGCCCGGATCGGCGTTCAACCGATCCGGGCTTTCCGGTGGAGCAATGGGTTCGTGTCGTCGAAGCCGATTGTTCTCAACTCAGCGCGGGCTGCACATACGTCATTTCGCTGATTGCGTTGGTACCCGGTGCGTCAGCGCGGCCGCGCGTAGCCGGACTCGATCCACGCACTCGCGCTGCTGGCCGTGAGCCTGAACGCGGGCGACACGTTCACGCTGGCGAGCTCGGAGTCGTCGGCATCGTCGTAGGCGCTGAGCGTGGCCGAGGGGTTGTCCTCGTCCGGCACGATGGCCAGCGCCACGCGCACGCGCCGGTCATCGCGCGTGGTGACGGTCACGCTCCTGTTGAGCGTGGCGTGCAGCTGCTGCTCGTGGCGGCGGATGACTTCGGCGGCGGTCTTCACCAGCGTGGAGAAGGCGGGGCCGTCGAGCGGCTTCGGATTCTTCTTGTCGCGGCCCATGGTCCAGGGACCGACCAGTGCCGGCTCGGGGTCGCCGTGGCGCGTCATCTCGACGGCCCAGCCGTCGTCTTCCTCGTTCTTGATGATGCGGGCGGTCCAGCGGTCGTCGCGCCAGAGGCGGTCTTCCTGCAGGGGGAGGGAGTCGGAGTCGTTCGGTTCGGTAAGGTCGGTCATTCGGTGGCCTGGGTTCTCGCGGCGGCCATTTTCCCCTGTGTGCCGGCTACTTCCGGTGCGCCAACGTACTGTTGCAGTCCCTCGACCAGCGCGTCGAACGCGGCGCGGCAACGCGGGCTGTGGCGCAGGTCCTCGTGCATGGTGACCCAGGTGTCGAGTTTCATCGAGAAGGTGCGCGGCATCAGGCGCACCAGCGCGTCGCTGCGCCGGGCGAGGCCGACCTGGCAGATGCCGATGCCCGCACCCGCGCGGATCAGCGCCAATTGGGCCAGGTCGCTGTCGGTGCGCAGCGAGAAGGCGTCGCGGCCATAGCCCGGCCACGCCGCGCCCGCCTTGGCCGCGTTGCGCACGAAGGCCGGCGGTTGGTCGTAGCCGATCACCGCATGCGCGGCCAGCGCCTCGAGCTTGCGCGGCGTGCCGTGGCGCGCCAGGTAGTCGCGGTGCGCGTGAAAGCCCAGTTCGATGTTGCCGATGCGGCGCGCCACCAGCTGCTCCTGCTTCGGGCGCACCATGCGCACGGCGATTTCGGCTTCGCGCCGCAGCAGGTCCTGCACGCGGTTGGTCAGCACCAGCTCGACCTTCAGCGCCGGATGCGCTTCGCGCAGCCGCGCCACGATGGGCGGCAGCACTTCCACGCCCATCACCTCGCTGGCCGACACCCGCACCACGCCGCGCACGCCCGCGCCATGGCTGCTGGCGGCGCGCTCCAGCGAGGCCGCAGTGCTTTCCATGGCCTCGGCGTGGGTCTGCAAGGCCAGCGCCACCTCGGTCGGCAGCAGGCCGACCTGCGAGCGCGTGAAGAGCACAACGCCCAATGCCTCCTCGAGCGCGGCCACGTGGCGCCCGGCCGTGGGCTGGGTGATGCCCAGCGCGCGCGCGGCGCCCGAAAGCGAACCCTCGCGCAGCACGCCGAGGAAGGAGCGGTAGAGCTCCCAGCCGATGTTCGAAGTCATACAGAAATGTATAGCTGCTGGTTAATGTTCGGCAATTCCTTTTGAACCTCGCCAAATCCAGAATTCGTCCATCGACAACTGTTCTGGAGCATTTCATGGCACGCAACGACACGGTTCTGGTTCTTGGCGCAACGGGCGGCATCGGCAGCGAGGTGGCGCGCCAGCTGCGCGACGCAGGCTGGCAGGTGCGCGCACTCAAGCGCGGCGCGACCGAAGGCCGCAGCGACGGCATCACCTGGCTGGCCGGCGACGCGATGGATGCGCAGGCCGTGAGGCAGGCCGCGACGGGCTGCGCGGTCATCGTGCATGCGGTCAATCCGCCGGGCTATCGCCGCTGGTCGGAGCTGGTGCTGCCGATGCTCGACAACACCATCGCCGCCGCGAAGGCCGAGGGCGCGACCGTCGTGCTGCCCGGCACGGTCTACAACTTCGGCCCCGACGCCTTCCCGCTGCTGGCCGAAGACTCGCCGCAGCACCCGCTCACCCGCAAGGGCGCGATCCGCGTGGAGATGGAACGGCGCCTCGAAGACGCGAGCCGCCAGGGCGCCCGTGTGCTGATCGTGCGCGCCGGGGATTTCTTCGGCCCGAAAGCCGGCAACAACTGGTTCTCGCAGGGGCTGGTAAAGGCGGGGCAGCCGGTCAAGGCCGTGAGCTACCCGGGCCGCGCCGGTGTCGGCCACCAGTGGTCGTACCTGCCCGACGTGGCACGCACCATGGTCGAGCTGCTCGCGCGGCGCGACCGGCTCGAACCCTTCGCGTGCTTCCACATGGCGGGCCACTGGGACGCCGACGGCACGCGCATGAGCGGCGCCATCGGCAAGGTGGTGGCGCGGCGCACGCGCGGCACCGGCGCCGCGGTGCGCGTGTCGGCCTTTCCGTGGTGGCTGCTGACGCTGGCCTCGCCCTTCGTCGTCACCTTCCGCGAGATGCGCGAGATGCGCTATCTGTGGCGCACACCCGTGGGCATGGACAACGCGAAGCTGGTGGCCTTCCTTGGGCGCGAGCCGCACACGCCGCTCGAAGAGGCGGTGGAGGCCGCACTGGAAGGCATGGGTTGCCTGGCTTCGGCGCCGTTGGCCGCCACGGCCTGAAGAGCGATCAGAACACCGACAGCCGCGTGCGCGCCACGAACATCTCGAGCGCCTTCATGCCCAGCAGTGAATTGCCGGTGGCGTCCAGCGCGGGCGACCACACGCACAGCGTGAGTTTGTCGGGCACCACGGCCACGATGCCGCCGCCCACGCCGCTCTTGCAGGGCAGGCCGATGGAAAAGGCCACGTCGCCCGCCGCGTCGTAGGTGCCGCAGGTGAGCATCAGCGCGTTGATGCGGCGCGTCTGCCGCTCGCCGGTGATCGCAGGCTCGCCGTCGATCGGGTGGGCGCCGTCGCGGCTCAGGTAGGCGGCGGCGCGCGCGAGCTGGCGGCAGCTCATGCGCAGCGAGCATTGGTGGAAATAGGTATCGAGCACGGGCGCGACGTCGTTGTCGATCTTGCCGAAGCTCTTCATGAAGTTGGCCAGCGCGATGTTGCGAAAGCCCGTGTCGGCCTCCGATTGCGCGACTTCGTCGTCGAAGCCGATGGGCTCGCCGCACAGGCTCGTCATGAGCGCGAGGATGTCGGCCTTGGCGCTGCCGCCGTTGGCCTTGGCGTGGCTCACCAGCCGGTCGGCCACTGCGATGGCGCCGGCATTGATGAAGGGATTGCGCGGCTTGCCCTGTTCGTTCTCCAGCTGCACCAGCGAATTGAACGGGTTGCCCGAGGGCTCGCGGCCGATGCGCTCCCACAGCGCATCGCCCATTCGCTGCATGGCGAGCGTGAGCGTGAAGAGCTTCGACACGCTCTGGATGGAAAAGGGCGTCTCGCAGTCGCCCGCACCGGCCTCTTCGCCCTCGCAGGTGCGCAGCGCAATGCCGAACTGCCGCGCATCGACGCGTGCCAGCGCCGGGATGTAGCTGGCGACGGTGCCGCCCTGGCCGAGCTGCGGGCGCAGGGTGGCAACGATCTCGTCGAGTACCGGCTGGAAATTCGTGGTTGTCTTGCTCATGCGCTGCGTTGTACCGCAGGCCGCCGGTTCACCAGCACGATGCCCAGCGCGACGCCGACCAGCGCCACCATCAGCTGCGCCGTGAGCGGCTCCTTCAGCAGCGCCACGCCGAACACCAGCGCGAACAGCGGCGTGAGAAAGGTGAAGGACGACATCTGCGTGGCCGGGTAGTGCCGCAGCAGCCACATCCAGGTGAGGTAGCTGGCGAAGGCGCCGATCACGGTCTGCAGGCCGATGGAGGTCCAGGCCCAGCTGGAGTACGAAAAACTCCAGTGCTCGCCGAGCGCGAGCGACACCACCGGGCACACCGCCGCCGTCACTGCCACCTGATAGAACAGCGTCTTCTCTGCACTGGCCGTGGCCAGCCGCGTGGTGCGCAGCGTCAGCGTGGTCAGGCCCCAGAGCATGCCGGCGGCCAGTGCCATCCCGTCGCCGACGAGCTGCGACGAACTCATGTGGCCGAAACCCTCGCTGAAAGCCAGCACCACGCCCGAGAACGCGATGAACAGGCCCAGCCACTGGAAGCCGCGCAGCCGTTCGGCAGGCACCCAGCGCGGCAGCAGCAGCGACACCCAGAAAGGCGCGGTGTAGAGAAACACCGTGAGCCGCGAGGCGCTGGTGTGCTGCAGCCCCAGGTAGATGCCGGCGAACTCGCCCGAGAACAGCAGCCCCGCCAGCAGCCCCGGCCACAGCGTGCCGTCGCGCTCGAACAGCGGCACGCGCCGCCACACGCACCACAGCCACAGCAGCACGACCGCGCCGGTCATGCGGATCGAGGCCTGCCACAGCGGCGGCACCTCGGCCACGGTGGTCTTGATGAGGATCTGCTGCAGGCCCCAGAAGGCGCAGCAGGCAATGAGCAGGCCGATGGCGAGGCTGTCGAGATGGGTCTTGCGCTGGATCATTGGCGGGCGGTCGGTCACGGCGGATTGCCCGCCAGATTCATCCGATGATCGTACCGCGCCAGCGTGATCCGCGCGCAAGGCGCCGTCAGTTCGCGGCCCGAGGGTAGGGCGGCTTGCCGCGCGTGCCGACCATCAGGTCGGGCACCACGGTCTCGACGTCGGGCAGGGCGCGCGCGGCGCGTTCGAGCTTCTTCGCCAGCGCGGCATTGGGCACGCAGCCCTGCAGGTACACCCAGCGGCGCTGGATCATCACCCACACGCTGCCCTTGTTCACGCCCGGCACGGCCAGCAATGCGGCGCGCACCTTGGGCGCGAGCGGCTTGTCGTAGCGGTAGGCGTTGCTGTCGGTGCATTTGCCGGCCAGCCAGCAGCTGGTGCCGCGCTCCAGCCGCGAATGGGTCTGCAGGCGACGTTCCTCGGCCGTGTAGAACGGGCCTTCGGGCATCGCGCAGGCGGGCAGGCCCGCGGACACCTGGAAGAACGGATCGTCGAACCAGTTCTGCTTGAGCGGCCCCGCCGTTTCCTGCGCCATGCCGGTCTGCGCAGCGAGCAACAGGACGGACAACAGCGCAGGGCGTTTCATCACAAGGGATGCTCGGTATAGAAGCGCCCGCCGTGGAACAGCAGCGGCGAGGCGCCCGCATCGTGCGTGCAGCGCTCCACCTCGCCCACGAAGATCACGTGGTCGCCTTCGTCGTAGCGGCTGCGGTTGAAGCACTCGAAGCTGGCGGCCGCGCCCACCAGCACCGGTGCGCCGCCGAGGCCCTCGGTGAAGGCCACGTCGGCCCAGCGGTCGATGTTCTTGGCCGCGAAGCGTTCGGCCAGCGCCTTCTGGTTGGCCGCGAGGATGTTCACCGCGTAGTGCGAGCCGGTGCTCAGCGCGGGCATCGAGCCGGCCGCGCGCGCCAGGCTCCACAGCACCAGCGGCGGCGCAAGCGACACCGAGTTGAAGGAGTTGGCCGTGAGGCCGACCAGCGTGCCGTCGGCCGCGCGTGCGGTGACGATGGTGACGCCGGTGGCGAACATGCCGAGCGCTTCACGAAACTCGTCGGGCGAAAAGGAGGGCGGCTGGGCCCGGCGGGAAGTGGTCACTGAAAAAGGCGGCAAGGCTTGGAGGGCGGAGGACCATTTTGGCTCAGCGCCTGTCCGGCTGCTTGGCCGGGCTCATCAGCTCTGCCACCAGGCTGGCGTAGACGGTGGCGGCAGGTGAAAGCGTACGCCCTGCCAGGGTCACGAGGCTGTAGTGCGTCTGCATGTGCGCGAGGCCCGCGACCGGCAGCGGAACCAGCGCGCCCGTTTCGTGGCCCGGCCCCGGGGCGTCGGGGGCGAGGATCACCGCGTTGGCCGTGAGCGCGAGATGCCGCAGCGTGCCGGCGTCGTCGCAGGTCACGTTGAACACGCTGCGGTCGCCCCGTCGGGCCTGCCGGTCGAAATGCGTTGCCACCTCGGCCGGCAGGTGCGGGCCGGCCACGGGATAGGCCATGATTTTCTCGAGCGTCGCCTGCCTCAGCCGCAGCAGCGGGTGCTTCGGCCGCACGAAGAACGACACCGGTACGTCGGGCAGGCGCGCGAGCTTCAGCCCGGGTTGCCGCTTCGTCAGGTCGCGCGTGTCGGCGATGAACAGGTCGAGCTGGCGGCGCTGCAGGCGCTCGCACAGGGTGACGGTGTCGGCCACTTCCATGCGCATCTGCAGCTGCGGGTGGCGCTGGGCCATGAGCGACAGCGCCACACGGCCCAGCGTGCCGGCGGCGAAGGGACCGAGGCCCACCGCGAGGCTGCCGATGGCGAGGCCTTCGAGCTGCAGCACGTCGCGCTCGATCTGCTTCGCGTCGGCCAGCAGTTCGCGGGCACGCGCCAGCACCAGCTCGCCGGCTTGCGTGAAGCGCACGCTGCCGTAGGCGCGGTCGATCAGGCGCGCCTGCAGGCCCTCCTCGAGGTTCTCGATGCTGCGCGAGAGGGCGGGCTGCGACAGGTGCGAGGCCTGTGCCGCGCGGCCGAAGCTGCCCTGGTCGGCGAGGGCGACGAGGTGCTGGAGCTGGCGCAGCTGCATTTTGCGTTCTGGTTAAAAAGACAGCGCATATTTTGCATCTGCCAATGCTTGCAGCGCTTCGCAGAATTGTTGGATGACCCTTTCTTCCTTCTCCACCGCACTCGTTGCCCTGGCGTGCGCGCTGGGCGCACCGTCGATTTCCGCGCAGATCGCCCCCAAGGCGCCGCAGCCCTCCACCTTGCAGGCCAATGCAGACATGGCGAAGACGCTGCCCTTCGCCGACCGGCAGGACTTCGAGGACGCGATGCGCGGCTTCGTCGGCACCGTGCCAGATGCGCTCGTGCCCGGTGCCGGCGCGCGCCCTGTGTGGAGCATGAAGCCGTACGACTTCCTCAAGGCCGACGCGCCGGCCGACACCGTCAACCCGAGCCTGTGGCGGCAGGCGCAGCTCAATGCGATCCACGGCCTGTTCAAGGTGGCCGATCGCGTCTACCAGGTGCGCGGCTTCGACATCGCCAACATGACCATCGTCGAGGGCGATACCTCGCTGATCGTGATCGACCCGCTGCTGGCCGCCGAAACCGCGCGCGCCGCGCTCGATCTGTACTACCGGCACCGGCCCCGCAAGCCGGTGGGCACGGTGATCTACACGCACGGCCATGCCGACCACTTCGGCGGCGTGAAGGGCGTGGTCGACGAGGCCGACGTGAAGGCCGGCAAGGTGCAGGTGCTCGCGCCCGCGGGCTTCATGGAAACGGCCGTGGCCGAGAACATCCTCGCGGGCAACGCGATGAGCCGGCGCTCGCAGTACCAGTTCGGCTCGCTGCTGCCGCCGGGCGTGCGCGGGCAGGTCGACACGGGGTTGGGCAAGGCGCTGGCGCGCGGCACGGTCACGCTGATCGCGCCCACGGCCACCATCGACAAGCCGACCGAGGAGCGCACCATCGATGGCGTGCAGTTCGTGTTCCGCCTGGTGCCCGGCTCCGAGGCACCGTCGGAAATGCTCATGTACCTGCCGCAGTTCCGCGTGCTGGACATGGCGGAAGACGTGACGCACACCATGCACAACCTCTACACGATCCGCGGCGCCGAGGTGCGCGACGGCAACCTGTGGTCGAAGTACATCGACGAGGCGCGCGTGGCTTTCGGCGGCAAGGCCGAGGTGCTGATCGCCCAGCACCACTGGCCCACCTTCGGGCAGGAGCGCATCGTCGAGCTGCTGAAGAAGCAGCGCGACATGTACAAGTTCATCAACGACCAGTCGCTGCGCCTGCTCAACCAGGGCTACACCGCCGCCGACATTGCCGAGACGCTGCGCATGCCGGCGAGCCTGGAGCAGGAATGGTCGGCGCGCGGCTACTACGGCACGCTGAGTCACAACGCCAAGGCCGTGTACCAGAAATACCTGGGCTGGTACGACGCCAACCCCGCCAACCTGAACCCGTTGCCGCCTGTGGCCTATGCGAAGAAGACGCTCGAGTACATGGGCGGCGCCGATGCGGTGCTGGCCCGTGCGCGCGAAGACTTCGGAAAGGGCGAATTCCGCTGGGTGGCCAGCGCGATGAGCCAGGTCGTGTATGCCGATCCGTCGAACCGCGCGGCCCGCGAACTGGGTGCCGACGCGCTCGAGCAGCTGGGCTACCAGTCGGAGGCCGGCACGTGGCGCAGCGCCTACCTGGTGGGCGCGATGGAGTTGCGCAATGGCGTGCCGAAGATCCCAGCGGGCAGCAGCTCCAATGCCGACACGCTGAAGGCGGTGAGCAATGACCTGTTCTTCGACTTCCTCGGCGTGCGGCTCGATGCGGCCAAGGCCGAGGGCAGGAAGATGGTCATCAACTGGAACTTCACCGATTCGAACCAGCAGTTCGTGCTGACGCTGGAGAACTCGGCGCTGACCCACATCGCGGGACGGCAGCCGGGTGCAGACGCCACTGTGACATTGAGCCGGGCCACGCTCGACGCGGTCACGCTGAAGGAGACGAGCTTTCCTGCGGCGGTGCTCGCGGGCAAGGTGAAGATCGACGGGGACCGCGCGAAGCTGGCGGAACTGATGTCGATGCTCGACACCTTCGAGCCGATGTTCCCGATCGTCGAGCCCAAGGCTCAGCCGAAGAACCAGTAGCACACCGCGATGGCGGCCACCACGCCCGCCAGCTCGGCCAGCAACGCACACGCCACCGCATGCCGCGCGCGCTGGATGCCGACCGCGCCGAAGTACACGGCCAGCACGTAGAAGGTGGTCTCGGTGCTGCCCTGGATGGTGGCGGCCACCAGCGCGGGGAAGCTGTCGACGCCCTGGCTCTTCATGGTCTCGATCAGCATCGCGCGCGCCGCGCTGCCCGAGAAGGGCTTGACCAGTGCGGTGGGCATGGCGTCGACGAAGCGCGCGTCGAAGCCGCCTGCGTGTACCAGCCAGCGCAGGCCGCCGAGCACGACGTCGAGCGCGCCCGAGGCCCGCAGCACGCCGACCGCGCACAGCATCGCGACGAGGTACGGCAGCAGGTTCTTCGCGATGTCGAAGCCTTCCTTCGCGCCTTCGATGAAGCACTCGTACACCTTCACGCGGCGGATCGCCCCGGCCAGCAGGAACACCATGACCACGCCGAACAGCGTGAGGTTGCCCAGCAGCGACGACAGCGACGCGATGGCCGCCGCCGACAGCGTGCCCAGCAGCGCCATGAAGCCGCCCAGCAGCAGCGCGCCGGGCACGAGGTAGGCCAGCACCACCGGGTCCCACAGCCGCAGGCGCTGCGCCACCGCCACCGAAAGCAGCCCGACCAGCGTCGAGGCGCTGGTGGCCAGCAGGATCGGCAGGAACACCAGCGTCGGATCGCCCGCGCCCTGTTGCGCGCGGTACATGAAGATGGTGACCGGCAGCAGGGTCAGCGACGAAGCGTTGAGCACCAGAAAGAGAATCTGCGCGTTGGTGGCCGTCACCGGGTCGGGGTTCAGCCGCTGCAGCTCGCGCATCGCCTTCAGGCCGATGGGCGTGGCGGCGTTGTCCAGCCCCAGCGCATTGGCCGCGAAGTTCATCGTGATGAGCCCGAGCGCCGGATGCCCCGCCGGCACGCCCGGCATGAGGCGCCGGAACAGCGGCCCCAGCAGCCGCGCCAGCCAGCCGACCAGCCCCGCCGCCTCGGCGATGCGCAGGAAGCCCAGCCACAGCGTGAGCGTGCCGAACAGCAGCACCATCACCTCGACTGCCAGCCGCGCCATCGCGAACAGGCTTTCGACCAGGGCCGCGAACACGGTCGGGTCGCCCCCCACGAGCCACCGCCCCAGCGCCGCCAGCGCCGCCATCCCGAAGAAACCCAGCCACAAGCCGTTGAGCACGCTTCTCTTTCCTTTTTTGCGGGTCGATCATAGGTCGCCGCTGCGGCCCGCCGCGAGCTACAGTTCGGGCCATGCGCGCTTTCATCGTTCGTCGTTTCGCCGCCTTCCTGGGCTTTGTTGCGGCCGCATGGCTGGCCGGCTGCGTCAGCCTGCCGCCGCCCGTGCCGCGCGCGAACGTCGCGGCGATCACCGACGTGGCGCAGACCGAGCTCGGGCAGCTGGCGGCCAAGGGAATGCCGGGCGGGTCCGCCGCGCTCTCGGGCTTCCGCCTGCTGCCAGAGGCGGCGTTTGCCTTCGACGCCCGCATCTCGCTCGCGCGGCATGCCGAGAAATCGCTCGACGTGCAGTACTACCTGATCCAGAAGGACGACGTCGGCCTGCTGCTGCTCAAGGAGCTGCGCGAAGCCGCCGCGCGCGGCGTGCGCGTGCGCCTGCTGGTGGATGATCTCTACACGGCCGGCGAGGACGAGGTCTTCAGCACGCTGTCGGCCTTCCCGAACATCGAGGTGCGGCTGTTCAACCCGCTGCCCTCGCGCGCCAATTCGCTGTCGGCGCGGCTGCTGTTCTCGCTGACCGACTTCGGCCGCATCAACCATCGCATGCACAACAAGCTGCTGGTGGCCGACAACAGCTTCGCGGTGTCGGGCGGAAGAAATATCGCCAACGAGTACTTCATGCGCAGCACGGCGGCGAACTTCATCGACATGGACGTGTTGTCCAGCGGCCCCGTGGTGCGCCAGATGTCCGAGGGCTTCGACCGCTACTGGAACAGCGAACACGTGCGTCCCATCGAGCAGATCGCGCCGCTGCGCATGCCGGTGGAAGAGGCGCAGAAGCGCTTCGACGCCATCGCTCGCACCGCGGTGCCCGACGTGCCGATGCGCCCGCGCGACGTCCTCGACAAGCCGCCGGTGGGGCAGGAGCTGATCACCGGCGATGTCGATCGCCACTGGGCGCCGTTCAAGCTGTTCGTGGACGACCCCGAGAAGATCACGCGCAAGCCCGAGGCGGCCTTCGAGGGCAGCGTGACCGAGGGCGCGCTCGGCGTCATCAATTCGGCGAAGCGCGAGGTCAAGATCGGCTCGCCGTACTTCATTCCCGGCGCGCGCGGCATGGCGATGATGAAGAAGGCCATCGAGCAGGGCGGACGCATCACGGTGGTCACCAACTCGCTCGGTGCGACCGACGAGCCGCTCGCCTACGCAGGCTACGAGCGTTACCGCGCCGACATGCTGAAGATCGGCGTCACCATCTACGAGATCGCGCCCACGCTCACGGGGCGCTCGGGCCGGTTCGGGGATTTCGGCAAGTCGATCAGCCGGCTGCACGCCAAGCTCGCAGTGGTCGACGACGACCGATTTTTCGTCGGCTCGATGAACCTCGACCACCGCTCGGCCGCTGTCAATACCGAAATGGGCCTCGTGATCGACAGCCCGGAACTGGTGAAGGACTACGACAAGCTGCTCGGCGGCGAGCGCCTCAACCTGGGCTACAGGCTGCGGCTCGGGCCCGACGGCCGGCGCGTGCAGTGGCTCGAGTACGACGATGCCGGCGGCGACATCGTCCACGAGGACGAACCCGGCGAATTCCTCTGGCTGCGCTTCAAGAACTGGCTGCTGCTGCCCATCGTGGGCGAGGAACTGTTGTAGACAGCTGACTGGCTGAGTCCGAACGTCCTTTCCAGGAGGAGGGAGTGCGTTACATTTCTAGTAGAAATGTGAAGTTTTGTCACTGCCCTTTGGAGGGCTCCTGGAGATTTCCCCCATGACCGTTCCTGTGCCGCGCGAATCGATTGCGCCGCTTTCCACCAGCCGTCGCCGTGCGCTGACCGGGCTGGCCGCAACCGCTGCAGCGGGCTTGGGATTTCCGGCGCTTGCGCAGACGCGGGCGGTGCGCGTCGGCGCCACCTTCGACAACAGCAGTGTCGAGAAGGCCAACGGGCAGGGTCTCTACCAGGGGTCGAGCGCGTTCTTCAACGCGCTGAACAAGGCGGGCGGCATCAACGGTACCAAGGTCGAGCTCGTGATTGCAGACGACACGTTCAAGCCCGAGGTGGCCAAGGCCAACGCGCTGGCCTTCGAGAAGGACAGCTCGGTGCTCGCGCTGGTGCATCCGCTGGGCACGCGCCAGACGGCCGCGGTGATGGATGCGGTCCCCGGCATCGCCGTGGTCGGCCCGATCACCGGCACCATCTCGCTGCGCAAGAAGGTTTCGCCGAACACCTTCTGGGTGCGCGCCAACTACGACCAGGAAGTCGACAAGCTCGTGAGCACGGCCATCGTGCTGGGCCAGAGCCGTATCGGCCTCGTGCATTCGGACGATCCGCTCGGCCAGTCGGTGCTGGGGGCCTTCAAGAATGCGCTGGTCAAGGCCAAGCTGGAGCCGGCGGTGATCGCGACCACGCCCAACACCACCAGCATGGAAGTCGGCCCCGCCGCCGACGCCATCGCCAAGGCCAAGCCGCAGGTCATCGTGGTCGGCCTGGCCGGCACGGCACCGGTGTTCCTGAAGGCATTGCGCGAAGCGGGCAACAGCAGCTCGGCCTACGGCCTGTCGATCACGGCCAGCGCGCTCGCGGCCATGGGCGACCTGGCGCGCGGCCTGGGCTTCGTGATCGTGGTGCCGTCGCCGTATTCGACCAAGTACGAGATCGTGCGCCGCTACCAGGCCGACATGGTGGCCAGCGGCGTCAAGGAGTTCTCGCTCACGAGCCTCGAGGGCTACATGAACGCGGCCGTGCTGGCGGAAGGCATGCGCCGCGCCGGCGGCTCGCTGACGCGTGCCTCGGTGATGTCGGGACTGGCGAGCATCGAGAACTTCGACCTGGGTGGGGTGAAGATCAACTACGGCCGCACGAACCGTGAAGGCGGCCAGTTCGTGGACGTGGCCGTGATCGGCAGCCGTGGGCAGATGCTGAGCTAGGCCTGGTCCTCCCCCAGGCTTCGCGCACTTCGTGTCGCTTCGCCAACCCCCTCGCCGGGGGCAACACCTGCGGCCTGGTAAAACCGGTTCCGCGGTGTTCTGGCAATCAAACCCCGACGCCCAGCAAGCCTTCCAGCAGTTCCTGGTCCGAAGCCAGTTCGCTGCTGGGCCCCGCGTGCACGACGGTCCCGCGCTCCAGCACGATGGCCTTGTGGGTCATCTCCAGCGCCAGCACAGGGTGCTGCTCCACCACGATCGACGCCAGTCCTTCCGACTCGCACAAACGGCGAATAGCAGCAGCCAGCTCTTCCACGATGATCGGCGCGAGGCCCTCCATCGGCTCGTCGAGCAGCAGCAGCTTGGGGTTGGTCATCAGCGCGCGGCCGATGGCCAGCATCTGCTGTTCTCCGCCCGAGAGCTGGTTGCCGTAGTTGCCGCGCCGCTCGCGCAGGCGCGGGAAGAAGTCGTAGACGCGCTGGAGGTTCCAGCCGCCGAGCCGCGAGATCACGGTGAGGTTTTCTTCCACCGTGAGCGACGGGAACACCTCGCGCTCCTGCGGCACCCAGCCCAGCCCCGCACGCACGCGCTGGTACGACGGCCAGCGCGAGATGTCGGCGCCCTGCCAACGGATCGCGCCCTGCATCACGCGGGTGTTGCCCATCAGCGTTTCCAGCAGCGTGGTCTTGCCCACGCCGTTGCGCCCGAGGATGGCGAGGCTCTCGCCTTGCTGCAGCGAAAAGTCGAGCCGGTCGAGCACGACGGCGTTGCCGTAGCCGGCGGTGATGCGGTCGAAGGCGAGTGCTTCAGGCATGGTGATGCGAGCTTCCCAGGTAGACCTCGCGCACGCGCGGGTCGGCGCCGATGTCCGAAGGCGTGCCCTCGGTGAGGATGCGTCCGCCGACCAGCACCGAGATGCGGCGCGAGAAGCGGAAGACGAGCTTCATGTCGTGTTCGATGAACAGCACGCTGATGTCCTGCGGCAGCGCCGCGATGGCCTCGAACAGCTCGCCGCTCTCGTCCTGCGGCACGCCGGCGGCGGGCTCGTCGAGCAGCAGGATGCGGGGCTTGGCCGCGAGCGCCAGCGCGATCTCGAGCAGGCGCTGCTTGCCGTAGGCCAGCTCGGCCACGGGCACGTCGGCCAGGCTGTCGAGCCTGAGCGTGCCGAGCAGCGCATGCGCTTCGTCGAACACCGCGCTGCAGCCCTTGAGCGGCCGCCACCAAGTGGCGCCCAGCCCTTCGCGCTCGCTGATCGCCAGCACCACCGACAGCAGCGGCGTGAGGCTGGGGAACAGCGTGTTGATCTGGAACGTGCGCGCCAGGCCCATGCGTGCGCGCTTGTCGCACGACAGGCGCGTGATGTCGCGTTCGCCCATGTGGATCGAGCCGCTGGTGGGCTTGAACACGCCGGTGAGCAGGTTGATGAGCGTGGTCTTGCCGGCGCCGTTGGGGCCGATCAGCGCTTGCCGCGCGCCGGGTTCGAGCGACAGGCTCACGTCGTTCACGGCCTGGAACGCGCCGAAGCGGATGCCCAGGCCCTGGGTGCGCAAGGTGTGCGTGGTGCTCGAGCTCATCGCGCCTTCCCCGTGCGAACGAAGCGCGACAGCGCGCCCATGATGCCGCCGCGGCCCAGCATGACCGCCGCGATCAGGAAGATGCCGAGCCAGAACATCCAGTACTGGGGGTTCATGTCGGCGAACCAGTCGTGCACGAGCATGTAGACGATGGCGCCGATCAGTCCGCCGTACAGACGGCCGGTGCCGCCCAGCACGAGGATGATGAGCACTTCGGCCGAGCGATTGAAGCCGATCGACTCGATGCCGACGAACTGCGTGGTCTGCGCCAGCAGCGCTCCCGCCACGCCGGCCACCGCGGCCGAGAAGGCATAGGCCATGCGCAGCCGCGCCTCCACCGGCGAGCCGATGGCGAGCATGCGCTTGCGGCTGTCGTGGATGCCGCGAAGAGCCAGGCCGAAGGGTGAGCGCAGCACCCGCCGCACGAGCAGGAACATCGCGAGCACCACGCCGAAGGCATAGCCGAAGGCGGTCTTGCCGTAGAGGTCGAAGTCGAAGAGGCCGAGCACGGGTGCAATCGCCACGCCTTGCAAGCCGTCGGTGCCACCGGTAATGCCCGAGAGGCGGTTGGCCACTTCGAACAGCAGCACGCACACGCCGATGGTGATCATGAGCCGTGTGAGGTCGGCGCCGCGCACGACGAGGTAGCTCAGCACATAGCCCAGTACGCCGCACACCGCGAGTGCGAACAGCAGGCCGGTGAAGGGCTCGCTCCAGCCGTACTTGGCGAGCAGGCCGGCCGCGTACGCACCAGCACCGAAGAAGGCCGCATGGCCCACGGTGAGGATGCCCGCATAGCCCAGCGCCATGTCGAGCGACACCGCGAAGAGGCCGAAGATCATCACCTGGCTCATCAGCGTGAGCTTGTCGGGCAGCAGGAAGAAGCTCGACGCCAAAGCCAGCCAGAAGGCGATTTCGGCAGCGCGCAGTTGAGTAGGGGAGAGGGTGACTGGCTTCATGCGCGTTCTATCGCTTGTGCTTGTCTTGAGCGCTGCTGTTCGGGGTGCGTGCACAGGGCGTCGGGTACTCCCCCTCCGCGAATGTCCACCGTGTCGGCGTGAGTGCACCCCGAAGGAAACGCGCACATCATGCGAGCCCCTTCTTCGCGACGATGCCGTTGGGCCGCACCAGCAGCATGACGATCATGAAGACGTAGATCAGAAAGGCGCCAGCTTCAGGCAGGTAGTACTTGCCCGCCACGTCGACGATGCCGACCAGCAGCGCCGCGATGAACGGCCCGGTGACGGTGCCCGCGCCGCCCACGCACACCACCATCAGAAAGTAGACGAGGTACTTGAGCGGGAACGACGGCTCCAGCCCCAGCATGCCGAGGCTCAACGCACCGCCAAGACCGGCGAGGCCGCAACCCAGGGAGAAGGTCAGGAAGAACAGGCGCTGCACGTGAATGCCGGTGCCGCCCGCCACGCGCTGGTTGTCCACCGCCGCACGCACCATCGCACCATAGCGCGTCTTGCCCAGGCCCAGCAGCAACGCAAGCAGCACGGCCACGCCGCAGACGATCAGGAACAGACGGTAGCGGCCCACCTCCAGGCCCAGCAGCGACACCCGGCCGTCGAGTGCCGGCGGCAGCGTGAAGGGCTGCATCGTCGGGCCGAAGAAGTACGTGAACGCGGCGATCGACACGAACACCACGCCGATCGACAACAGCACCTGGTCGAGCGGGTGCGCGCGGTACAGCCGCCGGTAGAACACGAACTCCAGCACCGCGCCCGCCACCGCCGCCGACACGAAGGCCGCTGCCAGCGAGAGGCCGAAGCCCAGGCCAAAGTGGTTCATCAGCACGCTGGCCGTGTAGCCGCCCACCATCGCGAAACTGCCGTGCGCGAGGTTGACGAAATTCATGAGCCCCATCGTGATGGACAGGCCCACGCCGATGAGGAACAGGAGCATGCCGTAGGCCACTCCATCGAAGATCACGATGCCCATGAATTTCCTGCTGGCTTGCTTACTTGGCGGCGGCGGCTTCCTTGGCCGGGTCTTTCACGCGGTCGAACTTGTCGAACTCGACGTTCACCAGCTGGCCGTTCACGCGCTCCGTCTTGCGGATGTAGACGGTCTGCACGATGTCGCGCGTGGCCGCATCGATCTCGATCGGGCCGCGCGGGCTCTCGAAGCTCAGGCCCTTGAGCGCGTCCATGAACTTGTCGCCGCCGGTGTCGCCCTTGGTCTTGGCCAGCGCGAGGTCGATGGCGGCCATGGCGTCGTAGGCGGTCACGGCAAAGTAGCTCGGGCGCAGCTTGGTGCCGTTGTCGGCGGCGAAGTCCTTCACGAACTTCTGGTTCTTGGCCGAGGGGTGCGCGAAGGAGTAGTGGTGGCTGGTGACCAGGCCCAGCGCCACGTCGCCGGTGGCATCGAGGTAGCTGTCGTCGGTGGCCTCGCCGGTGGCGTAGAGCTTGATGCCGGCCTGTTCCATGCCGCGCTCCTTCCACACCTTCAGGAAGGCCGGCGGCATCACGCCCGAGGGGAAGAAGAAGAACACGGCCTGGGGCTTGGCATCCTTGATGCGCTGCACGTAGGCCGAGAAGTCGGGGTTGTTCATCGGCGTGCGCACTTCGCCCGAGACCTTGCCGCCGCCGGCGGTGAAGGTCTTCTTGAAGGCGGTTTCCGCATCGACGCCCGAGGCGTAGTCGGCCACGACCGTGTACGCGTCCTTGATGCCTTCCTTGAGCATGTAGCGCGCCATCGGGTCGGTGACCTGCTGCACGGTGAACGACAGGCGCGCCACGTAGGGCGAACTGGTGGTGATGGCCGAGGAGGCGGCGTTCATCACGATGGTCGGGATCTTGGCCTGCGTGGCGATGGCGCCCACGGCGTATGCGTTGGGGCTGAAGTCCAGGCCGGTAAGGATGCTCGCCTTGTCGCGCACGATCAGCTCCTGCGCGATGCGCTTGGCGGCGTCGGGCGCGGGGCCGGCGGTGTCTTTCTTGATGATCTCGACCGTGCGGCCACCGACCTTGCCGCCATGCTCCTTCAGGTAGAGCGCGATGCCGGCGTCGAACTGGCGGCCGTAGTCGGCGTAGGGGCCGGAGTAGGTGGCAATGAGGCCGATGCGCAGCGGCTC
>Ga0182006_1000653_pt1 | contig 24647 bp, 23 predicted proteins | sample Sormic07211104_1_FD_123022 | JGI IMG/M metagenome (GOLD analysis project Ga0182006, IMG submission 123022) | Rhizosphere microbial communities from Sorghum bicolor, Mead, Nebraska, USA - 072115-104_1 MetaG | ecosystem: Host-associated > Plants > Roots > Rhizosphere | place: USA: Nebraska...
CGATGTTCTCAAACTCGATGAGTGGGTGCGCCAGTACACCCACAACGGCGTGGCACGAGTGGCCGCCGAGCCAGTACAGCTCAACGGCATGTTCAAAGGCTTCATCGACCTGACCTTCGAACATGAAGGGCGCTACTACGTGGCCGACTACAAATCCAACTGGCTGGGTGTCGACGATGCGGCCTATACCGAGCAAGCCATGGAGCGCTCGATTCTCGACAACCGTTATGACCTGCAATACGTGTTGTATCTGCTGGCGTTGCATCGACAACTGAAGGCGCGGTTGCCTGACTACGATTACGATCGACATGTCGGTGGTGCGTTGTATGTGTTCCTGCGCGGGACCCGGGCAGACAGTCGCGGCGTGTATTTTGCGCGGCCGCCGCGCGAACTGATCGAGCGCCTGGATCGTCTTTTCCAGGGTAAGCCGGAACCCAAGGCCGAACCCGCATGGGAACAGGGAGTCCTGCTATGAGCCGTACCTTCGCCGATCTGTCATCGGCTATCGACAACCCGTCGAGCCTGGCGCCACTGACCAGTGCCTCGGATCTGCTGATCTTGCTGGAACGCTGGGTCGAGCGAGGCTGGCTTCGTTCGCTGGACAAGGCCTTTATCGGTTTTCTGTACGAACTCGCACCCCAGTCCGATCCACTCGTGTTGCTCGCTGCCGCACTGACCAGCCATCAACTGGGTCACGGACATGTCTGCCTCGACCTGTTCGAAACCCTCAAGGCCCCGGATTTCGCCCTGTCTTTACCTCCTGAAGGCGATGAGCAAAGTGATGTCTTGCTCCTGCCGTCGCAGTTGCTTGAAACGCTGGATGGCGCCCATTGGTGCAAGGTGCTGGCGAGCAGCGCTCTGGTTGCACTGGCTGCGGACAATAGCGAAGCGGCGCATCAGCGACCGTTGGTGCTGTCCGGCAAGCGTCTGTACCTGCGGCGCTACTGGGCCTATGAGCGGCGTATCGATGCGGCGTTACGCACACGTCTGGCCCAAGGCGAAACGCCGCCGGATGACTTGCCCCAGCGTCTCGATGAATTGTTCGGCCCCGCCAGGCCCGGAGCAGTGATCGACTGGCAGAAACTCGCCTGTGCGCTTGCCACTCGGGGAGCCTTCAGCATCATCACGGGCGGCCCGGGAACTGGCAAAACCACCACGGTGGTGCGTCTGCTCGCGCTGCTTCAGGCGCCGGCGGTGGAAGCCGGTCAGCCGTTGCGCATTCGTCTGGCGGCGCCCACGGGCAAGGCTGCTGCGCGGTTGACCGAGTCCATCAGCCAGCAAGTGCAGTCGCTGAAAGTCACCGAAGACGTGCGCGAGAAGATCCCCTGCGACGTGACCACTGTCCATCGTTTGTTGGGCAGTCGGCCCGGCACCCGACATTTCCGCCACCATGCCGGCAACCGCTTGCCGCTGGATGTGCTGGTGGTCGATGAAGCTTCCATGATCGACCTGGAAATGATGGCTAACCTGCTCGATGCGTTGCCGGCGCATGCGCGTCTGGTGTTGCTCGGTGACAAGGATCAACTCGCCTCCGTAGAGGCCGGGGCGGTGCTCGGCGATTTGTGCCGCGATGCCGAGGCGGGCTGGTACAACCCGCAGACCCGGCAGTGGCTGGAGTCGGTCAGTGGAGAGTCCTTGCAGGACAGTGGCTTGCACGAGGACCGCGACGGCTCGCATCCGCTGGCGCAGCAACTGGTGATGCTGCGCCATTCCCGACGCTTCGGTGAAGGCAGCGGCATCGGTCAGCTGGCGCGGCGGGTCAATCAGCAGTTGCCGGAGGAGGCGCGCCAGTTGCTGGCGGCCGGTCACTATGATGACGTGTTTTCCCTGCCGCTCAAGGGCGAACACGATCACACGTTCGAGCGGCTGCTGCTCGACGGTCATGGGGAAGGTCCAAAGGGTTATCGCCACTATCTGAATATCCTGCGCCAACAACGCCCGCCAGCGGAAAGACCGCTGGAGCATCCGGACTGGAGCAACTGGGCGCGGGAAGTGCTGCAGGCGTTCGACACCTTCCAGTTGTTGTGTGCCGTGCGCAAGGGGCCTTGGGGCGTTGAAGGGTTGAATTTGCGGATCACCGAAACGCTGGTCAAGGCACGCCTGATCGAGCATGACCAGCAATGGTACGAAGGCCGGCCGGTGCTGATGACGCGCAACGATTACGGTCTGGGTCTGATGAACGGCGATATTGGCATCGCCCTCAAGTTGCCCGAGCGCGAAGGCCCGGACGCCGGCAAACCGGTGCTGCGCGTGGCCTTTCCGCGTAACGACGGGCAGGGCGGTGTGCGTTTCGTGCTGCCGAGCCGGCTCAACGATGTGGAAACGGTGTACGCGATGACGGTGCACAAATCCCAGGGCTCCGAGTTCGCCCACACCGCGCTGATCCTGCCGGACGCCTTGAATCCGGTGTTGACCAAGGAATTGATCTATACCGGTATTACCCGGGCCAAACACTGGTTCACTTTGATCGAACCCCGGGCCGGCGTGTTTGAAGAGGCGGTGCAGCGCAAGGTCAAGCGCCTGAGCGGATTGATGCTGGAACTGGAAGAAGGTGGCGAGGTTCGGGAATGAAATAACCTGATGTTCGGTGCCGATTATTGACCATCTGGTCAGCAGCTGCTGTCTCGCTGGTGTTACTGCGCTGTGCTATCGTTGCGGCATCATTTCGGTACGATCCAAGAGAATCCCTGCATGAAGGTGGCTGTCTGGGCGACAGAGCGCGTGGTTCGCTGCAAGCACGCATTGCTTGTCGGTCTGCTCTGTTTGCTGACCGGCGCCGCCATGGCGCAGGCACAGACGCCGGTGGGCATGGCCGAGCAGCGCGCCCAGTCGGTGACGCAGGTTGTGCTGGGCATCCTCAGTTACGCGCGCTGGCCGGTGGAACCCGCACAATTGCGCCTGTGCATCGTCGGCCCCACCGAATACACCGATGACCTGGTCAAAGGCACTACGCAAGCCACCGGTCGTCCGGTCGCTGTGCGCCGACTGCTGGCCGACAACCCGGCGATCGTCAGCGAATGCGATGCGGTGTACATCGGCAAACTCACCGCAGATGAACGCAGTCGGCTGTTCACCTCATTGATCGGCCATCCGGTGCTGAGCATCAGCGAAGGTGGCGATCAGTGCACGGTCGGCAGCCTGTTCTGCCTGCGGGTCGGCGATCAGCAGGTTTCCTTCGAGGTCAATCTCGACTCCGTCGCCCGCAGCGGTGTACGCATCCACCCGAGCGTACTGCAGTTGTCGCGCCGCAAACCGGCGGCACCATGAAGCTGTTTCGTTCCAGGAGCCGCCCGACACTGGGCTCGGTCATCGGCCGCGGCCATTTGATTGTCGCGCTGGTGGCCGTGACGATGGCCAGCGTGTCGCTGACCCTGCTGGGCGTTCTCGCGCTGCGGGTGTACGCCGATCACAACCTGCATCTGATTGCACGTTCGATCAGCTACACCGTGGAAGCGGCGGTGGTGTTCAACGATAAGGACGCCGCCACCGAAGCGCTGGCCTTGATCGCGTCCACCGAAGAGGTGGCGGATGCCCAGGTGTTCGACACACAGGGGCAGTTGCTGGCGCGTTGGCAGCGGCCCGAAAACGGTCTGTTTTCCCAACTGGAAATGCAGGCTGCCCGGACCATTCTGGAAAAGCCGATCAGCCTGCCGATCGTGCATCAGGATCGTGAAATCGGACGCATCCTGCTGGTCGGTCACGGAGGTAGCCTGATGCGCTTCTTGCTCAGCGGTCTGGCGGGGATCATTCTCTGCACCGCAATCAGTGCCTGGGTCGCGCTGTATCTGGCGCGCCGACAGCTGCGCAGCATTACCGGCCCGCTTCGCAGCCTCGCGGCGGTGGCCCACGCTGCCCGCAGCGAGCGTGCGCTGGATCGGCGGGTACCACCGGCGCAGATCGCCGAGCTCGACAACCTCGGCAACGACTTCAATGCCCTGCTCGACGAACTCGAATCCTGGCAGACACATCTGCAAAGCGAGAACGAAACCCTCGCCCATCAGGCCAGCCACGACAGCCTCACCGGTTTGCCCAACCGGGCGTTTTTCGAGGGGCGATTGATTCGCGCCTTGCGCAACGCCGGCAAGCTCAATGAGCGGGTGGCGGTGCTGTTTCTCGACAGCGACCGCTTCAAAGGCATCAATGACAACTTCGGTCACGCCGCTGGCGACGCGGTGCTTGTGGCGGTCGCCAATCGGATCCGCGCGCAACTGCGTGAAGAGGATCTGGTGGCGCGGCTCGGCGGCGACGAGTTCGCCGTACTGCTCGCGCCGCTGCACAAGATCGAGGACGCCGAGCGCATTGCTGACAAGATTCTCGCCAGCATGGACATGCCCATCGCGCTGCCGGGCGACACCAGTGTGGTGACGTCGCTCAGTATCGGCATTGCCGTTTTCCCTGATCATGGTGTCACGCCAGGCGCCTTGCTCAATGCGGCCGACGCGGCGATGTATCAGGCCAAGCGCCTGTCGCGTGGCGCTCAATTCACTGCCGGGTCGGAGAGCCCGGTCGTCAATCTGCAAACCAGGAGCTGATTCCGTGTTCACATTTCCCGCTCGACTGTTTTCCGCCTTGCTGATGATCGCCGTACTGGCGCTGACCGGGTGCCAGACCGCACCGCAGAAAGGCCTGACCCCGGCGCAGATCGCCGTCCTCAAACAACAAGGCTTCGAAGCGACCGACGAGGGTTGGGAGTTTGGCCTGTCCGGCAAAGTGCTGTTTGGCAGCGATATCGAAAGCCTGAACAACCAGAGCACCGAAATCGTCGAACGCATCGGCAAGGCACTGCTCGGCGTCGGTATCGAGCGGGTGCGGGTCGACGGTCATACCGATGCCTCGGGCAAGGAAACCTACAACCAGCAACTGTCGCTGCGTCGGGCCAAAAGCGTGGCCAAAGTGCTGACCACCGTCGGTATGAAGGAAGAGAACATTCAGCTGCGCGGACTGGGCAGCAGCGAGCCGGTGGCGTCCAATGACACTGCCGCCGGACGCACCGAAAATCGCCGGGTGTCGATTGTGGTCAGCGCCGATTAATCGGCAAACCGCATCTCGCGGGTCTGCCCCATCAGCAGACCCTGATTACGCTCGGTCACCTCACGGATGTAATCCCACAATAGGGTGATCCGCTTTAACTTCCGAAGATCCTCCCTGCAGTACATCCAGAACTACAAGGCGTGAGGGTTCCAACCAATGGTTACGGGACCCTTTTGTCATGCCTACCGATCAACGCACTACCCCTGTCACAAGTGCTGTAACAAGTATTGCTATACCTCAGAGGCCGACAACCCGCCTCGCTAAGCCCTACCACTACAGACGTAACGGCATTTACTATCTGCGCCTTCGAGAAACAGGCAGCCTCACCCGCACCGTCTCCGTTTCCCTCAAGACTACCGATAGAAAGGCCGCTATGGACGCTTCACGACACCTCTCAGAAACCATCAGAGCATTTCATCTGGATAATCCTGAGGCTACTTGGCATCAACTGAGGGAACACCTCATCTGGATCGCTGAGGGATTACTGTCGTCGGCCCATGACGTGTATTCACTGAGGATGTGGGGAGACCTGTACGAAGACGTAGCAATGAACCTCACCGAGATCGCCGCCACGATGCCGCTGAGTGTCGATCAACACGAACACGTAACCAACGCAAAGCGAGTGATGGTCGCTGCTCAAGATCGCTTGCGGGGCGACTCCGTGCCTTTGCTGACAATCATCAAGGATCTTGAGGGCGAGAAGAATCAGCAAGCAAAAGCTCAAGCAGTGGACGAGTCATCGGAGCCTCAATCTGTAAGAGGACCAGCCCTTACCTTTGAGGATCTCTCAAGGCTCTACTTGGCCGACCGAGCCGGTGAGCAGAAGGCAACGACCCTTAGCTCTACGAAGTTTATTCACGGTGTACTGAGTGAAATGTTGGGGGCTCTGGACCTGAGAGTTCACACCCGTGGAGACCTCGTAGCTTTGAGGGATCGATTGGCAGCCACTCGTAAGCCATCAACGGTTAACCAGATACTCGCAAAGCTCTCTGCCGTCTTCAGTTGGGGGGAACTCAACGGACATCTTGAAAAGCGTTACGACAAGAAGCTGAAGCTAACGAAGGGTACTGAATCGGATCGAAAGGCCTTCAGCCAAGAGCAGGTCTCTCAGCTCATGGCGTATGCCAGCAGTCTTCCTGAAGCATCTTGGAAGCGTTGGTTGTTAAGCCTTGGGGTCATTTCTGGCGGTCGTCTAAACGAAATCTGCCAGTTGACCACGGATGACATTATCACGCTGAACTCAGGAGGCACTGCGCTTTCCATCAATGAAAGAGGGGAGGGTAAGTCCGTCAAAACCAAAGGAAGCACCCGGCTGATTCCGTTAACCGATGGTGCCTATGGATTTGATCTTGCTGCTTTTCTCAGATATGTGGATTCCTGCAAGGCAGAGGGCAAGGACAAGCTGGCTCAACTGGGTTATAGGCCTGCCGGGGAATGGGTGAATCAACAGGCAATTCCGATGGCTTTGGAAGGTTCCTACGCTCGCGGTTTGGTCTATCACTCGCTACGCCATTCGTTGAGTTCTCTGATGCAAGCTCATGGCGTTCCAACGACTCATGCTCAGGCTGTCATGGGCCATGTAACTGGCACCATAACCTTCGATACCTATGGCTCAGGCGTACCAGTTGAAGTTCTTGCTGAGATGCTCAAAGGGATCTTTAGTAAAACTCTCTAAATCCATGCATGAGATACAGGTAGCCCTACGCGATTCTCTATACGCCGCTACCTGTAGCTCTTTCACTGGCTAACGCCTTACGAGTGGCGGGTGCCACAACGGGTCCGAAATATGGAAAATGAAAAGCCGCCGCGAGGACAACGCATTACGCGAGTCAGATTCTCGTTAGTAACTCAAAGCGCTACAGGTAGTGCACACGGCGAGCAACCGAAGGTCTGTGAAACAACCGTAGGTCGCATGGAGTCTGGCGAACTTATCGAAAGTCTGTGGTGTGATATTGCTGCCGACTTCGTGACCATTACGATGATGGTGAGCCCTGAGGGTTTCGGGGCTGATATGAAGAAATCGGTCGCAGACATTATCTCTTTCGCAACACCGCGCCCTAATGAGCTTACAGCGAGGCTGAAAGAGAAACTGAAAAAAGAAGGGCACAGCAAGCCAACGCCTGAGGCAATTGAGGACGCCGAGATAGCGGAAGCTGATGCCATCTTGCTGAACATGATTGCGAATGTTGAGCGCATTGAACGGCGGCAAAGAATCTACAAAACCGTGGACATCGCCGGGCCTATAGAACTCACTTCCTACACCCCACCATCCAACACTAAAGGTTTCTCTGTGCGGAATACCTTGCCAAAAAAGAAATAGGTCTCAACGCCACGCTCGGTCCAGCGGTGCTTCGCCAGTCATCACAGCGTGGCGCGTTATATAACTGACGAGGGCGTTGATTGTATTGCCGCTCAGAGAGAGAGCGGTTAGGTGTGTGAGTATTGTTCGTTGACTTGGCTGTGCGACAGCCGTAAAGTGCGATCTTCTGGTGAGCGAATACTGCTCACAAACCTTAAGTGGGAGATCGCTTGCATCATGAACACCCAAGATATGCCCAACCAACCAATGCGTCCTGCCATCAAGTCCCTAATAGGTGCCTACTCGGGAACCGCTGAACCCGCTATTCATGTTTCGATTGAATACAGCGACGACTATGATGATTACCACGGCAAAGGTTCATGGAAATGGGTAGCTAAACGCTCCTGGACTCACGGAGGGGCGACCCGAACTGAAATTCTTGAGGTTCCTCAAAATGCTGAGGGAGCAGAGGTCGAGAACGTTCAGAGCATGATTAGGGCCCTCACACGCGAACCTAAAGAAAGCAACGTTAGGTATGCAGTATCTCGAGCTGACGAGGAGCCAAAGTACGTTGCGGTCCGTATCGAATAGCACAGGCATTAGCTTGTTTCGCTAAAAACTAATAACGTATGTGAGTATAGATCGTATACCTTGAGCGCATTCATGTCCTTCAAGGAACGTTTCTATGCCTACTACACGTTTTGTAACCGACAGTCTTGCCATTGCCAAAGCCACGCCTAAGCGGCGTCATGTTGACCTTAAAGTGAGCCTGACTGCGGCTCTTAACGAGTTCGTTGAACTGGGGCTGTTCGAGGCGGTGAAAGGCTCTGATGGCTTGATCACTTGGCGGATGTTAGGTGGTCCCGTGGTTGCTCAAGAATCGTTCTATGAGGACACGTTCAAGCGTCAGTTTGTTCTCACTCAGTTGACTCGCGATGCTGCATTGGGTGTGGTTTTGCGAGCGAGGCATTCAGGAGACCGTGCGGCGCTCATCGAGGCCATCCGCAGATCCTGATGATGTGAAAGAGAGCACATCAATCTGGATTACTTTCTGTTGAATTTTATTTCGCCGATGACGTCCTTAGGCGTAATTAACGGAATCTCTGGTGGGATAGGAGAGATCTTCGATATTGAGCTTGCAATGGCTCCGAGTTGTTGCATGCATAGGTGCGCGTACTCTAAAGAGTCACGAGAGTCTGGGGTGTTTTCTATAATGTTTTTAAATCTTGCAAAGTCCAAGTCTGGATCTTGAAAGTATCTTCCAGTGACTCGCTCTTTCGTTAAGTCCGCAGGGTTGCCCGGTAGCGGTAATTTGATGGCCGGCAATAATTCGCCATGTGGCATCTCGATAGTGCGCGTGACTGCAAATAGTGTTCTGCCGGCATTTGCTAAGGGAGCTACATGCACTACTAAATCTCTATATGCACCAAGCTCAAATAACCATTGTCCAGTTTGAGCAGAGGCTCGGAGTTCTTTACCTGCAGGATCGGTAGGTGGATGTTGCTTCCACCTTTTCAGAAGGCCGTTCAGAGTAGTTACTTTGTTGGCCTCATGATCCACGGTTTTTATTATAGTCTCGTAATAGAATTCAGATAGGTAATCTCTAAGTACGCACGCGTCAACGAGGAAGGATTGAAGTGCTAAGTAACATAGGGATGTGTACCCGTCGAGGAATTGTTTGTCTGGCAAGAATGGTTTTTCTCGTAGGCGGCTATTTAATTGCTGCTCGTAAACCTCTGAAAGCTGTCGAAGCCTCCACTCGCAAGCTCTAAGTTGGTGTGCGATTCGAGAGGCTATGTCGTAAAGAAGCCCCTTGCTCTGTTTAAAAGCCGCATTAGCGATAAATGACCATTCATTGCATTGATCATTACATAGCCATGATGGATTGGCAGCGACGTTTCTGGATCGCCACTGCGGTGGGTTGAATCCATTTACCTCGTCATCGGTAGTGTAAAAGTCGCAGCCAATGATGTTAAGACCTAACTTCTTCACGTCTGAGTATAAGCTGCCAAAGCTTTTTAATTTGATTTCGAGGCTTCGATTGCTAACCATATTAGGTCGAAGAGTGGTTTTTGGATCTCCTCCGCTGAGAATCCGGCTGCCTCCATGTAAGTGAAGCTCGCGCAACACCATTGGCCATTCCATTTAATCTTCCTTTATTCGTGAACGGTTAGTGGGAGAAGCTTTCTACCTGCGCCTTTCTGTGTCGAACGTATCAACACCATGACCCCAGTATATCGCGCTACCACAGGTCTGCCAGCCTGCTCCTCGGTTAGCAAGAATGGGTGGTAAAGCAAAAGTACCCACTATAAACCTGAGCCACCCCTTTCAGAGGTCACTATCGTAGATCTCAAGGAGCTCTTGGTGCCTGACTCAATCAAATCTCTACGGAAGGCTCAGGCTGCACGGAGCATTATCAGCCTGATTCATCCTAAAACGGCGGAATGAGTCGTATAAATAATGAATAGAAAGGAGTTGTTAATATGATGGAGCAGCACGCTATCCCAGCATGCCCTATTGTTATTGAGGGGAATATGTTTGAGCCAAGAAACTCACTATGGTCGTTGACCTATATCAATAAGGTACTTCCAGAACTCACTAAGCCACCAGCGCAGTGGCGTGGGCGCGAGCGAGATTATTTCGAGCGATGTGCGGATTTGCATATCGTCCACGGAGATCGCGGTGGAACTTGGGCAACTGAACGAGCGACGATTGCTTACGCAATGGCATGTTCGTTGGACTTCTATGTCATGGTTGTTGATGCATTTGTGTCTATGCGAAACGATGCAGTTATTTCTGCACGGATGGCGTCAACAGCCCTTGTTGAGAAGGACAAGCTTTTGAGCGCCAATATGCCTAAGGCTGCCACTTTGATGCATAAGGCAAATACGATCGGTTTGTCGTGGAATGAAGCTTGTCGGTCAGCTGGAGTTACCTACAGTGGACTTGCGAAAAACTATCTGGTTTATAGGGGGCGTTTCGTATCGAAGGAGCACTCAACAGAGTCTCGTCGAATACTTGTGCCGAAGCCGACAGGCTTTTCTGGTGGGTTCTTTAAACGCTGTTCTACAAGTTATGGCAATGTCGATGGCTTTCGAGTTACAGCCAAGGGGCTTGTTTGGCTCGAAGATCGAGCTGAGGAGATCAATGGCGCTTGCCGTCGGCACATTGCCGAAAATAGAAAGAACTCTCGTTTGAAAAAAATCAAAGCCGAGAAAGTCTCTGTTTAAAATAACTTAGGAATTTACCCTCCCTACCAGAAGCGGCATATCGCAATTCCAGCCAACTCGTAAAGATCTCCTGACAGGACCGACTGCCTGCTCTGGAGGCTAATTCAAAGCTTCTTTCTGTCTGACTTTCCGAACCAAGCCGGTGCCCTGAGTGTGGGCGCTTTGAACTGGTCTTGGAAGTCGGCGGGAAGTCAGACAAAAAGGAAAACACTCAATGAAAAACTTCCAAGACTACGCATCCGTTAAAGCAGCGGGCACACCCTATGACGCAATGATTCGACAGGAAGCTGACCGCCAAGGTGTTCCTTACGACTTCATGCATAAGCTCATCTTCAACGAATCCAGCTTTGATCCCGCCGCTAAATCCTCAACGGGTCCCTTGGGTCTCGGACAGATGACCGAGCTGACCGGAAAGGCTTACGGCCTGATGACCCCAGAAGACCGCATGAACCCCGCGAAGGCCATTCCCGCCATTGCGCGCCACCTCAAAGACCTCAGCGGCACCTATAAGGGTGACTTGCTGAAGACCGCTTTGGCGTACAACCAAGGACAGGGCCGCTTGGGCTCTCCTCAGTTGGCCGCGCTGGATCAAGGCGACTTCAGCAAGATCAGCCCGGAAGGGCAAAACTACATGCGCAAGCTTCTGGACGTGTCCGGTGAGTCTGCCAGCCGTCGATACTTTGATGCGCGGGGGGTGACCAATCCGGGCATTCACCCAAAGGCTGAGGCCGTCCAGTTCGAGGATGCAACTCGTGGTGTGACGGCCCAAAACAATGTCGGCCGTGAGCTGCCGGAGCTGGGTCAGTTAGACCTACCCGGTGGCACCGTCCCGCAAACGCAACAGGACTTCCAGACCCTTTCCAACATCATCGGTCCGAAAGACAAAGGCACCTTCGAGGGCCTCGGAGATTCCGTTGCGGCCAACCTTGCGACCTCCCCTGTGGGAACGCTACTGCGCTACGGAACCATGGAAGACGCTGACCCGCTCGAATGGGTGAAGCCCAACGACACTTCGAACTGGACCGCTGAGGACTACGACATGATCCGCCGTGAAGGCGTTGACCCTCAGTTCTTTTCGTTCGTGCAGGACTTCGCAAAAGGCAACCGGGCGAACCTGCCGAACGCCATTGCGATGGCAAAGGAGAACCAAGATTACCAACGCCGCATCAACGGTACAGGCGGTGGGTCCCAGATTGTCGGTGGCTTCGCAGGCGCTGGCTTAGACCCGCTGACCTATACCCCGCTTCCCGGTACTACAGGCCTTCGCTTGGTTTCCCGTGTAGCTCAGGGCGCGCTCTACTCTGGTGCTGCTGCCGTGGCATCTGAAGGGCTTCGTGAAAACATCACAGGCATCGAAGGCCATTACGGCACAGCGCTGGTCGGTGGTGCCTTATTCGGCGCAGGTGCAACGGCTCTCTTCGACAGGGCTCTACGAGCGGCTCCGAGGGTTGAACGTGTGGATCTTCCAGACGATCAGCTTGAAGCGATCCTTGCACGACACGGTGAGGCTTCCGAAAAGAACCTTTATGACCTGCACTGGGAGGACGACGCAGCCAACGAGTTTGCAGCTCCAAGCATCCGTTTGGAAGCTCGTGAGACTGCCCGTCAGCTTGGCGAGGAAGACCCGACACGCTTCCCATGGCGCGAAGGCGAGGAGCCTAAAAACGCTGCTGGTGTGGACTATGTGGACCACCCAAGCGAGCCCGGCGCGGTGCGTCTGCGTGACGGTTCGATCCTGTCGGCAACCAACCCGTTGAACCCGAAGCTTATCAGTGAGGCCGCTGAGGTCGTCCCTGACCGAGCAGCGAAAGGGGTCACCATGGGAGGCTTCACCGAAATCGGCTACACGCTGAATCGCTCGGAAAACCCTGAGGTCCTCGCAATCGGGAGTCAGCTATTCCGTTCTCCTACAGGAACCGTCAGCGGCTCCAATGGCAAGTTCGGAGCAACCGCCTCGGACATCATTGAGCGCATTCAGGGTCAGGACCACGTTACCTACAACACCATGTCGGAGCAGGTCCTTGAGGCAATCAAAGATCCGTCCTATGCGCTGACCCCCGGTGGTCGTGAGGTTCACATTGATCGGGCTTACCGCCGTGTTGCTGAGGCCATTGAGGACCAGTCAGGCAACAAGCTGGCCCAACTCACCGATGGCGAAAGGAAGCTGATGGACACAGTGCGCAAGCATTACGACCGGAAGGCTGACTTACTGGCCTCCCCGGCTCAGTTCGGCAATCGCAACGCCCGCCCTATCCTTCCCGAGACCCGCCACGCTGGCTCCTACATTCCAAACGTCTATAGCTCTGCCGCGAAGCTTCTTCAGGTACAGCGGTTAGGCGGTGAGGAAGGCTTGCAGCACGCAATCATGGAGTCGTGGCTTGCCAGTTATGCGGCACGTCCAGCGGTTAGAACCCGAGTGGACAACCTGCTGAAGGATAAGGTGGACGAACTCCTGGGCGAACGTGTGACAGCCCTTTCAAAACCTAAAGGGAAACAGCCAGCGCCCGCCGTGGACACAAAGGCAATGCGGGAGGAAATCCTGAAGGAACAGGTCGAAGACTATGCACGACGCAAGGCCTACGGTATCGCCAAGACTGACGACCACACCGGGTCTAATCTCCTGAACCTCGACGCTCAGGGAAGCGTTCCTGATAGCGCTGGACTTGGCGTGAACAACTTCCTTGAAGGCCGTCATCTATTCGACTCCGACATGGCTGTGCCTCTTTCTGATGGCAGCACCTTCGCGGTGAATGACCTGCGTGAATTCAACTTGTCTCGAATCACCCCAAGCTACGACCGGCGTGTTAACGGTGACATTGGAATCATGGGGGCCACTGGACGAAGCACAGCGGAACTCGTGAACGACATCGGACGCGTCAAGGTAAACAGCAAGGCCGAACGTGCTGCCCTTGAAGATGCCGTAAAGATCCTGACAGGCCGTGCGCGGCGTGACGTTGACGGGACCCTTGCGACTGCTGCGCGCTCTCTGGCGGACCTGAGCTTCTTCGCAAAGAACGCTTACATGGGTGTGCAGTCCATCACTGAGGTCGCCGGGATGGTGACCAAGGGCCACACCCACATGCTCCTCAAGGGCGTTCCGTTCCTGAAGGAAATGACTCAGTGGGGTTCGAAGATCAGCGCCAAGGACCTGTCGGACATGCATTCAATGGTGTTCGGTCGTGAGCTGGATAACCACATTCGCCCGACCCGTTCGGACATCGTGGAGCGTCTCAGGGATGAAGCCGGTGCGAGTCCTTTGGCGGCCAATATGATGGGGTCGATTAAGTACGCCACTCAGGAACTGTCTACACGGTGGAATCCATTTACTTGGCTTCTCACCGAGTCGTCCAACTACATCGCAGACGCTGGCCGTCAAGGCGTCCTGTCTGACTTCGTAGACCATGCCATAGCAGGTCGTGAGTCGGGCCTGTTCTCTCCGCAACGCCTCAAGTCGATGTCCATCACCCCGGAGCAGTTCGAGGGAATGAAGGACCTCATCAAGACTTACGTGAAGCGACAGAAGGACGGTTCCTACAAGCTCACTGACCGGGCCGCATTTCAGCGTGACCCTCGGACGATGGACCTATGGCGGATGGGCGACAAGATCGCTGATGAGACTATATTGCGTCCGCATAAGCTCTCTTCGGCTGACACCGTGGCTTACGGCGCAGGCATCAAGACAGCCATGCAGTTCAAGAACTTCACCATGCGTTCGGTTAACTCCCGGCTCATCCGTGGTTTCCATGATTCCACGAAGAACGGCAGAGCTATCGACCAGACCATGCAAGCGGTTCTTTCGACGGGGTTGGCCCTCAGTGCCTACATGGCGATGAAGTACAGCCAATCCTCTGGAATGCCTAAAGACCAGCGAGAGAAATTCCTACAGCAAGCACTTGATCCGAAGATGTTGGCCTACGCGGCGCTGTCCCGTAGCTCTCACATTGGCGCACCTTTGGGGCTCGCGAACATCGTCGCGGCACCTCTGGGATTCGATCAGGCCGCAATGGTCCGTTCCTCGATCCTCCCTCGGGGGCCAAAAGAACAGCGTGACCCCGGCGCGATGAAGTACAGCGCCACAAAGGACGACCGAATCACTGGGGTCCTCGGAAAGGTTGCCGAGCAGGTTCCCGCCTATGGCGTTCTCGCAAGCGCTGGTCAGGTTGGATACAACGCCTTCGGTGCCGCTGGCACGGATTCGCGCAGAGCCGATCAGGAATACATGACAGGCGTGTTCAACGGTCTTCGGGGCCTCGTTCCGAACGACCCAGTGAGCCAAAAGCTCTTGCTCATGATTATGGAATCTCAAGGCGTAGAGATTCGCTGAGCCCTCGCTAAAACCACCCACTATAAGCAGGATGCCACCAAGGGTCCTGCTTTCACTCATCTGAAAGGAGGTAAATCAATATGCTGATAATTAAAGCGAACCTGGCCGATCTTGTAGAAGCAGCGAACAATCTTTCCGCTAACGACTTGGCAGACCTTAATGCAATGAAAGAAGGTCGGGACCCGGCAGATGTGTTCTGTAATGCTCTCGATGAGACCACACAGGCTATCAAGATCAGGGGCCGAGTATTGGCAGTTGGTGGACACCTAAACGGTGGAGTCTGGTTCGTGACAACTACGCTCGTGTCAGCGTTACCTCTTGCGGAGCGATTTCGGTTTTACCGCATGCTCAAAAATTACTTATCCAAAATAAAGATCGAATTGCCGCGAGGTATGGAGCTGACCAATTGCGTATCCGTCGAAAATAGGGCTCACGTTAAGCTTTTAGAGAAGCTCGGGGCGACTTTTCAAGACGGGTATGTGGTGAGCCCTGCTGGTTTTCCATTCAAACAGTTCTGGCTATAGGAGGTATCTAATGTGTGATCCAACTGGAGGTGTCGCAACTATGGCGATCCTCGCAGCAACAAGCGCGGCTGTGGGCGCATCGGAAGGCGCCAAGGCCAAAGGCCAAATGACCGACAACGAGCGCAAGCAGCAAAACGAAGTGGTCAAGCAAGCCAACTTCGCAGAGAATGACCAGAAGCTTGCCACCGTGGATAAGCAGGATGAGGCCCGTAGGCAACTCACGGAAGTGAACCTTCAAGTCATCCGCAATCAAGGGACCATCAACGCGGCAATCGGGGAGTCCGGCCTTTCGGGCAACTCCATGGATCGTTTGAAGAACTCCGTCGCCAATGACGCGAGCGCGCAACGAATGAACATCACAGACAACTACACCCGTGACTATCAAGCGATCTTCGCGAACCGTGTGGGCAGCTCTGAGAACGCTAAGGCCGCTGTCCGTGGTCTGGGTGGTAGAAAATATAAGGTGAACAACATAGCCAATGCCCTGAACATCGTTTCAGCGACTGGTGTGGGTTATGCACAGGGTGAAAGCCTTGCTGCAGCACGTAACGCAAAGAATAAAAATGCTTAAGAGAGTTAGCGTAATTTAATAGAGTCGGCTCTTGCATGGAGCGGAACCGTTGCCCCTGCCAAGTTCGGAAAGCGGGGGCGCCGATAAATATGCTGTTCTCTGCATTCTATTTGGTGTTCTGATAGAATTGTTAATTATTGAGAATTACGGTTTCCATTCGTGCTAATAAGAACTCGCTGAGCTGACCGCTTATTTTACATGCTCCAGTCTTTGAGAAGCCGATTTGTCCCCTGACGCCCTTATATATGACTTCGTAAGATGCAGCGTCGACTGTAAATTCACCATCATGTAAAAAGTCTATTTTCTGCAGATCAAGTCCGTCTTTGGATACGAGTTCAATTCTGGCAAGTGCTTTTGCTTTTGAAATTGCACCAGAAACCTTAATGCTATTAAGTTTTTTCGTTTCTACGATTTCAAGAGCAGATAATATGTGCTCGTTTGTAATTGTCTTTTGTTGGCATGCGAACCCAAATCCTGATATTTTCTCTAATGAGTTCATCAGTTCTCGAGTTGAACGGGCAGGGTTCTCGGCCCTGAAAAATAGCTTTTTATCGCCAATTATCTGAATTTCTTGATAATTTATTGTAGAGAACTCCTGATGCTCTTGGTTTCCTTCTATGTCCAAGCTTGTGGTGTTTATAAAAGATTTCCAAATATATCTGAATCTAAGTTCTGACGGGTTTACTATGAATCCAGACGATGCATCAGGGAGGTAGCCTTGAGTTTGAAGGCTACTCAGGAAGTCGGATACGGAGCTTGGCAGGCGGACCTCATACCATTTGTACCGAGAAATCATGACTTGCTTCCTCCGTCAGTAGTAGTAACTTTCATCTTCGTCGTCAGGGACCTTGCCGAGGATTCAATTAATCGAGAAATTTCGTCAATTTCACTTTTTAATGGTGAACGTCTCTTTCCTCGTTTTCCATTGACGTAGGGGTAGATGCCCTTCAGAAGGATTGAGAAGCCAGTGCAGTCTTTTGGATCGCTAAAAAGCGCCTCGATCTCAAAAATGTCCCCATTTCCTAATTCCCGTTGTGTAGTCCATCCTATTTTTACAATGTAGTATTCGTTCGAGCCGGTCAGGTCTAATAATATGACTGAGCGCGTGACGCCGTTGCCTTTTAGAAGAACTTTCTCAATATGTGTTTCATCGTCGTCTGAAGTTAGTTCTTCACTGCCATCTCTAATAGGCTTTGGCTTGTAAACGTAAACGTCTGAAACGTCTCTGCGTGAGAAGCCTTCAAGGCCGTTTATGAGGTCAATAAAGAACTGCGTCCTTAGTTTTGGCGTTGTGATCTCAAAGAGTGATACTGTGATTATTTCCAAGTCTTCAATATTGTTTTTATCGACTTTCGTGACTATCTCATCTCTGACGGTGTTCATGAATTCATTCTGAGCGTTGCGTATCAAGTACCCTTCAGGCGTAGGTATGAATTCAATAATGCCATCTTTAATTTGTACCTGTGAGAACTCTGTTTTCTTATAGTCGATTAAAGAATATTGAATATTGATGGAAAAGCTATCCCCGTTTCGGGAGATATGAGCCGTGTCGCCGGCGGCGGTAATTTCTTTTTTTATTTCTTCGAGGGAAAGACGGAGGTTCTCAGGATCAATTTTCCCGACCAGATCCATCGAAGTCGTCCGCTCGCGGCGAGAAGGGCTTCCAAGTCTTTCGGATATAGTTCTATGGTCATAATAATCGTGTGTCAAACGTGAGAAATACTCTGCAAGATCGTCTCGCGGAGTTTTCTTGGAGGCTATTATGTTTCTTCGTTCGAACAGAGTCGTAATCGTGGGGGCGTCGACCCCGTGTTGGACGAGAGCATCAAATATGTTTTTATCTGAAGCGAAGTAAATCGCTGGCCCAAATCTTTTCGCTTTCATTACCGCCACCCCATCCAGCCCGGATTGTATGCGTCTGTAATCGCTGTCACATGAGTAAACGTGATGGCGTCTAAAACAGTCTGGCGAACGGGTTCGAATCCCCAAGCCTTCGCGTATTTGATCTTCGCTGTATTAAAGTTGCTTTTTATATCCTTGTCTGGCGCCGCGCATGTAACTCGGACTTGAAGAGATTTTCCTGATTCCAACATTTGATATCTTGAAAGGCTGTCAAGGAAATACTCGAATTCTGAAGGGGAACTGCCAGGTCTGTTGTAATAGACGATGTAGCCGGGTTCGGCTTTGTCGGCGCCTTTGTGTTGAACAATTAAGTAAGGGCTTGTTAGCGCTTCTATAGTTGCTGGTTGGGCCCACACATCTCCCTGTCGACGTCTCATCACCAGATCAGGGTAATAGAAGGTGTAATCGTCCGACATTTCTTTGTTGTGCATTAGGCGTATCAAGTCGTTCGCGATACTGTAAAGTCGTTGAATGTCTTGTGGGCCGAGGTAATGGATATAGACGTTTGGTGGAATGGTAATTGAGTCAAATCCGATTTTTTCAATTACATCATAAAAACTTTTCTGGTAACCATGGTCGTGATTGTGGACAAAAAGAAGCCCTTTGACTTCGTAGTCTTCCGATTGATCAATTGAGTATAATTTTCTCCACGAATCGGAGTCGCGTGCACACTCGATGGTAATTGCAAGGGATTTAAAAGCATCCCGCATTTTTGTCTTGGTAATTGATTTTTTCTCGTAGCTCTTCAAGTCCGTGTGCAAATACGTTTTTGTACCGAGATAGGGGTCCTCGTACGAGAAGAGCACGTCGCCGGGATGTAAACTTTTTTGGTCCCCGTCCGAGTCTTTATGATTTGGATTGGAACAACTGAAGTTCTCATTCCATTTTGGGTTCATGCTCCACAGGAAGTGCTTAAAGATATCCGCAGATAGTTTCTCAGCAACCTCGCCAATATTGACTGTTTCCGACATAGCTCCTCCTTAGCGGGCACCCTGATGTGGGCAAATCCAAAGTAAAGCATATGAGCAGCTTTACGCTCTCAAAGTAAACAGTTGACTGAGCAATTTTTTTGGGAGGGCGTGCTTAACGAAAGGAGGTCGTCTCGGTCTACTGGATGGCCGTGCTAAGTGACCTTGCTGTATTACTGATAGGGGACCTTACGGTCGGAAAGGGTCAAGTTCGCCTTTGCACGCTTTCAAACGAGCAATGACATCAGATGAGGTTTTCGCAGTGTCGATCCTCCCTGTGGCATCAAGGTTGATTTCCGTCGTTGTCCCCCATTTTGGCGTTATGTCGATACACCTCCTGAGCTTCTTGCCGGACCACCAATCGAACATCATGAAGAAGTCCTTATCTGGAAAGATGTGGCCAATGTCTGCTGTTCCTTCACCGGGGAGCATTCCACCTTTGTCGATACGATGCTGGGTGTTCCAGATATAGCGCAGCTCCTCCTTGCCATCCTTGGGGTAATTTACGACTACTCTCGGCAGCGTTACATACCAAAATACAAGCAGGGTAAGCAGGCAGAGCAGTACTACTTTTCCCTTACTCAGCTTGCTTGCAAACGTGGAAAATAACGCCATCGCCCCAATCCTCTGGTTTAACTGCAAGAACCTTCTCCATGATCATTTTGGCGGTGATGCCTCCGTCAGGATGCTCAGCGAATAGTTTGATCCCTATGCCAATGGATATCCGATCCGGCACATCGTCATAAGCCTTCATCCCATCGACACCTGAGGTTGCTTGAGGCCCGCGACGTTTATTCCAATCGAATACTTTTCGGATAGAGTCCGAGGCAATCTGCTCAACTCCGGCACCATCAGCCAACACGCTTTCAGAAAGGCCGCCAGCTCGCCCTACGTACCCGTAGTGGATATTTGACCAGATATCATAGAAATAGTCGTATTCATCCTGCTTTTGGTAATAGCTACCGAACCTCGCATAGATTTTAGGTTTGTGGTCCCAATCCCGATTTTGTCCAACACGCTCAGTCCAAATCGCCATTGCAGCCGCGCCGTTTGCAGACCCGATTGCTTGAGGGCTCGTCGCGCCAACCTGGGCATACCAAGGCAGATCCATTTGCTTGCGGGTCTCTGTGGCAACGTCATAACTGAGCAGTTCTTTCATCTTCAGGACAGAAGGGTGATGAATATTGCGATTCATCTCGTCCGCGATGTATTCCGCCACCTCCTCCATCGTGTCAGGGTCTTTGCAAACGACGGGTTCTGCTTGTGCATCTGGCTTCTTCTCCGGGGGCTTACCGGCTGCCTTAGGATCTACCAAAGCGTTCGCTGCTAAGGCTTTCTCCTTGAGCTTCGGGTCGGCCAACAAGGTCGCCATCTTCTCATCGTCGACGGAACCGTCTGGCCGGAAGGCTCCCAGCGCCATGAAGTTAATAATGGTTGCCCCACCAGCGTCACCCATGACGAAGCCACCACCGACATCACCTGACCCCGTGATGACTGTCCCGCCGTGACTGGTTGGGCTCCCTAAGTGGGCCATAGGACGGCCGTTCACTTGAATTGAGGGGAAACCTATAGTGATGACCGCCCCGCAACCACAGGTATCACCAACACGAGCAGAGCCCATAAAATTGATATTTACGTCGCCACTTGCAGAAGCAATAGGGGTAGTCCCGTGACCGGGCAAAGGGCAGACATGCTTGTCACCCAATCGAGCAGAAGAAATCATCCATCATCCTTGTGGTTTTCATACCATTATTATCGCGATCAACAAAAAAGTGCGGCAAGAGTCGGTAATCCACACCAGCCCGCAATTTTGTTGTAATTGTCTACAAGTTTTTTAGCAATATCGGTTCCCTGTTCAATGATATCTATTCCTTTTCGAAGAGCGGAATCTTTATTGTTTATTTGTTCGATAATTCGACCGAACTTAGACATCGCTGAGGAGCTACGGAAGCTATCTTTATTTTGCTCTCGCTCAACAGATAAAAGCGAACGCTCCAAGTCCTGTAGCGGAAGAAGAGCTTCGCTATCTTTTGGAAGCGTTTCGAGCAGTTCGCATATATTTCCAAGCGCCATAGATACGTTTTGATTAACTTCAACAGTTACAGTATTTTGAAACTGAGGGCTAATGTTTACAGTAATATCTTTTTTATTTCCTACGGATAGGCCTTGCCCCAGTAATTTCATCAGACCGTCAATCTGAGCTTCGCTTCTGTGTACGTGCAGTCGTTGAACTTCGATAATATCTTGCTGAGATTCAAGTCTATATTTAGCAACGCGCAATTCATTTCTTAGCTCGAGAATAAGTTTCTCGCTCGCGCCGATGGTTTCGATGCTCTGTTTCCCGGATACAATGAGCTCGTACTCATGCAGCGCGCGCTCAATTACTTCGCTGCTTCCTGTTGTTGATTCGACAACCATACGGACGTTTAGGCCCGACTGTTCAATCCGAACCGTAGCATCTTGATCAGGGTATTTTTCGCTCAAATAAGAAGCGAAGAAACTTAATATTCCGAGTCCGGCCTGTTGGTACTCAGGAGGAAACTCAATAGAGCGATCTATAATTTTTTGACTGGAATCATCTATGAATGCCTCGCGAGGAAGTTCGACCACTGTTGGCTCGAAAAGAGACGAGGCAGGAGAATAGCCTATTATAATGAATGGATGGCTCACACTTAAGGGGGACAACATTTGAAGCTGCTCGGAGCAATATTCAAATGAGGTTAGGCGGTTCATGGAAGAACTTCTAAAGTTTGCACTTGCCGCCATTAATGGCAGGAGAAGCACTGGTATGTCAATTAAGCCATGGCGGACGGCGAGCGTGGAGTGATTAAATAGCCAGCGAGTCAAATAGTCGGGGGAGGGAAAAGCAACTTGGGCGGCAATTCCATTTTTAATACAGCCGATTTGGCGTGCATGGAGTCGTCTCGAACCAATGTGAAAGTCTGCTTCACTTCCTGCCCATCCGAATCCGCACAAAATCTCTTCAAAGATCTCTCGCGCCATGATATGTCTGACTTCAGGTGTTTGCAGCTTCTCATAGTAGCCTTGCAACGCTGTCATGATTTCTTGCAGTTCAGGCTCGTGTGACTCCTTAAAGCCCTCCCATGCGTTTCCAAAGCTTAAGACTCCAGCAATTTCCATAAGCGCTCCTTACTCCCTCTGAATTACATATGGCGCCCACACGATTTATGCGTTCGCCTCAAATGGGCCAATTTACTTATGTACTTGTGCCTTGTCACTTGTGCCTTGCAAATACTTCAGTCATTAAGCGGGACTGTGAGATTGTTCAGCTCACACGCATCACTAAGAAACGCGGAGCCTTGGCTCACGACGACCGCCTTGATGCGCTGGCAATCGGTGTGCAGTTCTTCACGGATGCCCTTGAAAAGGATTCGGAGATAGGCGCCTCGGAGATGCTTGAGGATTTTCTAATGCAGCATCTGGAAAACCCGTTGGTCGGATTTGATGACCACCGCGAAATGATGATGGGCGACGTAACGATGAGTTTCGAAGCTGACGGCACCACGTCCAACTACATGGGCTGGTAAAGGCGTGACTGGACACGGATGTCTGGTCACTTTCAGCACTCATTTAAAAACACCCACTATAAGCAGAGGGGGACTTAAAGGTATACCTCTGAGGTAAGGGTCTAAGTAATCATTGTTGGGGCCAAAACCCCTCGCGATTCGCGGAGGAGACCTAAGGTTACCCAGACAGCCCTTCTTCTTTAGAACTCTTGCTGGCTGTCTCTGTGGTGATGAATATCAATGACCAATAACCACCTCACATACAGGAGAGCTTAACGATGACTACTCGGTGGAGAACCTTTGTAGCAGTCATCCGCGCTCTGGCTACCCACCGTGTCACCTACCAATTTCTTGGTCTACTCCTTGTCGCTTTTGGAGTTAGCCAAGGTGGTCCTCTGGGCGAAGCCTTTGGGAATGTCGTCTGCGTTCTGCTTGGTGGCTGTGTTGAGTGACCTAACCGCCGTTCTTGTAAATATCTCTAAAGCGCCTTTGATAGACTCAGGACCATATCAGCGCTGCAATTCATCGGCGCACCTTTAATGGCAGCATTGAGGAGAGGCACTGAAATTGGAATTCGACGAACCCTATTACTTCCTTCGGATGTATTCGATTGACTTCAGCACTGCGAGGGGAGCTATCAAGGTCCTCAAGCGCTACAGACGCCCTGACGTTCAATACCCACTACTACGTGATTTGATTGTCGCCTATGTGAGGCCCTTTTCGACCAACAAAGGCCCACTATCCAAGCACACCCTCGGTGTTAAGCAGCATGTGCCACCGCTTATGCGGGCCCTTCACCAAGAACTCGTGCGGGTCCGAATGCAACAGTTCGCACATACGGACCTGACTTATTACACCCCGGAGACGCTGGCGTTCAAGGGTCCTAATGGTGAGTTTCATGGCTACGCGATGATGTTCAAGGGCTATGACTATGCGGCTCTGCTTCGAAGGCTTCCTGAAATCGAGGAGCTTATCCGTGCGGTCGAAAGTAGCGTTAATGCCGAGATAACGAAGCAAGAAGCTACCTCCTCTACACATGGCCCAAAAGTCCCAATCCCTCCGCCATCTGCACCTAAGGGCCTCCTTGAGAATCTGGCAGAAAAATCTGAATGACCACCTCACTACGAGCGCGCCCACTCATCCCCCCATGGGTGCCCTCGCGTGATCCTTATCGCGTGCGCCTGGGTCCTTATCGCGTGCCCATGCGCGCCTCTGGATGAGGGCTTTCAGCCAACCGTCCGGGTCGCTGCGCATTGTCACAAGTCCTGTCATAACCCCTGTTACAAGTCGTTGCAGTGGCATGTCTGACCTCGCTACGATAGGTCTCCCTTACTCCTTGTGAACGCTCAGTCTGTAAACCGAAGGTCTCGCGTTTCGCCCAGTAATAACGGGCGGTTTAGCTCGGTCACCTCACGGATGTAATCCCACAACAGGGTGATCCGCTTGAGCTTGCGCAGGTCCTCGCGGCAGTACATCCAGAACTGTCGGGTGATGTCGATTTCCTCGGGCAGCACCGGCAGCAGGCGCGGATCCTGCGCCGCGAGGAAGCAAGGCAGAATCGCCAGTGAACGCCCTTGCTGCGCCGCGACGAACTGCGCGATCACGCTGGTGCTGCGCAGGTTTGCGCTGGCGCCGGGCAGCACGTTCGCCAGGTACAGCAGCTCCGAGCTGAACGCCAGGTCATCCACGTAACTGATGAATTGATGCTTGCCCAAATCGGCCGGGCGGCGGATCGGTGGGTGCTGGTCGAGATAGTCCTGGGTCGCGTACAGCTGCAAGCGGTAGTCGCAGAGTTTGCAGCACACGTACGGGCCGTGTTCCGGGCGTTCCAAAGCGATGACGATATCGGCCTCGCGCTTGGACAGGCTGATGAAGTGCGGCAGCGGCAGGATGTCCACCGAGATCGCTGGGTAGGCGTCGACGAAGTGGCTCAGCTGCGGGGTGATGAAAAAACTGCCGAAACCTTCGGTGCAGCCCATGCGTACATGCCCGGAAAGTGCCACACCAGAGCCCGAGACCTGCTCGCAAGCCATGTGCAACGTGCTTTCAATCGACTCGGCATAGCCCAGCAAACGCTGGCCTTCAGTGGTCAGGACAAAACCGCTGGTGCGCGATTTTTCGAACAGCAACGTACCCAATGCCGCTTCCAGCGAACTGATGCGCCGCGACACGGTGGTGTAGTCGACGGCGAGCCGTTTGGCCGCGGTGCTGGCCTTGCGGGTACGGGCGACTTCGAGGAAAAACTTCAGGTCGTCCCAGTTCAGCGACCCC
>Ga0182006_1000656_pt1 | contig 24509 bp, 16 predicted proteins | sample Sormic07211104_1_FD_123022 | JGI IMG/M metagenome (GOLD analysis project Ga0182006, IMG submission 123022) | Rhizosphere microbial communities from Sorghum bicolor, Mead, Nebraska, USA - 072115-104_1 MetaG | ecosystem: Host-associated > Plants > Roots > Rhizosphere | place: USA: Nebraska...
AAAAGCTGCCGTAATGCTTCCGCTTCCGTCATGCGAGGTGGTCAGGAAAAGATACTTTTCAATCAGATCCTCCTTTCCCACGCGGATGTAGTCAGGCAGTTTTGCCGTGATAAAGATTCGCTCACCATTCCCTAAAGCTCCCGCAGTTTCATACATAATTCCATCACCAGCCACTATGCTGTCAAAAAAAGAAAAAGCATCCCTGTTCTGCACGATATGGTAATCCTTGCCTACCACACCCAGCACCATATCGTTATCGGTGCGTACCGTACTGCAGTAATCTGGAATATCCAGCCTGCCCGCATCTATAAAGTCCCGCGTAACAATTGGAGCAGAAGGCGTAAAAAGCCTTCTCTTCTCCACCTCGAAATCCAAACCCGCATGCGCTATCGCCTCGGCGCTTGTCGGATACTCCTCCACTATCTGCCCGAGATTGTGCCACGGTTTTTCCTTAACGCTGAAAAAGCTGTGTCTTCCTGTACTTTCATTAAAATAAATATGATGTGCCATGATTTCTGATTTTTAATATTAAATTGCTTTTCAAAATGGCACCTCATCCAATGCCTTATCTTTCCCATTCCTCAAAGCAGTTCTGCCGTTTCGCTTCTTCTCCTTCCCAGCGCTTTCTCCAGCATCCATGCTGTCACTGCTTCTTTTTGCAAATGCAGCAAAGCTGATTTTATCGACATGAAAATCAATGCTCCCGATTGGGTTTCCTTCGCTGTTAATATACACATGCATGCCCAGCCTGCCCTGTAACAGCACCACAGCCCCTTTTTTAATCCACTGCCCTGCCTTTACAGCAATCCAATAAGAGCAATTAATAAAAGTCGTCACCTGTTTGTACTCTGAACTTCCTGCAATCTTATAACGGTCATTAACCGCTATGGTGAAACTCAAAACCTCTTTCTCTCCTGCTCTGCGCACTGCCGCATCCCTTGTAACCCTTCCTGTAATTTCCATAACCTTAAAATTTAATAGTGAATAAATAATTACCAAGCGAACAACAACTAATGATTACCCCAATGAAACGATTAATCAATAACCATTGCTCCGATTGCCTGTTTCCCTTAACTCCCGCCCCGCCCTTTAAAAAAATTGTTTTCAAAAGAAAAAACGGTAAAAAAGAAAGCAGAGAAAAAGCGGCAGTTAAAGGATGCGGAGTGCTATAAGTCCCGAAGGGCGGATGGAAAGAAAGAGGAATCCGTTATGCGCATGCAGCAGACAGCTGGCGCTATCTTGGCTGTCCTTTTTAGCCGTTTCGAATGAAAACAAATATCAGTAAATCACAGCAATAATAGTTTTAATCAAATGATATTAAACAAATTAAAAACTTTACCTCTTAAATTTTTAATTCTATATTTGCTAATATTCTTACACATAACTGTGAAAAATCCATCCTTTAAGCTGATTTATCTTAGTCTACAATCATAATAGATAAAGTAAGTACTCGTATTTAATGATGGCTAAATACAAAATAGATATTGAAATAACTTTAAACTACTTAACATGAAAAAAGCTTTACTCTATATAACTATATTGATAACCTTCTACTATTCTCCTGCACAAACAAAAGCTGATGCTTCCCAACACCTAACTTTTAAAGGAGTACCTCTTGATGGTACACTGGAAGAATATGTCCTAAAAATGAAACAAAATGGATTCAAGCATCTAAGTACCACTATTGGCACAGCTGCGCTTCAGGGTGATTTTGCCGGATACAAAGACTGTTATGTCGGCGTTTCAACTTTAAGCAAGAAGAATCTAGTTCACAAAATTGGAGTTCTATTTCCAGAAAAAGAAACCTGGTTAGCACTTTCAGACAACTATTTTGATCTAAAAGAATTGCTTACAGAGAAGTACGGAGAACCTTCTGAGGTAAGTGAAATATTTGGCAACGAATCTTCTAATCAGCCAAAAGATGACTTTTCTAAAATGTATGATGTGAAATTTGACCGCTGTAAATACCGTTCAGTCTGGGAAACGGAAAAGGGAAAAATACAGCTTTCAATCGGACACGGAAGTAGTTTAAACTGCTTCGTTACATTAGCCTATTTTGACAAAATCAACGGCGCAGTAATAAAAAAACAAGCAATAGACGATTTGTAAGACAAGCATATTTCAATTAGTGACTCTACTATTTCTATTTCCTTCTAAATTTAACCAGAAAGTTATTCTTTAAAAGATTTAAATATTATCTCATTTCATTGATCTAGACAAATATATGGTTGTCATATAAACGCCTTATTAAAGCTTAAATAATTTTAGTCGTTAAGAGAATAATAGGCTAAATGATATATAAGCTTTAAATTACTTTTTTTGTATTTTTAATTCGATTTATTCATAAAGCTTATAAGTTTTTACATTTTCATACTTGATTAAGAGGTTAAATAAGACTATATGAAAATTAAACAATTACAAATAGATGTCTATTTATAATTAATCAATTTAGAAAAAAAATGAGAGATGATTTTTCCAAAACAGCCAAAGAACTACTTGCAAAAAGGGTAAGTTATAAATGTTCAAATCCAAAATGCAAAAAAATAACTATTGGCGCTCACACATTAGTTGACAGATCAATAAATTTAGGCGTTGCAGCTCATATTCATGCTGCATCCAGTGGAGGACCACGATATTCTGAAGAAATGAAATCTGAAGATCGGAAAAGTATTCAAAATGGAATATGGCTCTGCCAAAATTGCGCAAAATTAATAGATACGGATATTGCCAGATATTCGCCCAAAGTTTTATTGAACTGGAAATCTGTAGCAGAGCAAGAGTCTCTTTCAGTTATAACCAACGACTTTATTCAGCATAACAATAACAGCCTTTCTGAAAACAGAATCAAAGTGAATAAAAAATTATATAATGAAGTTTCGGAAGCTAACTCGATGATTATTGAGCTAATCAATTTAACTGCAATATCGAACAAAGAAAAACGTGAAATTAGTTACTACATTGGATTGCAAATTGCCCAATTTACTCAAGACAATGGTTTTTATATCCAAGATGAAATTAGTTTGCAATGCGTTGGGACATTTGTAGGAGTATCTGATATTTTTGCTTCTAAAAAGAGTACCAGAGAAAGTTCTCTTGAGAATTATAGAAGAAATTTAAGAGCCTCTTTAAAATTACTGAAGACAATTAATTCCGAAGGGATTGTTGATACAACAAAAAAAACTCCTTTAATGGCGCGTTATAATGAATTACTTGAAGAGAATACAAAAGAGGATTTTCTAAACTAAAAGAATAAAATTATTTATATATTCAGAATTATAACATAGTAGCGATTTTTTAAAATTAACCTGAAAACTGCGTTGCATTTTAATACTCCAAAGATTAAAGTCTATGTTTCAAAATTCTTCTATTTTAATTCCTTATTACTTCTACACTTTTTATTACATCAAATTATCTAATTAGTTTGTTGTATTCTTTCATTTCTTCCCTTTTAAATTTAGGTATTTATACCCGTTAGTTAATACAACTTAATTGATATTTTTGAAAACTGCCATATATAATTACTTTATGGTTTTCCGTAATTAAAGTATTTATTAAAGTTTAATATTTGTTGATAACTAAAAATATTGTAAATATAATCCAATTTCAAAATAAATTATGTGGAAAGATAGTGAAACTGATATAGATCTGTTAGATTTTGATTATCTAATAGGAATTACAAAAGATATTATTGAAAATGAGTCTTTATCACCTTGCACTATTGGTGTTTATGGGGATTGGGGAAGTGGTAAATCGAGTTTGGTTGAAATGCTATTGAAGGACTATGAAAAAAAGGAAGGTTATCTATGTCTTAAATTCAATGGATGGTTGTTTGAAGATTATGAAGATGCCAAAACAGCTTTGTTAGGTAGTATTTTAGATAAAATAAAAGAAAATAAAACGATATCTGCTAATGCTAAATCTACTTTAAAAAAGCTTTTTAAAAATCTTAATTATCTGGATGTTGCGAGCAAAGGATTAAAATATGGTGCTGATATATTATTAACGGGAGGCATTGGAACTATTGCAGATATAACTATTCAAACTGTTCTTAATAAGACAAAAGCTTTAGCAGGAGATGTAAAAAGCGAGGACATAAAAAAAATTTTGGAAAAAGCATCTAAAAAAGATGAGGTTAGAAAGAATTTGAGAGAGTTTAGAAATGATTTCGAAAAATTGCTCAAAGAAACAAATATTACAAAACTTGTTGTATTTATTGATGAATTAGATAGATGCGATCATGATACTATATTAGAAACTTTAGAAGCTATTAGATTATTTCTCTTTATTAAAGGTACATCGTTTATAATTGGGGCAGATGAACGACAAGTAATGTATGCAGTAAGAACAAAATTTCCTGAAGTAAAGGGGAATCAAATTGATATAGGAAAGGAATACTTAGAAAAAATGATTCAATATCCAATTAAAATTCCTCAATTGGGTGTTAATGAAGTAGAATTTTACATAACCTGTTTGTTTTTTCAGCATGAATTTAAAGATGACTACAGTAAGATACTTCAATTTATTAAAAAAGGGAGACAAGATAATTTTTTAGATTTCGAAATTACATTTGAATTAATTAAAGGGAAATTTACTAGTCTAGATGAAAATAAAATTAAAGAAACAATTTCACTTTCAAAACAATTATCTTCAGTTCTTTCAAGTAGTTTGAATGGTAATCCAAGACATTGTAAAAGATTTTTAAACTCTCTGTCAATGCGCTTAAAAATGGCAGAGTTAAAAAAAATCAATTTAGATAAAAAGGCATTAGCAAAAATAATGTTGATTGAATATTTTAAAGATGACGTATTTAAAAAGATTGGACAACTACAATCAAATGAAAAAGGGAGACCTAAAGAGCTTAAGTTGATTGAAAACAATGAGTGGGATGATGTTGATGTTTTAAAATTGTGGAAAGAAGATGAATGGTTTAAAAATTGGTTAAACATAGAGCCTAAATTAGCTGATTTCGATTTACAACCTTATTTTTATTTTACGAGAGAAAGCCTTCAAAATAATGCTATAAAATCTGTTTCGGCTTTAAGCCCAGATGCAGTAAATATTTTAGCTGATTTATTTTCTCTTTCAGATTCAAAAAGAAATGAAGCTATTAAAAAATCATCAAATATAAATGAGTTTGAGTCTTTAGAAATTTTAAAGGCACTATTTGCAACTATAGAAACAACTTCTGAAATAGAGACAAATTTATTTAAATCTTTCATTGACTGGGCTACAACTAAAGAGCAACTTCATACAGATGCCCTTTCTAAGTTATCAAGTTTACCTGCTGAAAGAATAAAGATCCCTTTTATTCCTAGTGTTTTTGAATTTGGTAGAATATGTCAAAAAGATTTAGAAATAAATAGATTAACGGATAAATGGGGCAAGGAAAATCCAAAATTATTAACAGCTATAAAACAGAAATAAGTTATGGGAACTTCAAGTATGTATAGTGGATATTCTGACGGTGGTAATCCAAGAAATCCCCTTCTTCCAGATGATTTTGATGATAGCTCAGAAAATCCAAGAGACAAACCAGAATTAGATCAAGATCAAGATCAAAATAATAATCCGAAAAAAGAGATTCCTAAAGATAATACAAATTGGCAAGCTGTTAAAAATGCGATGTCAAGACTAGCTTCAGGAAGTTCAAGTGACATAAAAGGGACTGTTTCTAAGTATGTGCGTGCACATGGAGGAGGTAAGTCGGCTTCTAAAAATGCAATTTCTGGAGTGCGAACAACAGTTAATTTAGGTAATTTCTTGTCTAGTGCATCTACAGAAGGGTTAAAAGAAACATTACAGAATTACAAAATTGATTATGAAAATAAATCTATAAGTGAAGTACTAAATAATCTTGTAAACTTTTTAACACCGACTCCTGTTACAAAAGAAGATTCAATTGCAAGGAAAGCATTGATTGTCACTATGGAAAAGTTGTATGAATTAATTGAAAAAGAGAATATCAGTATTGAATTAATTGAAAAACTAGATGGTAATTCTCTAAATCAAATAATTCCATTATATGTAGAAAGCTATATCTATGAGCGATTGATAAATGATTTAGGAAGTAGAATTGAGGAAAATTCAATTAACTCAAATAATGCAGTTAAATTAGAGAAAGATTTGAAAGAATATATAATTTCAAAAGTTGAAATTACTTTTAGAGGAAAAGATTTGTCAACAATTTCTTTTGATAAAAAAGAAGTTGAAAGCTTATATAATCAATGTTATAACGTAATGGAGGATTTAATATGAATGAAATAGTATTTAAATTGAACATAGGAGATACTTTTAATGTTCCTAATTCGTCTTTTGTAGATTTAACTTCTAAAAAAGAATATAATCATACTTTTTTTAACCTTTATAAATTGTTATATAAAATGCCACATTTTTTTCAAAATGAGGCATTAGATTTATGGTATATTTCTTTAATGGTTTACTATGCAGACAGAAAGATTTTAAGAAAAGGCAATTATGACAATTGGACTCGAAAAATCAAGTTATACATTCCTGTTTTAGAAAATGAGAAATGGAATTTGAATAAAGATTTATTAATTAATATGATTTCTTATTTGAGTGGAGATATCTGGGAAATTGAATTTAGAAAAAGAGAACTAAATGAGAAGGAAAAAAAGATATCTGAGGGGATTCAAAATTGGTATGTTGGAAAAAAGTTTATACCTGAAGAATTTTGCATGTTGTCAGGAGGATTAGATTCTTTTATAGGCGCAATTGATTTACTGTCAGAAAATAAAAAAATTGCTTTTGTGGGACATTATGGGGGAGGAAAAGGAGTGAAACCTTTCCAAGATAATGTAAATAGACTGCTTAAATCAAAGTTTTCAATTGATGATAAATATTTTTTTAATTTTAATGCAACTCCAATAAAAGGAGTTGAAGATAGTACGAGAACTCGCTCTTTTATGTTTTTTACTCATGCAATTATTTTAGCGTCTTGTATGCGAAAAAAAATTACGTTAAATATTCCCGAAAACGGTCTAATATCGTTAAATGTTCCTTTGACTAATTCAAGATTAGGTAGTAGTAGCACTAGGACTACACATCCTTATTATATGGATACGCTTCAAAGTTTGTTGCTAAACTTAGGAGTAAACGTTATACTTAAAAACCCTTTTCAATTTAAGACTAAGGGTGAAATGCTATTGGAGTGTAAAGATTTAGATTTTATTAAAGCAAATTATATTTACACGATGTCGTGTTCACATCCAGATCAAGTTAGATATATAAAAGATACAAAGCCTAAACATTGTGGAACTTGCTTGCCATGTACAATTAGGAGGGCTTCTTTATTAAAAGCTTTTAAAGATGATGATACGGTTTACAATGATATTGATTATAAAAATAAAAAAGCTAGGGCAGAACTTAAATCATTTAAAATTGGACTACAGGATTATAAGAATAATGAACAAAGTAAGTTTAGAATTCAAATAGCAGGTCAGTTGGAGAAAAATATAGATGAGTATAACGATTTGTATAAAAGAGGTATGTATGAATTCGCTAATTTTCTAGATTTGCAAAATGAGTGATTTTTTATTTGATACACATTCCCATTTAGACTTATTAAAGAGTTTTGATTATACTGTTCAGGAAATAGAAAAAAAGAAAATATATACTATTGCTGTAACTAATCTGCCTGTTCTTTATCAAAAGCTGATAACAAAAATTGATTCAAAATATATAAAACCAGCATTAGGCTTTCATCCTGAATTAATCGATCAGTATCAGAAATACATACCAGAAATGTGGAAATTATTACCTGATGCAAGATATATTGGGGAAGTAGGCTTAGACTATAAGATCGGTAAAGATTCTAAAGCGTTACAAACGAAATTTTTTGAGGAATTAATATTTCGATGTAATGATTTAGGGGGGAAAATTTTGACTATCCATTCTCGAGGGAGTGCTAAAGAAGTAATTTCAATTATAGGTAAAAAATTTAACGGAAAATATATTTTACATTGGTATTCTGGAAATATAAAAGATCTCCAGACAGCAATATCTAATGGAGCTTACTTTTCAATCAATTATGCTATGGTTACTTCGTCTTCAGGCCAAAAAATTATTGAAAGCATACCAAATGAAAGGTTGCTACTTGAATCAGACTCTCCTTTTATACTAATAAATAAAAAACCTTTCAGTACACTGGAGATAGATAAAGTGGTTACAAAATTAGCGGTCATCAAAAATATAAGCTTTGAAGAGATGCTTAATATTTTATGTAATAATTTTAAAACATTATTAAATAATGCTTAGTGCAAGTCAGAATAATAGTTTATTTAGGATAATCTGCAATAATCTGGTTCAATATTTGAATGCTTTCCGCTATTCAAAAAAGTCTTGAGGTTTAAAAAATTCATTCCAGGTAAAACTACTACATATTCAATAATTAATATACTGAGCGGGAAGCATTAAATTATCTAACCAATTTTTTGATGATTATTATCAAGTATTTTAAATTAAGAATGTGGCGTAACTAAAATTTATTCTTTTGTTCATATATTTCGATCTATTAAATTTTTTGAATCCCCTTGATACAAGCTGTCAATAAAAGTTTTTGGAACGATTGAAAAATTCTTTTTAGCTTCATTAAATCTTTGTTCAATCCAGAAAGCTCCTTCTTGACTTAGTTCAACATCGGGTTTTTGTTTTAATGTTAATCTAGGATTGATATTTTCTTCGCCATAATCATATCTTTCTTTAGTACTTCGGAAACTCTCATAACCTAATTCATTCATCATCTTTTCCATTCTAGGGCAACATAAAAATGTAGAATCTAAAAACTCAGCTGAATGAACTCTAATGTAAATACTATAATGGCTTTTCCAAGGAACAAGTCTAATGTCCTCTTCACTTGCAACATCTCTAATTCTGTCATGTTTTTTAGCTATAGCTTTCCCAAATATTGCATATTCTCCATCATTCATCATATATGCCATATATACAATGTCACCATCAGAATATCTTTTTGGTCTTCCTATTTCACTAGGGAAGGTTATTGCAAAATGACAATGTGTGCCTTTAACTAAACTTTTAATTTCCCAATCCCATTCTCCCCTGTCACTACCTGTTCCATAAAATTTAACAAAATGCTTTTTATTTCCTATTACTTTTTTAATAATCGAAGTTCCAAAATCTTTTAGTTTAGGAATATTAGTAGTTATTCTATTTTCTAAAATAATTTTTTGCCATTCAGTAATTTGATTTTTATTTAACAAATTTTGATCAAACATCCATAAATTATCAAAGTATTGTAATGCCTCTTTTATTTGATCTTCATTATTACATTTAATCCCTAATTCCATAGTTAGTAAAGAAACCACCGTTTGTGAAATTTGCAGATGTTATAATCATGCTTTTTGTATCGAAAATATAGACTTTACTATGTAAATTTTTTATCCCTTTTATCTCAGCTCCATTTTCAATTAATTTCCTTAACGCTTTGAGACTTGAAACTCCAGATCGAAAATCATTTAGATTAAAACGAGTAATAACTTGAATTGTACTTCCTTGCCAGTTTTTAAATAGATGAGTAACCATATTGTCTGTTATAAATGGTGGTACTAATTTTAAATCTTTTGTGTTTTTTAATTCGTTTAAAAAATTATCTAACCATTTATTTTGAATTACCTTCATAACTTAATATTATTTTAAAAAAAAATGTCTAATTATAGTTTTCTAACATTTTTTTACTGGCTTTTTCTAAAAAAAACAGATGACCATATAGGTAATCGTAAAAATTTATGTTAGTGTATTTTTGGAATTCTATTTTTCAAATGACTTGACATATCACATTTCTACAATAAAGATTTCCAAAATGTTTTCCTTCTCTCAATCTTAAGGGACTAAATGACCGTTATTCCTTAAGTCTATATATATTCTATCAATGAAAACCGAAACGCTTAATAATATGTCATGAACTAAAAGAGGGTCATTGATAAAATCTCCTAATGTAAAATTTTGAATCCCGTTATGATTGTTTAAATAAGGAAGAGCTGTAGCAAATGCATCACCCGATAAGTGCACAAGATTATTTCGAATAGGCTTTATTACAGCATCTAAATCATTTGGTAAGTCAGCAGGTGTTAAAAATGATTCGACATTTCTTGCATTATCGAGAGCCATACCTAAACCTGAAATATATTGTGGCGAACGTCTAGCTGTGAATTGATATCCTCTGGTAATTAAAACATCTTTCAAAGTACCTTCTACAATAATTGAATTCAAAGCTAAACAAACTGGATATTGATATTGAGAAAAGCAATTTAATGCTGTATGAAAATATTGTGTAATATAATGTGGAACTACAATTCCTTGATTTATGTCTCGGAAAGTTATGATATGATTATGAATGAAATTTTGTTGAAAATGATTTACTGTTATAGAATGCTTGTAAAGCCATTTTCCTGTCTGTGTTAAATAAATATTACAATTTGGTTGAATTAAAAAGTTCCAATCAGCTACTAAAATGCTTAAATCAACTACAGTTCCACCCGCAATTATGTTAACTAATATCTTATCAATTAGTTTAAAACCTATATCGATACCTCCTGTCATAGTTCTTCTTGAAAGTATTCTGTCAATTTCATTATATTTAGCAGTAAATTCATTTGGATTTGATGGAAGAATAAAGGCTGGATGAATTTGATTCATTGAATCAAAAATAATATTGTCATGACCTGTTAGTAATGCTTTTGTATTTGTAAAGGCATTAAAAACCAATTCCGAATTAATATGGAAAGGCATATTCATAATTTTTTCTCTTCTATATTAAAATTCTTCAATAAGTCAGCAAGTTCTATATTAGCCTTTCTGTAAATGTTTTCGGCTTCTATGACTTTTTCCTTCGCAAATTCTATGGCATTTATTAATGATTTTTGTACTGTAATAGGTGGTACAGGTATCATTATTTCTCGTAATAAATTTAATGGGATAAAAGATATAACTATTCCAGATGAAATCATTTTAATCTGATTTTGTATATATCTACTATTAAAGATTACATTTAGATATTCAGGTAAAACTTTATCGGTGTCTGGTCTTAGTATAATCACTTGATTATTAACTAATAACCCATCCATGTTTTCATTTATTAATGCTGCTGCGCCTCTATATGTACTAATTGAGTTTATAACTATATCACCTTTTCGTACCCTAGGATAATTATTTTCAAATAAACTTAGAGATGTTAAACCAAGCTTATTTTCGTCAATAAACAATTCTCTAATAGAACCTGGATTAATAAATGGGATTTTACCATTCTTATCAACTTTTACATTAGAGCCTTTTTTGATTTCTTTACATATGCTTGTTAATCGTAAAAGATTATAATTTGAGTTGTTCAAATTTAATTCTTCAGAATGCAAATTATACAATGAGCTTAAATTGTTATAATCTACTTCTAGATTAGAAACTAAATAGTTGTTATTATAGTTATTTTCGTAGTTATTTTCTTCGTAAAGCCAGTAAACAAAATTTTCATAAATAAATTTTATAGACGGGATTATTCCAGAATTAAAAGTGTCTCTTTTGGGTATTTCGCTAATTTTACCAATAAACAAATCTTGCTTTGAATTTCCTTTTTCATATACTATAATTGAAGTTTTAGTATGAGCATAAGGTTTAAAAGTTTCATTAGGTAAGCTTATTAAAGAAAGTATTGAACCATTGGTTTTAAGTAAATTTCTTATGTTTTTGTACTTATTTGCATATAAAAAACTATCTGGAATGATTGAAACAAATAACCCCTGTTTATCTAATTGTTTTATAGCTTTTTCAATTAAAATTTCTAAATTATCATGTAAGATCTCTCCTGTATATTCTGAGAAATGATTATTAGATACACCAAATTCAGGTGCAATAAAAATTCTATCAACTGGCTCTTTAATAGGTTTAAATTCTGATGGGTTTACACGAATATGAATTAATTCGTCAGATTTTAGTAATAATTCTTGAATTTTGAACCAATACTCGCTTTTATTGTTTGCGTAGATAACTTTTAGAGTATGATTTTCAATTGTAGGATTGTTAAGAATAATTGGCGCTATAAAATTACCGTTGATACTAAAAAAATCGAGGTAATTATTGCCACTTTTCAAATCACCTAGTTTCACCATTAAATCAGATAACCATCTAGGTACAAAAAGTGAATTTCTAGATGAGAAAAAAACTTCATCTAAAATTAATAATAATTCCTCAGGATTTAAATCAACATATTTTATTCGTTCAAGTTTATAAAATAATTCTTGAAGATTTTCTTTTTCATAATATGAACTATTATCAAAAGAATATAATAATTCAAACTCATCACTTGATCCATTTAAAAAATCTTTCTTCAGCGTAGGATAGCCCATTTCATCCAATATTTGGACATAGACCAAAATCAATAAGGGATCAGGTGCCCAAAATTTTAAGCTATGTAGGGCATAATTTCGGAAGTCCAATAAAGATTTCTTTACTTCTTCATTTGTTTTTATATTGTTATTTGATAATGGAGCTATTAACTCATTTATCAATTTTGGTCTTCCGTCTGAATCAGTTGTAAACCAATAAAATTCCTTACCATCAAATACAGAAAAGAAGGGTGCTTTTATATTATTGGCATATGTTTGTGCCTGTCTAACTGTTGGGTCAAATTTATAGTCCATATTGTTGCTAAAAGCTTCAATGTTTTTTACTTCGATAACTACATAAGGAGTCTCTTCATAAAAAACTACAATGTCCATTCTGTATCTATCTTTGTATGGATATTCGCTATAGATATCTGAACTTTTATAACCAAGATCTATAAGTTTTTGTCTTGCCCTTTGTGTTAAATTTGATTCGTTCATATAATTTATATTATTTAATTCCCCGCTCGTGTGGGAAGCATTCAAATATATAAACAATTTGTGGAAGATTTTTTAGCATTCTAGCATGTGCATCTCGATAATTCATTATTAAAAGATCTTCTCTGCTACATGTATGTGATTTTTATTAGGTTTGTGTTGCAATTAATTAAGTCAATATTTTTACATATAGCTATCTTATAGATTAACAAAGCTGTTTTTTTATATTAACTTATTTAAGTAGGTCATTTAAAAAAATTGGAATTACTATCACAAAAGATTAAATTTTCCCCAATCGCGCAGATCTATTTCCCCAATCTTAGCGCAGATTTGTAATGTGTGCCCCCAAATAAAATTAGAAAAAAGATAAAAACAAAAAAAGCTCCAGATTTCTCTGAAGCTTTATCCTTGGAGCGGGAACAGAACTCGAACAATCACCTCCGACCAATCTTACTAAATCATCAGCAATAGAATAACTGCAAAATAATCTTCAATTCATATACATCATACTTCTCCACCATCCTCCCCTTCACCGGTCAAAATAAAAATAAAAGAGAAAAATCTGCAGCAATTCAAAACAATCCGAAAGAAAAAAGAAATAGAATAAAAAACACAACTAACTAACTAACTAACTAACTAACTAACTAACTAACTAACTAACTTTTAAATAGTCTATCCATTTAAAGAAATTCCCTAACCTAATCAATTTTACCGTCACCTGTCAAAATCATAATTAGAGAACATCTTTAAAAGAAAGAAAGAAAGAAAGAAAGAAAGAAAGAAAGAAAGAAAGAAAGGGAGATAAACTGTAAGCACAAAAAAGAGTGGAAGGGCTTGTTTGCAAATCTGACATTAATGATATCCGATTTCATTCGAAATACAGCTACTGAATCAAATTCCCAAATCCAAATGCTGTTATCTGCCCCCTAAATATTTGTTAAATGTCATCTTATTAAAACTTCAAAAAAGATAAGTTTGCAAAACTGTTAAGACAGAATTTAAAAAACATATCTCACTGCAGTATTTCGCCCTGCAGAAATGAATTTCTGGTATCTTTTGTTATTTTTTAGTTCTTCTTATAAACAATTTTCTACTTTAGTAAAATCTGCCAAAAACATTATCTAATTAAGTTTTGATTAAATTTAAAAAAAAATATTATTCCATTTTAGCACTTCTGCTGCTTACCGGGTTTACAGCTTACTGCCAGCAGAACTACAATTTCAGCCATTATCTGGTGGAAGACGGACTCCCTCATAATATCATTAATGATATCATTCAGGATAAAAAAGGCTATATGTGGTTTGCTACCACTAACGGCTTAAGCAAATACAACGGATATCGCTTTAAAAATTATAAAACAGAAGCTACCGATAAAGTTTTGATGAAAAACAATCGTATCGACTGGATTACAGAAGATGCATACGGGAAAATCTGGATGCGTACTTTGTCCAACAAAAACAAAGCCTATTGTTTTGATCCTGCTGTAAATGAATTTTGGGGAGCAGAATTAATGCCGGAGGTGGTAAAAAACAATATGGAAATTACCCAGATACTTCCTCAAAAATCGGGCTTAGTGTGGCTTATTACAAAAAATAACGGTTGTATTGCCATTACCAGCAATAGTTACTCCTATGAAATCTTCAGTAAAGATAATGGCCAATTAAACAGTAATAAAGTTATAACTGTTTTTGAAGACCGTTCTAAAAACAGCTGGATCTTAACTGATCGCGGCATTATGCAGTTAAAAGCGAATAAGCTGCAGACCGGTCCAAAATCGCTTTTATACAAAAATGAACAAACAAAAGCATTTTACACTGCACTGGAACTTGAAGATGAAATCTGGTTTGGAGGAGCCGACAGCAATTTGCTGCAATATACAAAAGGCACACAAAACTACAGAACGCATCAATTAGGCTTAAAAGGTGAAATCATTATTTTAAAAAAAATAGATAACACTACAGTTGCAGCGATAACAGAGCAGGCCGATTTTTGTTTAATAAACATTTTTACCGGACAGACAACTACATTTAAAAGTTCTGATATAGCAAATCTCAAACAAAAGAAAATAAATGTTATAAGACTGACACAAGATCTGTTATGGTTTACCAATAATGATCAAGCCGGTATCTATGCTGTTAACATAAAAAATAAAAAAATAAGCTATTTTCCGGCAGGCGCTGATGAAACTGGATTAACTCAGTTTTCAGTAAAAGCTTCAGTGCTAACCAATGCGAAAGGAGAAATCTGGGTTCAGCCTAATAATGGAAGTTTTTCAAAATATGATCCTTCTGCCAATCGTTTAATTCCGTTTGAAACTACAGCTTATTTCCCAAAAGGAAATTTCAGCAATAAATTTCATATTGCCTATTTTGACAGACAGGGTAATTTATGGTATAATACGCAGACATCTGGAATTATAAAAGTTACTTTCAGCCAGAATAATTTCAAGGCTTTAAAAATTGAGAATACCCAAATAAAATTAGGCATCAAAGATGTACGCGCTGTATTTCAGGATAAAAACGAAAACATTTGGGTTGCCAACAAACAAAACCAACTTATTCTTTTTGACAAAAACTTTAAAAAACTTGGATGCATATCGCCAGATGGTCAATTAGCTCCTCAGTCTGTCTGGAAAAAACCAATTTACAGTATTATTCAGGACAAAGAATCTGTCATATGGATCGGAACACGAGGAGACGGACTCTATAAGTTTAATCCTAAAACGCAAGACTACAGCTATCAGGTACAACACTTTAAAAACATAGAAAACAACCCGAGCAGTTTAAGCAATGATAACATTTACACCATTTTTGAAGATCAGTCTAAACGTTTATGGGTTGGGACTTTAACCGGATTAAACTTAATTCGGAAAAGAGGAAATACTTTAGATTTTATCAATCAAAACGGGCGATTAAAAAATACTCTTCTTGAAAAGCACCTGCACATACGATGCATTAAACAGGATAAACAAGGAATATTATATATTGGTTCTACTACCGGATTGTTAGTATTAGATGCAAAAAAAAGATTTCCCGAACTAATTTCCTCTATAAAAGTTTATGAAAAAACGCAGCAGGAAACGACCTGTTTAAAAAGCAATGATGTCATTGATTTCTGTATGCCTAAAAGCGGCGAGGCTTTTATAGCAACAGCCGATGGCGGAATCAGTAAAGTGCTTACTAGAGATGCAAAAGGTTATCCGAAATACTTTAAACATTATACACAAAAAGAAGGTCTTCCATCCAATAATATTTTGTCTATGTTAGAAGATAATGATCAGAATTTATGGATCACAACCGACTATATTTTAACACGTTTTAATCCTCGGGCGGAACTCTTTGAAGTATATTCCGAAGTGAAACCAATTTTAACCTTTAATAATTTTACAGAGGCAACAAGAATTAAATTGCAAAGCGGCGAATTGCTGTTTGGCTATGCGGAAGGATTATTACATTTTTTTCCAAATAACATAAAATCAAACAACAGCATACCTACTTTGGCATTAACTGATTTTCAGGTTTACAATCAGAATAATAATGCTCCATTTAATTTATCATATTCTATAGACAGCAATCCGGTAATAGAGTTAAAATATAATCAGAACTTTTTTAATATAGAATTTGCCGCACTGGATTATATTAATCCCGAAAACATCAAATATGCTTATAAACTGGAAGGTTTTGACGAAAATTGGAATTATGCCAATGATCAGCATGCTGCCTTTTACACCAACGTTCCAAAAGGAAATTACATTTTCAAGGTAAAATCAACCAACAGCCAGGGAAACTGGGTTGCTAATGAACGACAAATAAACATCACCGTTTTACCGGCGATATGGAATACCTGGATTGCCTATATCATCTACTGCATGTTAATCCTGGGTATTATTCTGGGAATTAATTATGTAGTATTAACCATGTATCGACTGAAAACCAATACACAAATGGAAAAGGATATGTTTGAAATGAAAAATAAATTTTTCATTGATATCTCACATGAACTGCGAACTCCTCTTACGCTGATTACTGGCCCTGTTGATTATCTTATTAATGATTCCGGAACTTCTGAAGCAGTAAAGAAACAATTAACCTATGTGTCTCAAAACACCAGTAGACTGCAGCGATTGGTAAATCAAATACTGGATTTTAGGAAAATACAGGATCAAAAACTCCAGATCTCGGAAATCAACCTTACAGTGTTTGCCAATGATATATTTAATAATTTCCTGGAAACAGCACAAGAACGAAATATAACTTATCTCTTTGAAGTCGAAGGAGAAGATTTTCGTTTGTGGGCTGATAAAAATGCCTTGGAAAAGATTTTAATGAATTTGCTGTCCAATGCTTTTAAATATACTCCCGACGGAAAATCTATAACTCTAAAAATAGCAAGAATGTCCAATGAGCTTCAGCTACAGGTTATCGACTCGGGCTTGGGGATAAAAGAGGATTTTCAGAGCCGTATTTTCAATCGATTTTCATCTTATAACACTAACCTCAATAATCCGAGTACCGGAATCGGGCTTTCTATGGTGAAAGAACTGGTGGAGCAGCATCATGCAGAAATTACTTTCAGCAGTAAGACCAATGAGGGAACCACTTTCTCTCTGAGCTTTAAAACGGGCCATGACCATTTTAATGAAGATGTAGAAATTATTAATGAAGAACCCGCTGCTGCAACTGAAATTGCAATAGACAAAAATACCATACAGCAGACAACTGAAAAAGCCAGAGTTTTGGTGGTTGAAGATGATTTGAATTTACGCACCTTCATTAAAAATATACTGGAAGAACATTATGAAGTAATTGAAGCGGAAGACGGTGAAGAAGGCTATCAGAAAATAATCGAAAATACGCCTGATTTTGTAATTAGCGATATTATGATGCCAAAACTCAGCGGAGTAGATTTATTAAAGAAAATTAGAAATAACATAGAAACCAGTCACGTTCCTGTTGTACTATTAACTGCAAAAACCACAATCGAAAGTCAGTTGGAGGGAATGAATTACGGGGCCGATGATTATATCACTAAACCTTTCAGTGTCAGTTATCTGAAAGCCCGTATTGTCAATTTACTGGAACAGCGCAAACGTCTGCAAAGCATTTTTGAACATTACGATAAAAATACTTATAAAGAAGAAACACATCCGAAAGAAAACTATGAGCCAAAACCGCATTTAGTAAGCGATAAGGATGAAGAAATGATGCGAAAAATCATGGTTTGCATCGAAGAAAATATTGATAATAATGAATTTTCCGTTGAAATTCTAGGCACGACGGCAGGCCTAAACCGAACTACTTTATACTATAAAATAAAGAGTTTAACAGGTTACTCTCCTGTTGAATTTATCCGTGATATCAGAATAAAACGTGCTGCGCAATTATTATCTGACAGTCAGTTACTAATCAAAGAAATTGCGGATATGACTGGTTTTTCGGATATGAAGTATTTTACCAAATCCTTTAAAAACAAATACGGAGATACTCCAACAGAGTACAGGCAAAAACATAAAAGCCAGATCAAATAAAAATCTAAAAAGAGAATTTACTTTAAAACTTTGCAATTGAGCGGCTTTCCCAGATTATTTATTAAAATAATTTGGAATTTGCCCGCAAAGGCGCAGAGCCGCTAACTAATATTACTTAAAGTTTAAGTTTTAGATAAGATAAAAAGTCTGGCTAATATCTGCTGAGATGAATTGGTTAGAATTTGCACAATTAATGGCTAAAAAACTTTTTTACACAACAGAATTCTTTAGGCAAAAAAAAGAAGTCCGAAGACTTCTTTTTATCCTAGTGCAGGTAAAAGCAACTAATTACAATCAACCACGAAAATACTTAATGACTTAAACCATAACCACCAGATCGAAAAACTTAAACTTAAACTTAAACTTAAACTTAAAACCTTATTTTTCAATTTTAGATATTCGAAACCAGTCTATGTCTGCATAACCGGCATTATTTATTATTCCTTCTCTCAAAGCCGCAAAACCAACTTTTGAACCTATCCAGGTTCCCTCAGAAGCAATAAATTCAGAACCCGCTTTGGAATACTTTTTATCATCTAAACTGTAATAAAACTGGCACTTCCCCCCTTTTTGAACCGTAACTCTTAAATAAAAAGTATTATTAGGAAGTGTTGCAATTTCAGCTTCAGTTTCTGCAGCTCCTTTATCGGCCTTAGAGGCAGATAACTGCATTAATTTTAACTGGCCATTAATTTGTTTAACGGTTAAACTGCTGTAACTTCTTCCCATCACAACCAATCCAAATTGTTCATTATCAAAATTGGGTGTAAATGTTATTTTGGATGTTGACATAAATTCTTCAGCAGGAAATTTTTGCGCCAGAATATTAGGCACCTGCCATAAACTTTTAAAATCAGCAGGTTTTGGAATGCAGTTCAAACGGAAATATCCCATTCCAGCCGAAGGATAACCCCAAACCAACTGTTTATTGGCATGCCACTGCCACTGCAGCCCTTGCACAGGCTCGTTAAATTCGTCAGAATCCGCAGGAGCTGCTAAGGGATACTGCCCATTAACGTTCGGCTTTTTAAAAGCCGACACAGGCTCTCCAATGCCATTTTTATCATTATCCACCCCCATAACCGGCCAGTCATTTTTCCATCCCATCGGATTCAAGTGCACCACGCGGCCATAAGCGCCCTGATCCTGAAAATGTATAAACCAGTCTTCTCCTGTCACTGTATCGACCCAAGCCCCCTGATGGGGCCCATTTACAACTGTTTTTCCTTGTTCCAAAACGACTTTTTCTTCATAAGGCCCGTAAATAGATTTAGCTCTCAGGATTAACTGCCAGCCTGTTGCCACGCCGCCTGCAGGAGCAAAAACATAATAATAGCCATTCCGTTTATAGAATTTAGGCCCTTCAATGGTTGTATGATTTTTATGGCCATCAAACAAAAGCACCTCATCATCATCAGCCATACACGTTAGAGGATCAATGGAACAGAGCATTAAAACACTTTTGGTTCCGGCACGGCTTCCTGCTAATGCATAACCCAGATAAGCCTTCCCATCTTCATCCCAAAAAGGAGCAGGATCTATAATACCTTTTGCCGCTTTAATCAAAACAGGTTCTGACCATTTACCGTACGGGTTTTTCGTCTTAGTCATATAGATTCCAAAATCGGGATCAGGATAAAAAATATAATATTCCTCATTATGAAAACGAATGCAAGGCGCCCAGACCCCATTACCGTGCTGTATTTTATCGTAGGTTTCCACAGGGGGCTGTTTTGGCAACGCATAATTCACCAATTTCCAATTGACTAAATCATTAGAATGCAGAATGGGAAGCCCCGGAATGCAGTTAAAAGACGAAGCAGTCATAAAATAATCTTTTCCCACGCGACAGACATCGGGATCAGAATAATCGGCGTAGATAATTGGATTTTTATAATTCCCGTTTCCTAAGTCGGATACCCAAACCTTAGAAAGGGTTTCTGTGTTTTTTTGTGCATATATACTGCCCATTTTTGTTAGGGCTAAACAAGCAAATGCCGCATATTTTATTTTCATCTGAATATATTTAATTTCGATTTAAGATTAAAGAACCTCCCATTGAGGATGGTTTTCCAGAATTAGGCAAGCCATTATAAAAGGACCAATTGCCTTTCCATCATTAGATCTGACAGCTTCATGAATGTAATAATCATAAGTCCCGTTTCGAACCAGATTATCTTCCGGACCTAAACCAGCTCCCGCACAGCAGGATGTAATCTCTATTTGCTTATTGGCATCTATTTTAATGAACTCATTCCTAAAACCTGAATAGGCTTTTTTCAGGTGGTTAAGGTATTTTTTATTTAAAACTTCTAATTGAATGCCTTTTGCTAAGCCATAAACAAACATGGCTGAGGCTGTGGCTTCACGATAATTCCCTTCTCGTTTTGGATAATTAAGCACCTGAAACCATACGCCTGTATCCGAATCCTGAACATTTACAAGAGCATCAGTCAGATCCTGAAACATTACTTTTAATGCTTTACGATCTTTATGATTGGCGGGAAGATATTCCAATACATCTATCAATGCCATATATAGCCATCCTGCGCCGCGTCCCCAGAAGTTTTGCGATAATCCGCTTTTAGGATCAGCCCAGTAAACGGTTTTACTGGCATCCCATCCGTGATAGTACAATCCTGTTTTGGAATCTTTTAAATATTTCTGCACTGTAAGCAATTGGCCAGTAATATCATCAAAAGCCAGAGGGTCGCCAAATGTTACAGCATATTGTGCGTAAAACGGCAGTCCCATATATAAACCATCCAGCCAAACCTGACTGGTATAAATTTTCTTATGCCAGAATGCTCCCTGCTCAATTCTTGGGTGTTTTTTTAATTGTTCATGAAGAGCTTCAATTGCTATGCGATAACGTTCGTCTTTTGTTTTTTCATATAAAGAAAATAATATTTTACCCGAATTAATATCATCGAGTTTAAAAGACTCTAAACGATAACCGTTGATACCTCCCTTTTCGTTGATTAATACATCAGCATAAGTATTTTTGACATAGTCGAAATATTTTGAATTGTTTTTTTCTTTGCTGACTTGTTGTAATGAAAGAGCAGCTAAACCTTGCACATAACCCCATGAAGGCTTTTGCTGAAAATCGGTCATCCAGGCATCTGGATTATTATACATTACAGCTTCGGCCAGCTGTACTGAAAACGGCTTTTTTTGATGCTGCCCAAATGCGATTACGGAACTGCACAAAAGAGCCATAATAGGCAGCTGTCTCAACATCTGAATTTTTATTTTTTCTTTTTTAAACTTAAACATAACAACCTTGAATTAATCGAATATTATTTGTTCATGACCTGTATTCTGGAGAGAATCATTCAAAAATTATAATCACAAAACTACTTTTCAGCGCAGAACATAGAGAGGTCAATACGCAAAATGTCAGGGGGTATTTGACAAAAAATTAAACTTTTTAGTAACTACTGGCAAAAACCAAAGCATTCTGATATAAAATATACCTCTCTTTCAAATTATTCGGCGGCATAAAAAGTATAACTCCCTGCTTTTTCTGTTGTGATATCATATTCAAAAACTTTTGGACTTTTTAATCCAATTAATTTCGCTTTGGCTGAAATGATTGGACTTTGCACTTCTGGTATTTTGAAAAAGGAATTAGGATTTTCTCCTTCAGCAGTTATCAAACCTTTACCTTTTAGTTTTGAATAACTTCTCAAACGAAGATTTCCTCCTAAATTTGATTTGATGGTTACTGAAATAATGCTGCCTTTATCCCATTTCATTTCTTTAATTTCAAAACCTCCCTGTACTTTCAAACCCGATACATTTCCTTTTGTCCATTCATCTGGCAAAGCAGGCAGTAAATGAACCACGCCATCATAACTTTGCAAGAGCATTTCAGATATGCCGGCAGTACAGCCAAAATTACCATCGATTTGAAATGGCGGATGTGCATCAAAAAGATTTGGATAAGTGCCTCCTGATTCTCCTTTGCTTTCCATTGGTGCCGGACGAAGCTGATCTTTAATCAGTTTAAAGGCTTTATTGCCGTCTAATAAGCGGGCCCACCAGTTTACTTTCCACCCCATCGACCAGCCGGTAGAAACATCTCCTCTGGATATTAAAGTGTTTTTTGCCGCTTCAACCAGTTCGGGCGTTCTTAAAGGAGATAACTGACCTGAAGGAAACAATCCATACAAATGCGAAATATGTCGGTGTTTATCATTTGGCTTATCCCAATCGTGCAGCCATTCCTGCAATTGGGAATACTGCCCTATCTGCATCGGCGGCAATCGTTTTAAAGCCACTGCAACCGAATCAACAAAATTCTTATCCGTTTCCAGCACTTTAGAAGCATTGATTATATTGTTGAAGACATCAAAAACCAGCTGATTATCCATTGTAGTTCCCGCAGAAACCCCGACACCGACTTGATAGGTATTTTCAGGAGAAATGGATGGTGATACCACTAACCATTTTTTCTCTGGTTCTTCCTGAAGCACATCAAGGTAAAACTGCGCTGCTCCTTTCATAACCGGGTAATACTCTTTTAAAAATGCTGTATCGCCTGTATAAAGATAATGCTGCCATAAATGCTGGGTTAACCACGCGCCTCCCATTGGCCACATTCCGTAAAATCCGCCATCTACAATTCCTGTTATGCGCCATAAATCGGTGTTATGATGAAGGTTCCAGCCTCTTGCGTGATACATTTCTTTTGCGCTTTCCTGTCCCGTTGCCGCTAAGTCTTTCAGCATACTGAAAAGCGGCTGATGCATCTCGCTCAGATTGGTGGTTTCAGCCGGCCAGTAATTCATCTCGGTATTAATATTTACCGTGTATTTGCTATCCCAAGGCGGGCTTAATTTATGGTTCCAAATTCCCTGAAGATTCGCTGGCTGGTTCCCAGGCTGCGAACTGGAAATAAGCAGATATCTTCCAAACTGGAAATAAAGCGCCACCAGCTGCGGATCATAACTTGCGTTGAATTCTTTAATCCTTACATCAGTTGTTTTTTTTGACTGGGGCGAATCCCCAAGATTCAACGAAACTCTATTAAAATATTTCTGATAAGCCGAAACATGATTTTGATAAGCTGTCGCATAGTTTTTCTGAGATGCTTTTTCTAAAACAGCTTCTGATTTCTGAAACGGATTTTCTGAGAGTTTTTTATAATTTTTAAAGTTAGTAGCCAGTGCAATCCGGATTACAACCTCATCTGCTTTATCAATAAAAAGTTTGTCTGCTTTTACAGTTAAAGTTCCTCCTTTTAAAATGCAGCCGACTTGACCAACATAGTTTATTCTTCCAATTTTATTATCAGTGCTCCCAGAAGTCCCTGCGAAAATTAATCTGTTTTCTGATGTTTTTACAGAGGATAATACCTGCGGACTTGTAGAAGTTATGGAAAAACTGATGCTTTTTTTCTTATCTGCTGTCAGTTTTACCATAATAACATCATCAGAAAAAGAAGCCAGAATTTCTCTTTTATACGATACGCCGTTTACTTTATAACTAACCGAAGTGACCGCTTTTTCAATATCTAAATCTCGCTTGTAATCGGAAAACTTTTCGTGTTCGGGAAAATCCAGCCATAAACTGCCCGCCGTTTGGTAGGGCATGCCGTAATTTAAATCTTTTGGCGCTTGTCTCGGGAAGATTTCATTTGCCAGATCCTGAGCTTCTTTGTATTTTTTTTCAAAAATCAGCTTTCGGATAGCTTCAATATTAGTGTAGGTGCTTTTAGGAACATTATTCCCTGGTTCCCCTGCCCAAATGGTTTCTTCATTGAGCTGCATTTCTTCTTTTTGAGGATTTCCAAAAATCATGGCTCCTAAACGGCCATTCCCAATAGGAAGCGCTTCATTCCAATCGGATGCTGGTTTGCCGTATTGCAGTACTAACTTTTGAGCATTCAGCTGGACTGTGGCCACCATCAAACAAAGGAAGGAGGCTATTCTTTGATATTTTACTATTTTCATTTTGTACTAATGATAAAAAATACGTCTTCAATAGCCGGCTTACCTGCAAAAACAAAACTATTTTCTGCAGGCGGAGCTGACTGGAAACAAAAACGAATTGAATAATTCTAAAAAGGATTATAATTTTAACTGCTCTTGGGTCTGTTTAGCGACTATGCTATTCATATAGACCTCAAT